>Ga0209782_1001871_pt1 | contig 11359 bp, 7 predicted proteins | sample WorMetmaBAHAMAS1_FD_187390 | JGI IMG/M metagenome (GOLD analysis project Ga0209782, IMG submission 187390) | Marine gutless worms symbiont microbial communities from Max Planck institute for Marine Microbiology, Germany - Inanidrilus... | ecosystem: Host-associated > Annelida > Digestive system >...
ATTATACTCATAAAACACATTTAAATCTGTCAATACCAGAATTAAATGTATAACCTAGGTTAGTACTGGGATGGGTGACTGTACCTGGGCAGGTATGCTGCCTCTGTATGTAACCAAGCCAACTAAATCAACTCAGCCTTGCATCCCTCTGGGGTTGCTAAATTGAGTGCCAGCTTTAATTGGCTGGGGTAAAGGCGGGAATGTCACCTCTGCCGCGTGGCAGGTGACACTGTGTGAGTGATCCCATATGGCATGTGAGTTCTTGTAGCGGTGAGGCTAGTTGCAAACTGCTGTACCCAGTTATTTTAATTTTCTTTAGCCCATAATCCAAATGACCAACTGCAAGGATGGCAAGGGCCGGTGGTATCTTGAGACAAACAGCCCACAAATAACGTTAGTCATAAATCCAGCAGTAGGCTGCTGTTACTTTCTGCCAGGCCGGCGGTTACCTTCCCAGCTTTAAAGCATTGCTGCTCTTGCCTTGTACCAATGAACATTGCTAAGTGAACATGTGTACAAATAGTGTGACCTAGTAAATAAAACACACTGAAAATATTATCAGAAGTAAGTGCATGGTAAATCAATCCTAGTGAAGATTGCAATCGACAAGTGATAACCCATCGTTTACTGTGTTACGTTAAATTTAAATATAAATTTAACTGTAAACTTTAAATATAAAATTAGTACAAACAGGCAGCTTTATTTCTTACCTGTGATGGTTTCAGAGTCTGTAAGCGTGAGCAGAATTGTGTGACTTCGTCCAACGTCGGCATTTCGTGAGGCTAAACACAACAGTACACATAACATTTACAACTCGTACAAATAATAAAACACCTATCAAGATGTTCAGAGTTCTTTCACATAACTCACACTGCTAATTTTTCCACACAATCGAGACACATATGCACGTTATTATAGTTAGACTAAATTAACATGGTCATATTTTTGTTTTCAGTGCTTTGATGCTGTTCGTTTGGCGGCAAGAAGGGCATTCAGCCCGAGTGGTGGTGTGCTGGCTTGGTTATCTGTCTGGGGCGAGATGCACACTTGCATATAGCCAGCTGATGCCACTGCCACCCACTGTCTCTTGCTGCAGCAAAATCTAGATTGATTTTACCATTCTGGTACCGGCTTACCCAGGTAGTCCCAGACAAAGGGTTATTAAATGATGGGTGTGTCTTACATAGTAATCACTTTGCACTTAGTTACTAGCACTGATACAGAATTGATGTAATGAAGCAATTTCATTGTTACTGTCTGTAAATAACACCGATCAGTATTTTGTTTTAGATATGACAGAAAAAAAACAGTGACCTGAAATGACTTGTGATCACTGTAATTAGTTTTCTAGGCAACATATACCGTTCACTGACTTTGGAGTGACTTCCTATTAGTGTTTCCACAGTAAACACGAACAATGAACATGTCGATATCTGGTACTGTGTTGTGAGAAGTAGTGAGATATCAATAACAAATGCAAAATTTTCTGATCCAGCATATACAGTGTGTCAGATGCAGGAAAATTTTGCCAACTGTTTTGTAATAGAACACTAGAATAAACATTTTTAGGATACGTGGAGCAGTTTGATAGGACTCGAGACAGACAGATGCAATCATGACAGAATATACTGCACTTGCATACACTGTGTCATGTGGTAAAATAGCAGTTAAATTACGACGTGAAATAAAATGGACACAAAGGCAAATACCTTGACATCGATGTACATGCAATAGGCAGACATGAGCAGTTTATGGGCTCTGTGAGCATGAGCCGGCTGCATCTTGGCACTGTACTGACGCACTTGATATGTCAACAGCAGCCTCCGTAGCTTGTCGTCCTCATCACTGCATGTGCTTGCCTCAGCAACAGACGCACTCGACGATCGATCCTTCGTCTTCTCCTCCAGTGTATCCAAGCAGTAGGTGAACGCCAACTGACATAGCTGCGTCCGGTCGACATCACGCAGGTACTTCCTACATTACATAATAATACTATTTTCTTTTAATAATCATTGACAAACCGCAATGACAACAACATTATTAGCACAACAGGCTGCCACGCAGGACAGCGCAACAAGTATACATACATATATATATATACATAGTTTAAAGAGCAGTGTTAGGAAAGACAACTCTCAGACAAGGATCGTGAATATAGATAAATGCAGACTCAGCGTCAGATGGCTGCCAACCCACAGACCAAGTCGATCAACTTGGGCTATGAGTCCACCAGTAGGCTGCTACCATCCACATCCTCCATCAGTCCATGCCTGCCTTTGTTTTCGTAAACATTCACCAGATGGCGTCACCGCTGCCACCGGTAGGCATCCGTACAAATGCTGCTTACTACTCATTTATCAACCCCAAAGGGATGAAAGGCTGAGTTGGCCTAGTTGGCTGACCAACAACGGATGGGTTACCCACATAAGTGGTCAGCCATCAGCTATGGGTCGAGCGTGGGACAAGGAAGTTCATTGGCCATAGACCGACGTTCTACCCACTGAGCCACGCAACCAACCATGTGAGCTTCAGTTACAGCAGCAAATTGCCAGCAGACAGCATAACAGCATTATGCTGGTTGATGAATGTACCCACTCGTGTGTTGCAAGTTTTTCACTCTGTCTGAGTTCCTTGCTCCACAACACAGCCGACCACTGACAATAACACATTTTTTATTATTTCTTTTCATTTTTCACATATTTGTGCTTCAAGTTCAGCTTTGGCTGACCACTGCTCGCATATACAAACTATATTTAGTTACTTACTTACTTTTAAACTTTTTAAAATGTCAACAGTTAATGTCTACTAAATACAAGACAGAATTAACGAAAATAAAATAAATACATCCGTATGGCATCACATGTCACAGCAAAGGCAATAAATATGCATTAAGAAACTTGCCCAGAGTAACTGCTACATGCATATGCAATGGCAGAGAGTCAAAATAATGTTTTTTTAAACTGCAAGTCCAATACTACATCGTCATAACACACACTGATGCTAACATTACACAGGGCAACCTTATTTTCAGGTAGCACAAATTCTCCGACTTTTTTTCAACTTTCCTAGTAACGTCCAGAAGCAACAGACATAAGCAAATGGCACAATGCTGCACTTGAAGACTAAATGCATGCCACTTTTGGCAGCGTAAATCTTCGGTTTACAGTTTTAAACATCAAGGTTATGGCAACTGGTCGCACTTAACGTAATCAAATGCCTACGATGACTAGCAAGACTCACGTCCTCAAAGTGCCGAAGGTCAACTAATGCAATTTTTCCGGAATCCTGGTTTTTCATCACTTCCCTGACCTTGTTCTAACTCCCTGGCGTCTCCAGTTTTTACAGACCAGTGTTCAACCTACTTTCAGAGAGAGAGAGAGAGAGATAAACAATCAATCAATCAAGACACGAAGCTGTCACTGGCCTGTCGTTGGGTGGCGACGTCGCCATCTGTCGATGTATGAAGAACAACATCTTGGCATCGTGGCTAGCTTTGAGAACGTTCAGTAAGAGCAGGACGGCCTGTGAAAGATGAGCGGCAAACGAGCCGGCACGATCAACGTCTTGTGACGGAATTCGCCACAAACCCTCCACGCACACATGCACACAAATCTCACACGCTGCACAGTGGCCGGCACTTCTGTATCGGCTCTGGGCAAGGCGTTTACCTGCATCGGCTCACGTCTACTCAGCCTTTCATCCTCAACTGGTGGATAAATTGAGTACCAGCCAATAAAAAGCCGCGGTAAGGGCGGGAGATGCTGCCTCTGCTGGGTAACTGTGTAATCCCATATGGCATGCAGGCTGCCGTAGCGGTGCGGTGCTTCTAGCACAAACTGCTATAATGTTTTACCTTTACCTTACATGTAAAGTAAAACTACGAAGTCCTCACTCAAATTTGAACCAACCACATTGACCAAAGAACTTGACATACACGGAAATCCCTGCTGCTGTTAATTACTTAGTTTCAATATTCAGGTGACTGTGCCTTTGTTTCAACTTGTAATGCATATGCATAGCTGAAAATGTGTTCCGCCTGTGATTTTTTCCATACCTGTGAGTGACCAATAACCTTGACCGAGACAGTGACAAGTGACCCAACATGTCAAAAATCCAGGTTACATGTCATTTAGAAGCAATAAACTAAAACTGCCAAAACTTGTGTTGCAGACCTCCAAACTGTAGATAAAAATGAAGTACTAAAACCAGCCAATCTTAATAAATTATGCCCAGTTATACCAGAGATAGTTATGCCTAAACTGCAAGAGACTGTATTCCATTCCTCCAACTTATTATATACATGCATAATAATGTATGTGTGTAATCATAAAATAATTAAATGTGTAAGAAGATTGGTTAATGCTGTCAATGACTGATATACTGTACCACTGTAATTTGATAAACATTTTGAGACTAAGAATCTGAAATATTACCTGAAAAAAGTTTGATTGTTTTCGTTCCTGAAACATGCCGGGACATGGCAAGCCGAGTTGAGACTGCAGTCCTGATGCACTGCCCAACAATATATCTCGACTTTTCTTCAAATCCTGTGAACAGTCAGAGTGTCAAATACATACAGTTGTCTCTATAGAAAACGTCGTGAACTGGTAGCAAACTGAAGAAAAATTTTAATTTAAAACGGCAAAGAAATATCTTTAAAATCCACATAAAAATCAAACAGAAGTAAAATCCTGTTTATATAATCAAGTACGTATAATGTAAACATAGATTCTACAGTAAACTTGTACACATATAATGCCAATATCATAGACATATTGCTGCTAAAATATTATTATAATTTGCATAAGATAAACGCAAGGTGACTTACTTTTAAACAGGAACATCGGAAGAAGACATCGGCTAGTCGGTAAAGTGACTTGTAGTGTTGTGGAAATCTCGTCAAGCACAGCTCCAAAGCTTTGGTACATTTTATCATCAGTTCTCTGAATCTCTCATTCTTGTCAGTTTCCGCGCTAGCCGCAGACGTCGCCACATCATCGGCATTACTTCCGATGACTACAGATGGAGGACTGCATTGCTGTGCGACACTAGCTGCTGGTATGCTCACTTCCATGACAACCGCTGCTGAACCTGGCTCTGACGTAGGCTGAGATTCATTACCGACGTCATCTGACAGTCTGCTAGATGCAGTGCTGACAGCCGACACCGGTGCATCGCCAGTAACCATCTCCTCATCTGCGGCTTTAATGCCTGCGACCAACTCTTTATCAGGTTTTACATCACCTAAACTTTTCTGCACTGCATCACTGTCTGAAATGGGTTCCATGCTCGATGCTCCAGCACAATGCTCTGATTCCATGCTCAACAATGATAAATCACATTGCTGTCCTGTATCTTCAGATGCGGCTGTTATTTTTGGCTTAACGACTGCATCATCAGCGGTAGTTTGGTCCAGCAGAACACTGTTAGGTACTGTAGCAGCCAGTGCCGGGTTGACATCAGTCCCCTGATCGCTGATAGCTGTAGTTTCTTGCTTCAGTGAGGACAATAACGGCTTGTTATCTCCACACAAACTGCTCTCTACCGCGGCTGAATCTAATACACGGGGACACTGTTCCACTGTACTGTTACCTGCTTCAACTGGGGCGGTGGACGGATGTACATCTTTTTCAGCATCAGTTTCCATCTTGATTGGATGTACGTCCGCGGCAGCCACCTGTGACTGCAGAATGTCACAACTTTCATTTCTGATCTGCACTGAAAACTTTGGGACTTCATCTTCGCTGACAGGACACGGCAAAGACTGGGCTGCTGCTGCTGGGTGAAGATCGGACGGCAATGGTTCAGATATGTCCGACTGCTGAGGGTAGTCTGCAACAGTATCTGACACCTGTGACCGCTGACGATGTTCAGCGGCATCTCTTACCTGCGACTGCTGATTGTACTGAGTGACAGCATTTATCACCTGTGGCAGGTGAGGGTACTGTGTGACGGTATCCGCTGTGCTGGAGTGTACACCTGAAGCTACTAATGCCTGGCTGATTTCTGGACAACTCACACAACCGGCCTGAAGTGATGGAACAAAGCGGAGTGATGAAGATGGTACTGTTGCCTGCAAGTTTGGCTGTGCAGTAGACACAGCCGCGGTCGTCGGCATCTGGTCTGAATCATCTCCACTAGTCGCCGCTGCAGCAGTTGGCAAGGGTGTGACATCGAAATCAAGTGAAGAGAAACACTGCGAGTCTGCAGGAGATGAAAACAACTCCGACGAACTCAAGCACTGCTCCGCGTCACACACGACAGTGTCACGATGCTGTGAAACGGCTGCATTTACCATCACTTCAGCTGAATCCACCGAGATCCGCGGCATGCAGACACCGCTAACTGCACCGACTGATGCTGCGGTGGATATAATGTCTGGACATCTGTCCAGCACCAGTCCTTTCACCATGCCATCACCAGCACTACTCACAGCCGATACGGTGACACTGGCCTTGGTGTCAGTCTCCGGCACAGAGTAAAACGGGCTACTTGCTGTAGACGGCACATACAATGGTGGATAACTGGTAAGCGACAGTGCACCAGCAGAATACTCACAGAGAGCTGAAATATTCATTGCAGATTCAGCGATGTGGGTCACGCCACCCGACAGCTTGCTTACTGACGATATGTCTACAGTTCGTCGAGTTAAACTGCCTTCGGGCATATAATTCAAGTAGCTAGATGTGCCGACATACAGGTTGAGTGGAAATTCCGACGGCAAGGAACTCCGGCGTTGTCGATATACAGCTGCTGCTGCGACACCCGTCTTATGTGTCAGCCTCTCAGCGCTGCCAAGATTATACATTGTCGTAACGCGGGTATCGGACAGTGGCGATGCTATAAAAGAACACGGCATTTCAAGCGCCCGGTACGGCATCTGTGGTGCCAACGATATGACAGCCGGCGGAGACAGCATTGGGTGAAAGTGTGCGCGAGGCTGCGACACTGGTGACCAGTAGTTCATTGAGAGTGATTCACTCGTGGCGGAGAGAAGACTGAGCGTGTCGTAGGAGTACGAGTGATCGCGGCGAGGATGAAGAGATTTCTCCGACAGCGACGAACGTGCTTCAGTGAACGATTCCAATTCACCATCTTGACTGCAGCAGCACATCGCACATACATGCACCACGTGTTCACTTGTTTATTTAAAACACTTCTGGCACATGCTTTTTATGTTTAATAATAATACAGTAACATTAATAAGCGTAAATTTCATTGACTGATTTAATTAGTATGTTATGTCATGTATTATGTATTTTTATGTGCCACCTTTGGCGTAATAAATGTTGTCTAGATAACCAACAAAACTACATTTTAGTTAGATTTTAAGAAAACAGTTAAATAAAATAATACACAAACAGCAGATTATCCTTAGTGTTGATGGCCTCAGATCAATAACTGCAAATAATCATTAAAAAATGATATTACCACCATCACATCGCTTAAATGTCAATGTGATGCTAAGTAATTATCATCTTAAAATTTATAAAAAATCACACATATGCATGGTGCACCATCACATAACCACGAAAAAAGTTTAAAAAATTTTCGTTACTGAGTGCATACCACTTATCTAACAAAATAACAGCAAGCAAACGATGATTACACATCAGGTCTTTTATCCGTGCGTCGATCTTTCTCCGTGCAACTCACAAATGGTTGACTGGCAGTGAGTGTTATTGACTTTTCCAGACTGTCAAATGGTATCGAGTCCTTGGCCGCCTCATGCGTCAACAGGAACTTTATCACAGATGCATGGATACGATAGTAGACCTGTTACCAACAGCAGCACAACATCGAAATGTACTTTACCACTACAGAGATTCACTCTGTGTCCGTCTGCCCAACTTTCTGTCTCTCTTTTACTGCCTCACTTCTGGTTAACTAACATTTTCTCTAAAGTTATTCTAGCTTAAGCTGCGATAGGTCTACCATTGGGAAACAAAATTGTTACAAGCAAGCTACTGCGTGGCAAAATGTGCTAATGATGGTTCGACAGGGGCACACTGACGGTGCAACCACCTAGCAAATGCTTCTGAAGCAGCACCGGCTCTGGCTTCATTGCTGTTTCGGCCAGTTCTGGTGGTCGTGTGGCCACTGACCACACTGACCAGTTCATTCGACTTCCAGAATGGGGTTTCCCATTAGTGTTATATGATAACCACAGCCCGAAAAAGGGATATCTGGTTCCAGTTTGCCACGTATCCAGCCATTGTTGATATTCAGTTCCAGTTCCATCCGCAAGCTGCCGGATAATGAACCGGATATTTTACTTATTTATAACTAAGAGCTGCAATTCGATCTTGGCAAATTGCAGCATTCAACATTGAACATACATGTCTAGTATATTTGATTTGTGTGTGTGTGTGTGTGGTGACTGGTCATAATTTGCTTGCAAACTAAATTTGTATTTCTATTTATCCATTGTTGCAACCATAACGAAACAAGAAGGCCTATCAGTGGCTAGCAAAGTGCGAGATGATCTCTCCACTCTTCCCGGCGATGATCCCTTCCCTCGCGCCCGCCCGCATGCACTGCGACCGACAGACAGACAGACAGACAGACAGACGGACACTGACATCGTAGCATAACCGCAAGATGTATATATTACATCTCGAGCTAAAAAATTGGGACAGAAGTGTATAGTCGTAGAGTATCTGGTTCCGATTCTGGCCGGATATCTCCGGCAAAATCGGTTCTAGGTGGATTCCAAAAATGCCATCCAATACTTCCGATCTCGGTCTTCTAGTAGGGGGCTCAATATAAACGCCCGAGTTACTGGTGTTAATATCTCCACTGTGTCATTACCTCAAGAGACTCAATTGCCAAGTATGGCACATTGTAGAATGCAATCTTCTTGGGGTATTTTGCTTTGACACTGTGAAGATTTCCTGATGCCTGAACACACAATGGCTGAAATTACAAGCTCTCAGAGCTTATGTTGCAGTTAACATTTATAACTCACACACAAACCATTCCCACTCGCAACACTCGATGTTACAACTACATTCGCCGCAGATGCAACTTCGGATAACCATTGTGGATGTTTATAAATTATATTTACTTTCTTACTGACTGTAGCTCTAAGAACTCAAGAAATACACAAATAATGTGCAAACATAGCTGGAAATGGGTTTTCTCCTGTAAATTTTCCCATGACCTCGAACTTTCACTTATGACCTTGACCTTCAAAAATGACCTAGACAGGGTCAATATGAAAAAGCATGACAAATAACTAGGTCAAAGGTCATTTACACAAAAAGTTATTGTCTGCACACAGACATGACCAAGTGCACTAACCAGACAACTAAAGTGATTGGTAATTCTGTTTCACAGTAACAAACTTTCAACTCTCTTATTTAAGTATATACATGTACACGACAAAATTATCTAAAGCAAAACAAAAACAGCTGAGTTGTTAATAAGAATTACTGTATGACCAATATATTTTCCAAATTAAATTATTACCACGTACAAATCACCTATGTCTTTATCTTATGTCATCTAAAACATCAAGGGATCAAGACATGCCTACGTTTACGAAAGCAAGTAAAGGATGTAAATGTAAATTTATATATTCCATTTCCACAGACTATTTTGCCCGCACTATCAATAAAACACTAACATGACACAGATGCATTATCAAAATGGGTCTGACCTAATAATGGCAATGCACAAACTGTCAGTCAATGATCTTCAAAATTGCTGGATCAGCAAGATTAAAAGTATGGTTGTTATTATCCACACCGGCAGTAGCCAATGCGTGGGCACAGTGATTAGTGGCATCTGTGACTCTGTGTGTGTCGTCGCTCTAAAAAAAATCGACACGAGCTATCAATACCAAACTTGGTACACATATGCTCGATGGCAGGACCTCGGCATGCATTGACCCTGAGGTCAACAGATCAAAGATCAAGGTCACGCAGTTATCAAATGTGCTGCTGGCTTGGGTTTGCAGGTCGATATGACAGCTTAGATTTCTAGTTCGAGACGGCAGAGTCACACTGCAATTGGATTACCTTCTGATAGTGGTCAAGGTATTCAGCTGGAGGACGACGCAACTTCTCGGCAATTTTGCCGAGCATGTAATTCAGCAACCACTCTTCGCTGTAGCCGCCTGGTTCGATCTCCTCCGTGGAACTGACGCTAGCCGCCATTGTGAAACAGTGCTTGGCAATTTGAAGCATCTCGGTGTAATTAGCCGAGGCCCGTTGCAGCAGCTCACGAGATAACACCGGCGGCAGTGCGGAGAATGAGTCTTGCTGTAAAAAAATAACACGTCAGATTTATGCAGCAGTTAAGTAAAGACTAAAGACTGAGCACACATCACCAATTAACTGACATATACCATGTTTATAGGGCCCATTCCATGGGGCCATAGCAATCCCCTCTGTCACGCGTTGTCGTTGTCGTCGTCGTCGTTGTCGTCGTCGTTGTCGTTGGCGTCGTGGACATCGACGCGCAGGCGGTGTGCGACAGTACCGGTAGCGACACCTGGTGAGTGGGCGTGAGGCGGCTCGCAGTCGCGAATGGGCCCAACATTTTTCAAATGCTTCTTGTCTCAGTTAGCTAGTGGTCCAAGAGGCCCAAATGAAACCTTTACCAGTTGTTAAAGTGGTATTTCTTTACAGATAGTAACCATATCAAAGCAAATAGTCCAGATGAGGCAGTCCAGAAGAGCCTATCACTAGACTACGACTACTATTATTACTATTCTATTGTCAATCAGTGTGAACTGGCATTCTAGGATATGAGTGGTCGTGGCGTGGGTGAAGTGATTTCCCTGACAATGAACTACTGGTCACCGGACAAAGTACTGCTCACATGCTCTTACTGATGGAAGCGCGCACAAAGCAATTAAATTACGTCAAAACAAATAATAAATTTCCCAGAATTAAGTAGAAGCCGTGTGACTACAAGAACCTGTTTGATAAGTCGCGACGAGTGTGAATGGATGAGGTAGGCACAGGAACCGTATTCAATCCACAACTTGCTGCTCGCATCGTCCAACTGCAACGCTCGCTCGAAACATCGCAGCGTGCCGACGACGTGCTTCTGTATCGGTGCATCTAACTTCAGCTCATGCTGCGTGACCACAACACGCAGGCAACGAGTCATCTCAATCACAATGTTCATGCACAGAATATGTCGCAATATGCACATCATATACTCAACAGCAGATTGGCGGACACTGACCAGCTTAGTCTAACTTGCGAGTTCAAAACAGTATAGGCCTGTTTTTCATCGCCTACCAGAACCTAACAGGGCGTGGCTGTTAGTTGTTTATTTTTCACGCTAGACCAGTCAGCTTGCCGTATATTAATCACGTGACTACCATGTTTACATACCAAACACC
>Ga0209782_1001872_pt1 | contig 11359 bp, 8 predicted proteins | sample WorMetmaBAHAMAS1_FD_187390 | JGI IMG/M metagenome (GOLD analysis project Ga0209782, IMG submission 187390) | Marine gutless worms symbiont microbial communities from Max Planck institute for Marine Microbiology, Germany - Inanidrilus... | ecosystem: Host-associated > Annelida > Digestive system >...
CCTTCCATCTGTTATACACGCCGGCGGCTCTCACCACACCCAGACGCCCCCAATCTGGGTGTGATGGCCTGTCACATTTTAACAGGACAAAGGCGAGCCCTCTGCATCTGCCCGAGAATTTAATCTCATAGCATGCAGACAGAAACCTGACTTGACATGCCGGCAGCAGCGGGAGTCGAACCCACACCGCCGAGCTAGCCAGCCAGGCCCGCTGCACTGCGGCTCAGCGTATTAGCCCACTGAGCCATGAGGGCAGGTCTGCTTGTGGGTTTAAAAATAGTAAAAGCCAAGTAGGCCTACTTACCGAGAATTTTAACTTTGTTGGCGTCACCAGTTGGACTAGTTGTGACATGAAACGGAGCTGATGGTACACTGTGACCACCAAACTTCACCCCGACCGTGTAGGTACCAAGGTCAGCTGGAGTGTAAGTCACCACGTAAGTTCCATCTCCATTGTCTTGTATCTTCGGATGAACATAGTTTGCTTGTGGGTCCTAACAAGCAACACGTTTCCATCGACAATTTCACTATCATATTACATACAGCTGGTGCCACATTCTCCCTATATGTTGCACTGCACTGCCCCATTTCCTCTCAAAATTTATCCCTTCCATGAGGGGAACTGGAACCCCTTCTAATAAATGTCCGCTCAACCCACCATCCCAAACATCTCAATCAAGTCTGCCATTTTTCCAAATTCATGGTCGCTTCCAACAGACAGACAGACAGACAGACCGACAGAATGAACATGAAACTTTACCAGTAAAAATAGGCCGCTTACATGATTCTGTGATGTGGCCTAATAATACTCATAATGTAGTAACAATGGTTAGTTTCCACTACTGCTTTGACATTAATGACAGCGCATTAGTGGCACTCGGCAATTTTGCGCTATATAAATGTCCTTAATAATAATAATAATAATAATGGGCGAGTAGCAGGAATGCTATCATGCCTGTGAAACCAGCACCAATTATCTCCAAAGGTTCTCTCTGGAACAGGTCAAGAGAAAGCAAATAATGAGGAAACCGGCTAATCCAAGCTAAAACCACACGTGTATTAGTGACATATGCCTGAGTTCTCTTGTTTTAAAAGTTCACACAATTATTTTCTGAAAAATTAACAAATTCATATTAAAAACTCCTGTTTAGTAGACATACATAAGTAAACTACGACATATGAACTTTATAAGGGACCAGCGGGCTTTCTTTCTCAAATATTAAATATATGTAGGGTTCCCACTATCTTCTGATGTTGAAATTCAAGGACTTTTCAAGTACTTTCAAGGACCCTCAAGTTGCATTTTCAAGCACCAATTCTTGACTAAAGTTTACAGCATGTGCAATAGAACAGCAATATTTAATGTATATTTCTGTGATGATGGTACAGTTATTGCGTAATAAAACATTAGCAAATGTTTTTTTAGGCAAAATACCTGGCAGATTTGAAGTCCATGTAGACAAGAAACTTGAGGACAACAACGTTTAGTAAATTTGGTGATCGCGCAGTTTGACCTTGTGGTAAATTCAAGGACCTGTGGAACGAAATTTAAGGACTTTCAAGCACCTGTACTCTTTTCAAGTACTTTCAAGGCCTTGAATTTAGGGGGGAAATTAAAGTACATTCAAGGACATTCAAGGATGCGTGGGAAACCTGTATGACTGGACCCGTGGATGGAAATGCAATAACATATCACGACATGCAGCATAAATCACTCCATTACATTGTCGACCGTTACACACCTGAATGACGACATCCAGGTCTGCAAGTCCCGCCTCACGTGTGTCAATCAGGAACGACGTAGGAAGGCTGGCCAGCACACCACGCGGCCGAACGCCATCGCCACTTACCACCACCTTGCTGGCGTCGAAACTTGGCAGAATACGAGTCTTGAAAGGACTAATACAAACACAGCAATGACATGACTAGTTACTGCCAAGAAACTTACAATGCCACCACAACTTCCAGTCCCAGCTTACATCTCCATTTTAATGACTGTTTTCCACGTAAACCGAGTTCTACTCAGTTTTCTTGTGGCACCTGTTCTGGAACAGAAACGTTTGTGACTGCCTACCATTGCTGACACCTAACCGACAGTAAAAGGTAAAGGTAAAGTTTACCCATACTTGTTTCCAAGCATTGGACCCGGAGCTGATCCTGGTGTACAGACAATCAGCCTGCAGGTTACTTTTAAGCCATCCACCCGGTGGTAGGCTGCCATTATTCTCCGCCAGTCTTGCAATTACCTTCCCAGCCGAACAGCATTATCACCAGTAGGCTGGTACCAAATTATACTGCGTGATGACAGAGGCACATGCATGTCTGCAGCTTGCCCAAGTCTGCTACCTAGAAGCGGACTGGCCGAATTTCGAACCCGAAATGAAAGCTGTGTTCACTCACAACTTGTGTACGATTGTGTACCATCAAGTTGAAAACACAAGCAAAGACAATTAGAAATGTAAAGATCAAGACCAGAAAAAAAGAGAAATGAAGTAGATAAAAAAGAGGACAGATGAATCATAGGAAGGTAAAAACGGGTAAGTCAGGAAAAGGGAAAACATAGCTGAGGCTAGGAAAGTGAAGAAGCAAAGAAGAAAAGAAAGAAAGAAATGGTGTGCACAACAGATTATTGCTAAGAAGCTGATGTATACCTATCACGAATAGGCTTTCCTCCATACAGTACATCAACCTTCAGTGGACCTTCAGCATCCGGATAGTAGACGACATCAAATGTGCCGTCACCACGTGGATTTATTTGAGCTGGTCGACGTTGACCTAGCACATCATCAATCCACATCTCATACAACCGGACAACACGAGACAGCACTGATAAAAAAAATTCTCAAAAATTCTTGCTGGCATCAGAACAGTTTACTAGAATACTAAGAGAAAACATTGGCACAGATCACCACTGACAATGAAACACTTTGCTGCACTACAGCACCTCTCATAGCCATGCCGAAACAGCAGAAGTGCCATGGTGAAGGATGCCTCTATGAAGAAATTAACAACAGGAAAAATCAAATGGAAGTAAAGAAATGATTAAGAAAAGGTCTTGTTATGCAGAGACTATTTATATGACTCTGAAAGTTCATTCCAGTAAACCTCAGTTGCAGCCATGTGAACACGCCTTAATGCCATACACTCAAGGGCCTGTAAGATCACTGACAGCCAAAACTGCCAACGTACTAGTCCAGCTGTTCGTTTCTTGCCACATGGACTACAGTATCCTCCGGCTGTCAGACATGCTAATATCAATACACCATACTGCTGTGTGGTAAGAAAGAACTGGTTGAGAATACTGATGCATGTCGCGTCAACGGAGCTATGTGCTGTGACCACATCACGCCTTTGCTGCACCAACTGCATTGGCTTCCTGAGTGGCAACAATCAGTCTACAGAGTTGTATAACAGGGTGCACCACGTTTTCAGGCCAAGCACCGGCACACTTAGCTAATGATATAAAACTAATTTCTGAAAGTGGTAACCATCAGCTGCAACTGGCAGCCGACAGGAATGCATTGTTCCACATACATACACGACGGCAGTTTCTACAACAGACGCTTTAGTGTCGCTGGTCTGTGCGTGTATGAAATGGTTTACCATTGTCCTCAAAACAGGAAAAAAGAATCAATGAATGAATCAATCAAATAAGTCCAGACTAAAGTGCTGTAAATGAAAAAAAAACATAGCAATGGCGCTACAGTTTCAGTGAATACTGTACGTTAAATGACAGCAGGGCTTTAAAAATGTTCTCACTAACAAACTTCTGGAACAATAGCGATATTTTGCCACAATCTCCGTGACGAACGGGGCATGAATGACCAGTCATGGGTCGAAAGATTTCAAAGTTTCAACCACCGCAAGCTTCTTCGACAGCAGCACGTGCAGTGAAAGAACGCATGCGAACTCACCTCTGTGGTCGGTTGTCATCACTTCCAGTGGAGCTATGCCAGCCTGCGTGGCATCGACAGTGAATAATGCGGGCTGACCTTTGCGCACACCCTTTGGATCAATGCCGGGTCCATAGCAGTGGACTCGCTGTGGATTAACCTGGTCAGTTATGTGCACCTTAAACGGACTCCCTGCACATTAACATCACACTAACTTTTATGTACATCAGACCATTAAATAAAAAAAAATAACACAAATAAACAATACAAACGTAAGTACAAAAATTACTTTTCATTGTATTTTTTTGCATGGGTGTTGTTATTGTTCTTGAATATTTTCTTCCATTATTTTCAATCAAGCTATCAACTTGCATCATAAAAATATGGTTATTAATACTGAATTTAAAACTGTTAATATACATTAGAAGAAATAGAATTAGCAGAATTCAATGAAAAAACTGATCTGATCAAATGCTGTACTTCAATGGAGGCAGGGGGAGTTATACAGATTGAGCAGCAGTAGGACAGTTTTATGGAAAATGTGACAAATTTCTTCTATGTGTTTCAACAAGATGCACAGGTTCAAATAAGGAAGCAAATTGAGAGAACAACTAGTTAACCCATGTTTACATGGAAATGACCACCGAACCATTATGTGTGTGGATATGTTTATGTTTGAGTCTTAATATCAGTATTCAGTGTCAAAAACTCAACTCACCCGGTATCGGTCGGTCAGCAAACTTGATGGTGATATCGTAGTCGCCCGGCTTAGTTGGCAGATACTCGACGGTACAGCTGCCGTCTCTGTTGTCGCGGCAGTTCATCTTTGCCTCGGACGGACCCTCGATCGCCAGGCCAAGGCCGCCCTGACCAGCTCCACGTGTCTCCACCGTAAATATTGCCGGCTGGTTCGTGTGACCACCTTCCAAGCCTGCAGCAACACAGAACAGAACTTCCAAATGGTTTTTCCCAGCCAAGCTGTATTGCTTGGATCAAAATATTTGCAATTTTTTTATCAGTCAAATGACTGTGTGATCGGCTGCGTGTAAGTCATATGCATGCCAGTGTATGTCATGTAGCTTGATTTTTGCATAAGCACATTTTATATCTCACGTGTAACCATGATCATCATCATCATTCCACAGAGTATATATATCATGCAATTACTTAAAAACAGTGTACCGAATGACAACAATACACTTCACAATCAAAAACATATTACTGTGTCTGTAACTGTTTTCGTCTCTTCATGTGACAAGTAGAAGTATTTATTTCTAGCAGTACAATGGGTGACTTCACTTTTTGGATTAGTCTTTCGCTGAGTCTAAAGACTGAGCGGAAAGCTTAATCTGAACGCTAATCTTTGGACTGAGTCCAAAGCCAGATTAGTATTTAGCTGAGCGGAAACTGGTGCTAAAAATAGTTTGTTTACTTTGTTTCTGTAGTCATCTTGTTAGCAATGAATTTCAAATCAATCAGTCAATTTATTTCAAGGCTCACGGTCCATGACAACAAAAGAATTTCGTAACTTCCGTCGTATTTGAATACACGATCATCTTCTGTTAATATCTAAATGCGCGCATCACTAGCTGTCGCAATCATCGGCGATTCATCGCCATCTTTGTTTACAAATCCGAAGTAAAAAAAGTGAAGTGAGTTTTCGCTCAGCGAATGTTAATCCCTAGGGGATTAAGCTATCTACTGCATGCAAAGTGAATTGGACTGAGACCGAATTGTTAAGATTAACTTTCGCTCAGCGAATCGCTGAGTCCAAACTTTGGACTCAGCGAATCGCTTAGTCCAATGTTCGGACTCAGCGATTCGCTGAGTCTGAATCGAAAACATCACTTCATTTTTTGGATTAAGTTCGGCTGAGTCCGATGTTTGGTCTCAGCGAAAGACTCAGCGAAAGACTGATCCAAAAAGTGAAGTCACCCAATGTAGAGGATTTATGCAAACAAACACTGAAACTGCACAGTCAGCATTAAATGAACTGTACCTGGACCATAAGCTCGGACACGGCTTGGGTCACAACCCGGCACAACATTTACAGAGAATGGACTTCGAGGTACATTCAGTCCCTCGTATGTAACATCCACCTTATGGGTTCCTGGACACACATATATGCATATGCATGAACACACAAATTATTTCAATATTGCACGGTTATACCACACAGATATATGATAAGACAAATACATGTACTAAATAAATTGATCTCATCATCTTTTTACATAGTTCATAACTAAGTGCTGCCATCTAGCATTTGCCATGACTGATAATATACTGCATGTCTTACAAACTGTAGGTCGGAGAGCACTTTGAGCAAATATTTCATTTACTTTGGGGGTCGGAGATAAGTTTTTCGGTTACAACTTCCTCAAACCCAAATGGAGATGGATGAAACCTGTAATATAAATAAAGGGCCACATAAAAAATTGGGGGAAATCACCCCGGGGGTTCTGCCTACCGGTGCCAAAATGTGAATGGTTTTTTTTCTGGAAATCAATCAATGAGACCTTTAGACCACTTATCCTGCAGAGGTTTAGACCATTCTTGAAATAAAAGACGTCAATTAGTGTCACATGCATACACCAGTGAAAAATTTCCAAAATTCTGTACAGGTGTCTTCCAGTGCCAAAACTGATTTCAAGGGGGTGTTTGTGATAAGGATACAGCTGAAATGGCACAATTTTGGGTGACAGAAATCAATTTCGGGGTAGTCTACATCCCAAGGATGACCCATTAACGAATTGCCACAAAACTTAAACACAATTAAGTTTGGTGTGTATTTATAGCTTATAACCTACTTTTGAAATTTTTTTAAAATTCCACTTTTCAAAGCACTCTATGGTGTAGTCGGTAATCTGCACCCACCAATGGTAGGCCGTTCTAAAAATAGATACTACAATTAACTGTAATGCCAGCTTTAGATACCCCAGAAGTTAATCAGAAGATGATTAGTTCTTTTTAGGTAAATACTATTATAATTAAACAGCTTATTATTTTTTCCCTATATTTGCAGCTGCTGTGTAACTCACAGCAGAGGGCATGTGCATGGTACGTGTTAGCTGACATACTCAACCTATGACTGATAAGCGAACAAATGAGGCTAAGGTGTATGGTATGTCTGCCATGGGTAAAATGTGGATGTGTGGATCCGCAGAATCTGTACTATCAGCCCTCTTCAAGACTAGATTGCAGTCAGTCCAGAGTTCAACTGCAGCAGTTTCTAGTCATTTTTAGCATCATCACTATTAACTTCAAAATAAGCCAAAAGCAATATTAAAGCAAATTCATTCATGTAAAAAGGCACTTCACCGAGACGTCTTTCTAAATAAATAAATATGATCATTGCAAAAAATTTTTGGGGTGGCTACAGTAAGTATTTTTTGTCGGTAAACCAAATAATACTACATTTATGGGATAAATTTTTTCAGGAACTATGTTTTAAGCAAATAACACTTATTAGTCGATTTGCTTCAATGGGCAATTTTTAAACAAAAAAATATTTCACAAGTTAGTGTACTGAAATCTACAATAATCACTGTCACCATAAATTTACTCACTGAGTCCATTGGTGGAAGGATTTGAAAATTGGCTGCAGTCACGAGTTTGGCATTTGCAGTGAAGATAAGAATGATAAACAAACAGTGGAGTAAGAGTGAACAACTATCTATAGGAGATGCAGAGTCAAGACATGCCTTGTTCATAGGGCGTGTACATGCACTTGTATGTTCCGTCGTTGTTGTTGTTCACCAGTGCCTCAGTGCGCGTCCCCGATGGAGCTGTCACAAATGCCTTCACTTTGCCACCACGAGGCATCACCGAACGGGCATCAACTGTAAACTCGGTCGTCGATTCCAGAAATACTCCTGCCATACAGAAATTATAAAATCATCCCACAGACTGAGTTCTGGACAGGACTAGCCACATATTTATTTTAGTATTTATAGAGTGAGCCAACAAACCCCATCTAAAAATAAAATATCACAGCTCATTAATGTCTGTGCCGGATGTACTGAAAGTGACACTTCTATACAAATAAATGTATCTTTATTATCAATTAATTTTTCAGAACTTTGAATAAGACTAGGTGACAGATGCATCATTGAACAGAACAGCGATATTGCTGATAAAATTACTGTTCAAATGCACTACATCCATTACAGGTAGATTTTCGTATTCACATAAAGAAAATTCTAATGGAATCGTTTCGCTGAAAAAAAAATTAAATTTGACTTGGCCTGTTGACACCAGCAAGTGTGGCTATTATGGACACAAAATACTATACAAATTTTGCACATTTCCTAACATTCCCTAAAATGTATTAAAGCGCTACAGTACAGCAATATCTCTGATAACACGTCTTCACACCAACCAAGCTACACTGGTGTGATGACAATGGTTAACATGAGCAAGTCAGATTTCGCCAATCAGGTGAAATATGGCAACAAAGACCCATGTGTGTCAGCAATTTTTGCATTAGTTGTTTTAAAAACGTTTCTTTGGTGCTTTTACAATGTTAGTTGTTGGACAGAAAGAACCTCTGACTGGCAGTAAACCATATTCAATCATCTCCAAAAGTTCTCTTTCTGGGGATCTGGAAAAAATGTAAACTATTTTCAGAAAATAAGGCTAGCAACACTCAAAAAGTAGCGAGTCGTCTGTTTTCAGATATGCAAATATACACAGGATTTTATCTCCTCAAATCCAAACATCTAATTGTATGCTCCTGTTACTTCCTACAAACTTTATACAAATATTCTAAATATTCCTACTAACAAAATGACGGAGAATTAAAATAAATAAAAAATGTTTGCAAACAGATGAAACTGTTTAGTGGAAGTAAAAACAACACAATCAACAACAATACAATATGACACTGGTTAGTGCAATAACTCCAGCTGTTAATTTCAAGCCGCTCAAAACAAAACCGTCCGCTCTGAGGCTCTTGCTTAAACTGTGGCATAAGTGATCCTTATCTAACTATGTGAGAATTCAAATGAATACGTGTATGAGACAAAAATGTAAGCAACAAAGCAACTACAATAGCAGTCTGTTTATGCCACTAGAATAATTAAAATGCACACCATATGGCCAAGAATTTTTCATGGGGTGATACCCTAACTGAGAGGGACCCTAATGCACACCCCATATGTATGCAGATGTAACATACTTACAAACACATCCAAATAATCATCACAGTAACAAAACGTAGGCTTAAATTATAGGAATTTAACAACACACACAGAGTGTAACATGCACTGTCATGGGATACGACTATTCACTCAAGCGGCACTTCAGATGCACAGAAGTTCTGTGCAAAGGCAGTCAGTCCAAAGACATGGAAGAAAGCCATCGTGACTTGACATTCCAGTAAACCGAACTAATGCTAGCACAATATTAGGTCCTACTTCTCGCCATCCAAGGGTCCATACACACTGCTCATGTTCACTCACCGCGGTCTCAAGTGCCCGTTCACACTAGCTGTGTTTACCAAGCCCAGGACAGAGCATCATGCAACAGCGCCGTCTATTTGTGATCACGTTGTCATTATCAACTTTAGTAAAGACACTGCAGAGCAGAATGTCAGCACACAAAGTTATCAGCAGTATTCAGGTTTTGTTAGTAAAACACACGTGCTCTGGTCAACAAAACGAGTAAAAATAACCACAAAAAGTAGCTATCTTCAGTCAGACGATCAACTACGATTGTTAAAGAGTTCCATCGTGAACAACATACAAACGTTGAACTGCGTTTGTCGACCAAACAGGGCGTGACTATTTCACCTAAATTTTCCAGTGGTGCCACAATGGGTCAACAGCAAACAAGGTCTTACAGCAACAGTAAAAACGAGATTATAACTGACTGTTCATTTAATGTCATAATAAAGTTAATATAGGGCATTTCAAAAAACTGAAATGTAAAATGTGTATATTTTAAACATAACAACACACATTAAAATTCTCAATGCTGATGCTGGTCGGTTGGTTGGTTAGGGTTAACGGCGCTTTCGACACAATTCAGGTTATATCGCGCCTTTAAGGTAAAGATTATGTTGTAAATATTACAGATTTAATAGAGAATAATTCTTGGAGTAAGATAAGTGTAAGTTGTTATTACATTTTTATATTTATTTTACTTTTTTTATTTATTTTTATTTTATTTTTTATTCCTAATGTGCAGCCCAGATTTAGTCAATGTCCAGGGGGGTGACGAGGATGCACTGGGCTGGGGTTCCCCCCTCAATGCTGATGCTATACATAAATTCTTTTCATTACATGTAATGGCCACATTTGGCAAATGGTACATCATGCAGGTATATAAAGTGCTGAGAGGCAATTTTGTGTCTGTAATGTACACACGTATGTTGGTTGCCACAATGTTATGGACAACCAGACACGCCCCATTTGCAGACAAAAAATGCGCCAGTAAGTCACAAAGAACGGAAATAGTAACACCATGCGATGAAGTAGAACCAACATCAATGCCGAAGCCAAGCTTGCAGCACGTCAACGATTTACCAGATGGTTGGACTCCAGGTCCATAGACCTTCACCGATCCGACATCAACCATCTTGCTCGGATTGATGTGCGGCTTGAAAGGCGATCTTGGAATTGGTCGATCATTGTACAGGATGTTAATCATGTACTCGCCAGGCTCCGTCGGCCAGTAACGAACATCGCACGTGCCATCACCCTTATCAAAACACTCTATCTTCGCTTCCGACGGTCCCTCTATTGTGAGACCAAGTCCGCCAGGCCCGGCCTCGCGGGTATCGACAGTGAAGGTTGCAGGAGCATTCGCCTTTCCGGTTGTCAGTCCAGGCCCGAAGGCTTTGACCTTGCTCGGGTCTCCAACAGCCGGAGGTGGAGCAACTGCGGCATCCTTGACTGCAAGGACTCGAAATGGACTGCGTGGAACAGGCTGGCCAGCAAACATGACGTTGACGGTGTGCGGTCCAGCTTCCAGGGCAGTAAACTTTGCAGCATAGCCGTCGATGGTTTCCTCAACACGGGCGGCCATCACCTTACCCGAAGGACTAGAGATGTTTACCAGCACTTGGCCTTTGCCGGCACCCGCAGTTATGATGTCAAAATCAACCTCCTTTCCAACTGGTATCTCTATACATCGTAGTCAGAGAAGCCATATACATATTCCAGTGCTATTGTAACCTAGCAGTAATATGTATAAGGTTTTAAAACAATATCAGTTTAAACAGTAACTGCATAACAGGCATACAACTGCCAAAATATCGACAAAAGCAAAACTATATAAACAGTATAATACAAAACGGATGACATTATTAACTTGACTTCAATCTCAAAAATTATACAAAAAAAAAACAAAAAAAGTATTTCAAGTAAATTTTATCTTATTTTAAATGCACTAATATTATTAACAATCTGGAAAAACAAACTTTCTCCAATTTCCAAAGTTACAACCTTACAGTAAGGCAGAAA
>Ga0209782_1001873_pt1 | contig 11357 bp, 7 predicted proteins | sample WorMetmaBAHAMAS1_FD_187390 | JGI IMG/M metagenome (GOLD analysis project Ga0209782, IMG submission 187390) | Marine gutless worms symbiont microbial communities from Max Planck institute for Marine Microbiology, Germany - Inanidrilus... | ecosystem: Host-associated > Annelida > Digestive system >...
AGTGGCTTAAACCTTTTCCTCAGTTTCAAAATCCTGGCACCGCCACTGTTTGCAACCCATCAAATTCATGCGTCAGTATTGCGTCCAATGGCTCGCATGTTGCGCTAACTCAGCATCTGCAGAACTTTATGTAAATTTTACAGACAACAAAATAGGCTTATTCTAGATTGCAAAAAGTGTTGCAGCGCAATGCCTTTCGTTAGTATTAGTACTTTTTAGTATTGTTATATGAATAAATAGGCTTGTGCAGTAATATACATCTGTAAAATAAATTAAGTAGAAAAACTGCAAATATAAATGTAAAAAACCTGTCGTTTTATAACAACGTGTAAGGCCCATAATTGACACGTATAAAACAGCAAAATTATTTCTGTCACGTCAAGGGCCGTGGATATAATAAGAATCGTGTACCGGTATCATATTCACGACCCTTGACGTGACAGAAATAATTTTTGCTGTTTTATATGTGTCAATTATGGGCCTTACACGTTGTTATAAAACGACAGGTTTTTTACATTTATACAATAAAATAACGCTTTATGAACATGCCCTGTAATGTTGTCAGCATACTGCACAGAACTAAAAAATGATGAATATAAGAGGCGCAAAGAACAGTCTTGTGTCCCATTGCAGCAGTCTGTTAGACAGAAAGGTTTCAATGGAAAAAAGATTTATGAAAGAGACAGGTTTTGAGCTTGCACTGGATTACTGAAAACAGACGGATAAAAATGATGATTATGCAAACAGTATAGTGGAATGAGCGATAGTGTATATGTAAAAAGGCAAAGAATGAGTAGGATCAGGTTGGCTTAAAGTGTGAGAAAGTTGACTCCAGAGTTACGGTGATAGGCAAAATAACCAATTCGTAATTTTAGTGACGAACAGCAGACAGTTGGTACTGACATCGGGGAGCCAGCGTAAAGGCGGCAACATCCCTTCCGTCAAGAGTGGAGGTGGTAGAAGACAGATAAAGCCAGGTCAATGGAACTGACTGACCCGGGTTTACCTGGAAAAACGGCCATTAAACAGTGGTAGTAGCAGCAGCAGCGGCAGTGATTAACAGACACATGGACCAACAAGATGACAACAGAAGAGGAATGACTACAGCCATGAAGTTGGACAAATGTTACCTTTTAAAATAAGGTGTCGACGTAGTGAGAATTTTGTTATTAAGAGATAGGAGTTTGTATTTATTTTATTCTTTCCTTGATTTAATATCGAGCATTTGGTGCATTTGCTGTAGTGGTCGATGATGCCAAAAATGACACAGATGAAGAACCTCTGCCATGTGACGATCAACTGAACGAGTGTATGCAAAGGTGGTCAGCTTGTTGTTACATAATGATAATATACATATATATATATATTTCTCTCTCTCTTCAGTCTTCTGTTGTTTCCAGCAGGTTCATGCCACACCCTCTGTTGACTCGCACTTCCAAGCTGTTCTATCTAGAGCATTCTCTTTCAGCTGCACATACGTTCCACTTTCCACAATATCGTAACAGATCTATCCTACTTCTGCCACAAGTAGCCCTTCCGACCATCTTCCCTTCTATGATGTCATGCATAGAAGAAAGTCCTCGTGTCTCAGAATATGCCCAATCCAAATACACTTCCTTTCCTTTAGTGGATCAGTCCTAACATACTTCTGGCCTCACCGACACGCATCAACACTCCTTTATTCGTCATCTTGTCCCTCCTGTATCCATATCTCAAAAGCTTCCAATAAGTTTCTGCTGCATACAGTGCCAGAACACTGTACACTTAGTAATTCAGCGAGCAGAGATGAGAATGGTCAGATGGATGTGTAATGTTAAGATAAAAGAGAGGTCCAAGTAAGGAATTGAGAGAAAGTCTAGGAATAGATGATATGATACTGATACTACAGCAAAATAGGCTGCGATGGTTTAGGCGTGTGCTGTGAAAAGAAGACACTGATTGGATGAAGAAATGTATGGAATATGAGGTGGTCTCCAGACCAAGAGGTAGGCCCAAGAGGACTTGGAGAGAGGTTGCGCAAAAAGATTGCCAAGCCAATAATTTGAACAAGGAGGATAAAGTTGATAAAGCTTGGATGGTGATCAGGGTCAGTGAGTGGATGAATGTTTTTCTGGTACTGGCTCACCCAGGTAGTCTCGGACAAAGGGAAGTAAAACGGTTGTTGTTGTGTCGTGTTCTTTAGCTCGCAGTGCAACTTTCCTGTCAACAATTTTTCCATGAAAACTGCTTTTCCCATCGCAGTTTGAACTCGCACATCTTTGACAGAATATCCCTCATCTATTTCCAGCTACCCAAATGCTTAAATTGGTTTACTTGTTCCACGACTTCACCATCAATTTGCAAACGTAGTTTACCTTGGCCTTTTGGGTATATACACGTGGTCTTGGTCTTTGTTTTCTTCCCATCAGTCTTCATTCCATATTCTTTTGTAATCTTATTTAGCCTGGTCATCAACTCGTGTAATCCTTTTGGCGAGCTAGCAACCACTGCCTTATCAACTGCATATCTTATCACGTTAACTATCTTCCCACCAACTTTAATTCCTATTTCACAATAACAACTGGCTTCTCGTGCCATGGCCTCGTCATAAATAATGTACAGCAGTGGAGAGTGAAAAACCTTGTATCATGCACTTCCATTTACACATGCCTCTTGACAGCTCGTCTCCAACCTTTATATAATACTATCACACAGACATGTAAAGCGTATAGTATTGAGTTATTATTGCTATCTTACTCACAGTGTGTTATGTGCTTGGTTACTGTTAGTTTGGTGGTTTACCTGCAAGAAACTGACAAATGGGCTGGTTAAGGGGAAAGAGCATTATACAAAGACAATAATGTATGATAATATTTGCTAAGTAAGCCGACCTTATAGGTCTTCTGGTATCTTGTCATGCCTGAACTTATGCAGACCAAAAATTTGTTGGATTTTCATTCCAAATCTTACCCTTCAAAACTTTTGACAGTTTTATTGAGGGCACAATATAATGTGGCAGGCATCCTGACTTATAGAAGTAACACGAATATGTATTGCTTATGAAGATAAAATATCTTTATTTTTGTGGCTACTTTCAATACTGTTGCAGCGTTGTTCGTAAATTTTGTTTATTATCTTGAAGGCATCTAACAAGTGGTAATTGCTAAGTGTGCATTTACTGTGCATATTGTAGAGAGATTGGTATTCCAGTCAGTACTGTGACACCTTGTGACAGCACACCAGCACAGCGGTGTAGGAGTCCAGGCAGGGTGGTGAAATCTTCCTTTGGAAAGCAGAGGCCTACATCTCGCAGAAATCCAGGTTGCCTTTACTGTAGAGCATGAAAGTTTTGCAAATGCCCATAACTGTGGTTAACTTTGAAAATTAGGTAGTTTCTTGTAATTAAATTACTGTGAGTTCTATTGGTTGCTGGATGTAAAACAATGAACAGTGAATATTATTTAGTGTAAGTTAATCATCAATCAATGGCTGTTTAACCCTCTGCTGCCCAAAGGGGGGGGGGGCTTCCGGAGCCCGTCTGTTTTTCATGAATACATTTTTGCCGGTCTTGAGTTCAGGAAAATGCTTTTGTGTATTCCTAGCCAGATCAAAAAACAGTCTTTTGGCGAAGTCTTCTTGAAAATTTATTGTCCATAAATGAGATATGATGTTTGATACGATCACGTTACAAGTAAATTTTGGCAAATATTACGTATATTCTTGTATATAAGCATGGTACTGCATACAGTCACCTGTCAAATGCATGCTTTTTTCCTGCAGACACACTTGTAACACACAAGAATGTAAGCATATAAGTAAGTAAGCAAGTAACTAAGTAAATAAGAAAGCAAGATAATTTAATTAGATATTTTTTTCTTGCAATAGCCTTTTTCGGCTAATCAGACCGCCAGAAGAAATGATGTTTGCAGTTTGTTTTGCACATTCATGAGCCTATTTATAGTTATTTACTAGTTGAATACTACTACTACTACTATTACTGCTACAACTGCTGCTGCTGCTGCTGCTGCGACTGCGACTACTATTACTACCACCACTACACTACTAAAGGTAGTATGGGAGGGGGGGGGCTTTGGAAGCCCCCTTTGGGCAGTAATGTTGAAAGGAATGGTTAGGCAGTAGAGGGTTAAAATAATGCATGTGCTAGAAAGGAAGCATAATATCTCATGAAATAAAATGGTGTTAGCAAGTTTACTAAATGACTCTGCTTCTGCTACATATGTTAGTATAGCTCATTAGCATGTATAAGGACAGAGAAGTGTGAACTGTGCAAAGATGGCACACATGTAGCACATGACCAAGCAAATTTTTAAGAACAGTGTGCTTTTTGTGACACCTACATAAATTACCCCGTCTTTTACCTTTTACACGTTACTTGTTTTAACATTTCGTGTAAGTGGAAATGACTTGTGGTCACGCGCGTCTGTCTGTCTGTGTGTCTGTCTGACCACGGTTGTACGCTGCCACTACTGCACGGACCCGGATGTAACTTGGAGGACTGGTAGAGGCTGCCGCCCCCTAGTTGTGCACTATTGGGTGGATTTGCGATTGGTGCACGGGTTGCGTTGCTATGGCAACATAACGCGAAAGTCCGCACTGGCTGGGTGGGGTCTGCGCGCGCTGCTGTCCCTTGACGGCTGGGGCACTGCTGGGTGACGGGGGGGGTTCTTAAAAGTACATACTTGTACTCGCTCTATGCCTATTGTTCAATTTGTTGTGCCTGTTGTTGTTTACAGTCGTTTATGAAGACGATGACGAAGAAAGCGACAACACCGAATCACAGAACAACGAACAGTGCTGTGAGCGAGTGATACGTCGTGTGCCATGGAGTACACGAGACCTGAAGATACTTTCTGCTAATTTCAGTACCTGTACGAAGGCACCTAATGCAGCAATGATTCGTAAGGTCGTAGCTCAGAATCCGAGCCTTTCCAGTCGTACTTTGGCCCAAATAAAATCGCGTGCTTGGGCACTTATATGCAAAAAGACTGCTTGAACAGTGTATGACGGATTGAGTGCTGCTGTTGAACTTTTTCTGCCCCAGTGTGCGATTTGTGTGTGGTGACCGTGCATTTACACTACAGTGGCTATTTAAAACTTTCTGGTGGCAGTATGATGCTGTTTTTTTTCATTTTCATATGACAATTGTGTGCGCATTCTTCGTTCTCTCCTGCGTTGTGTACATTAAAAAGTCTAGACACATTTTGCGGGAGGGTCAACGTTTTACTGTCCACATGCCTTTGCTGATGGCATTTGGATTAGGTAAAGGATACAGAAGTTCTCAGTGGTGTTACATTCATTTCACAGGGTCACAAGTGCAGCACATGTTGTATGATCTTTACTTGCCTCCATAAGTTTATGGGTGTAATATTTCTGTCGTGTTCAAAAAAACGGACAAAAAAGCCGTTAAATGGATGTGTGTGTGTGTCCATATCTGAAGAGTTTGCAGTATGTATAGGCAGTGGCTGATAAATTATCCAAAAAGGGGGTGTGGTAGAAGTCACGCGACAATCGCTAACGGCTGTACCATGCTCTTCGTTGACATCTTTGTTTAGTTTGGGTAGACAGTGAACATTTTGATTGCTTTCTAGTAATGTTTGTTATAGGGGTGAACAAATTATGCCATGAGAGAGTGCATGGGAAGAGAGATGAAGTAACCATATTAAATAGAAGGAATTTGTATAAGTCATGATCCCCCTCGAGGCCCTCATATGGATATCATCTGAGCTGTGATGATAGTCTAGAGGGTAAGAGGGGAGATTATCAGAACTGTTCTGTGCCTGTTGTGTACGACAGTAGTATGCAATGTATGCACGCACATGTGAGCAGTTCTAACAGTTGAACGTTGTTTTAGGTTTAGTTTTTGTGCGTTTGTTTAGGTTTAGCATTTTGTGTCTTATCTGTTATCATTAAATGTTTATTTAAGGATGCATGCTAGTTTTTGGTAATATTAGTTTGTTTTTTGGTCAGCAGTGTGAATGTTTTCTCCCCCTGTTGTAGGCGCTGGCGTAGTAATTTAAATGATCCTCCTGTGCTTTTCCCTTGTTGGGTGGCTGCTGAACAAAAAGGCATATATCGCTGGCCATCCTTCACTGGGAAGAGATAGCTCTCCACTCCTGCCCTTTTGTCTCTGAAGTTTTAACGTCCCCTTTCAGCCAAATATGACCATATCAACCAACCAACCAACCGTATAAGTCATGAAATCAGAAATCAGAATGAACGTTTATTGTAAAATGTATGTGCACGAATTTTATTTAAAATATTTGCAAAAGTTTTGTTGCATTAGATATCATAATGCACATTTCATTAACGCTGCCTCATTCAAAATAACGTTTGTATATTTTACTGTGTGAGTTTCTGAAAATGGCAGTTCTGTTTTAGAATAATTATCCGAGTATGTACAATGTTACAGATAGGACAGTTTGAATGTTGCCAAAATGTGGCATAATTTGTGAACCACCTGCCCTGGGATATCATTTGTTCTCAACAAACTAGAAAAATAAGTTTTCATGTTCCAGAAAGTGATTGCCGTGGATGTAGCAGTATTGTATTTATAACGTGTCAGTTAGTCAGATTACATCAGTTCTTATCATTTATTGTCTTACGATCTGCAGTTGTGTGGCGCTGTTACAGCATTGCACGTGTGTATTGTAGTGATACTAAAATAACTAAAATACACCATCTTGCATGTACTGTGAAACTGCATCTGACTGGAGGAATGTGATTCTTTTAAGAATAATAAAGAGCACACATGCTAAAAATAACTTGTCTTTATATCCAAACTAGGTAGGCAAAATATCTTCTCAATAAAACCAAAAGTGGAATAAACATGTTAGTGCATTGCAGTGTCTGTCTGACTGTTACTGTAATGATGTACAGAAACTCAGTTCTGTACGTTTTGCAGAAATATTTTTCATTTAACACATAGCATTCCGTTCTTGCTGTTTTGTTTTTATGTTGAGGATTACTAGAAATTATGACACAGACTTGCAACATTGTTAGTGGATCATTTGGTCGTCGCATGACAGTTTGTTGCATGAAATTGTCAGAAATCAGCTCGTGTTATCGACAGCTGTCAACTTGCACTGTTCATCATTTTGTATGATAGTTTTTCAGTAGCATAATGTTTTGTGTCGCACCAACATCCCATACTAACATTAGCGATATTTCCAGTCATGAGCTGCAAAATCATCAATGTGAATTATGATCATAAAAGCACGACATAATCAGAGAAAACTCTGTTAAATCCCGGCAGCCAACGTACGTTGTTACCGGCAGAGTATGCCATGTACTAGCGTCGTTGTACTCAGCGTGTTTTTTTAATCTCTATTTGCACTTTCACTGGACATCTGATCATTAATGCCATTACTTATCGTCATTATGAACTTTATATAATGCATTTAGGCCGTCCCAACGTACAGTCTGCTTTCAGAACTGACTTCATGGACTAATACTAGGACTGGATCTTCTGTACTGATCAATTTCTCATTTTAGTTTTTCATTATGATTTTTCTGTTTTGAGGTTACATGTGGTAGATTGAGCTGGCCGTCTTGTCAGCTTTTGACATTATCAATGTGAGTCTCTCATGGCTTGTACTTACACAACAACCATGTAGTTTATCTTTGTCTTTGTCATGGTTGATGGAGATGTTTCCATAAATTGTTGATAACAACTGTTCCTGTCTCCAGCATGTACGACGTGCTACTAAACACGTTACAGTTTATTTGCGAATATTTACAAAGAAGTCATAAATCTGTTTGTTGAAAAAAATAATGCTGTTTGAACCTATCATCATCATCATAAAACTTTTATAATGCGCCTGTTACACATTATAAATAAAAACATATGTGCATCACAGTGACAAAAAGTCAATTAAACAGAGTTACTGGATATAAAAGCTAGATAGGTTTAACAAATAAGAACATAAAACAGAGACAAAAACAATAAAACATAAAAAGTTAATAGAAATAGTTACTGGATATTAAAAGATAAAATAAGTTTTACAAGTAGAAACATGCAGTTTTATATCCAGAAATATGGATTAGGGGTGGGAGGTGAGGCACGCAGTGGTGGTGGCAGGAAGCCTCATGCATATTAGGCGTTACCAGTATGCATACTGACATGATACTGTTACTATTATTCAATGTTGGTGACAAAACATCTCACTGTCTAACACCACCTGTAACATGAAACCTTTACCTTGTGGTACCATTCCATACAACGGAACACTGATATTAATATGCGAACAAAAGAAAAGGGAGCATCTCTTTCAATAAACTTCAAGTACAGACTGTTGAGAAGAACCTTATCGAAGCCTTACTGGCATTCAAAAAGGCACGTTGTTCACAAAGTGTTTCACTGATTCAGTAAGAGTGAAAAGAACACAACACCCAGTATCTTTTTAAACTAAACTGTAAATTGTGGCTTATGAGGAAGTTACCACATAATTGTAACAACACTAGATCAATAGAGATACTCAGATAAATGGTGTATCAGCGTTATTTATTTGATGAATATTTTGTTGTAGTAAACTGTCAAGACAATGTGCAAGTATGAGTACATGTAGGCTACGAGTAGTACAGCTCTGCTCCTGCCCTGGCTTGCACTACTGCACTTGCCCTAGCATTTACATTGCACATAGCAGCAGTGATGAGCGCCGTCCAAGCCTTTAAGACTCCACACCTGCGAGGGAAGGGAGATGTCCCTTCGTTCATTCGTGACCCAGAGACTCCAGTGTGTGTTATAGAAACAACAGCTAAGCCTAAAATAGGGCTGCGACTGCACAACATCAACATATGGGCTACTACATGCCATAACGGCAGACAAAAATCTGTACAGAATGATGCTCAATATCAGCATGTACAAGATGCCACGTTACACAGTACAAGTATATATTAGATGCCATAATGTGGTATTGTGTGCATATACGAGACATCATGCCAGATACACCGTGATCCAACAAAACTATCCCCTTTTATGTTACTGTACTTTCTACAAAAGTTGACCGATTCTACAATATTTGGCACACAATATACGCGGGCCATACGCCGTCATTAACACAGACTTTTTGACTGTCCTCACAGCCGGCATTCCAAGTTTCAGTAAGTAAGTAATCTTTAGTAAGATGCGAAAAACTCGCATCAAAAAGACACAAAGAATGTCACAGTAGTACGGCAGATCAAAAAATCTGTACATGATGCCATATCAGCATGTAACATATACAAGATGCCACATTGCACAGTATAAGTATATATTAGATGCCATAATGTGGTATTATGTGCATATACGAGATGCCACATACACTGTGACCAAAAAAGCTGTACTTTCTATAAACGTAATACAACCAAGAACTCATCAGGAGATGAGATAGCGAACGTGAACTCAACGTGGGCCATCTTCTCATCTTTACTACTCTTTGGCGATATTAAACAACTCAAGTCATCTGGTGCTTGCTCCAATTTCAGTCCCACCATCTACAAGCTCTCGTTTTAGCTGACTGAATGTCTTAATTTTACGAAGATCGTCCCAGGCATGGTGCATATAAAATCTATGTACCTTGGTCCCAGGGGAACCCCTCCGTCGGGAGGTTTAAACGCAAGATGGGTAGTCAGATATAGCGATTTTGGACATAATCGAAAGCTACATCTCGGAAACGGTGCAATATAGGAGGTAAGTTAGTATTAATCACTAATAGGAAGCATAGGCGCCGAATCCATTGGGCACGGGTGGGCACGTGCCCACCCACTTTTCGTTAGTGGTGGGCACGGGGGGGGGGGCACAACGGTGGGCACAGGCAAAGCAAATCAAGCACAGACTGACGTGAAGGGCAGTTTCCAGCGCAGACCAAACAAGACGTACATTTTGGTGAAATTTCAAAATTCTAAAAACAAATCCTGTTTCCTGTTGTCATTGTTCTATCATTTTCAATCATATAACAAAGTTAATTGTTAATATAGATAATATTAATGAAAACGTTAAAAATCCCAGTATTTTCTAATAAAGCATTGCCATAATGCAATAAATTTTTGAGAACAGGATGCATTGCAGTGCAGCGGTACGGTGCGGCGCAGCACCAAAACTTGACGTGTGTTGCATGCCCAGCAGATGCTGAGATAGCGCAACATGACAGACGTGGTCCGTTGGACCAGGTAGACCCATAAGCCGCCCCCTTTAGCTGCCACTGCTGACTTTTTTGACCAGCTAGCCGCCACCACTGACAAAACAAGAGGCTCTGCTATGGCAGAGCGACTGCACGATGCGCTTGTCAGTAGAAATTCTGCAACTACAAAACATCCCATTTGAAAACTAGAGTCCCGGCTATCGTGTGGCATTATTTGCGTGATCCTACGTTTAGCCGTTTTGATACAATACTGGAGTGTGTCAGACAGACAGACAAACAGACAGACACACGACGACGGCATATACCGCGCTTAGCATAGCGTCACACGGTAAAAACTGGATTAACCGCCTATGCGGATTTTTAGCGCGAGATGTAATATATACATTTACTTTTCCAGCGATGGTTGATAGACTTATGGTTTGAGATGGACACACGGTTTCATCAGTGCATGTTGTGACTGTCAGTGTCATTAGGAGGCCAGTGTCCACGCAGTCAGTTGCTGTGCTTGGAAGGGCGGGGCATGGACACTGGTGCAAATGCTATTAAGCTTTGAGTTCCATGTTAGCAGTTTCCTCGTAGCATCCTCGTGGCGTCTTAGCAAACAGTGTTGGCTGTGATAGGCCGCGACCATAGCGAACTTGGTTGTGCGCTGTGAAGCGACCCAGTTTGCTGCGACTGTGACCTATCACGCGTGCACTCAGTTAAGATGACATGAATTTCTGATAAACTCAAAAGTAGAACCTGGAATGAAATGAGTGATATAACAGTGACACTCAGTAACATTTGCCACATGCCAACTATTTATTCCTGCACATCGACGGTAGACAAGGAGTGGGATATGGTTATCAGTTGCGTTTGTGCTTTTGTGTGTTTGTGTGTCCGTGCTCTAAAAGGTAAACGGCTTGAGACCTCAAGTAAGGAGTAGACACGGCAGGGGCAGATCCAGACATTTCGTTTGGGGGGGGCACGAGACGCCGAAGGCGCCGTAGGTGCGAGGATCGAGGATCGTGCCCAACCCACGCCTATACCGATTGTGCCCCCCCACAGGGGAGGGCACAAGATAAAAGTGGGGGGCACTTTAAAAAACGGTAGAGATAAGACCGTAAAAGTAGGTCATGAAATAAAAGATGTTAGTTATAGAAACAATAGCTATGCCTAGAATAGGGCTGCAACTATGCACAACATCAACACATACTACGCCATAACGACAGACAAAAATCTGTACAGAATGATGTCATT
>Ga0209782_1001874_pt1 | contig 11356 bp, 7 predicted proteins | sample WorMetmaBAHAMAS1_FD_187390 | JGI IMG/M metagenome (GOLD analysis project Ga0209782, IMG submission 187390) | Marine gutless worms symbiont microbial communities from Max Planck institute for Marine Microbiology, Germany - Inanidrilus... | ecosystem: Host-associated > Annelida > Digestive system >...
AAACCTTTATGGCATTCAGGAACAAACAATTTAGCAGCAGAGTGCAGCACAGATACAACATTTATGTAAACAGACTCGATGCAATCACAGACAACATTATCAGGAACCTCGCCGGATGAAAATAATGAAATATAGCAGAATCTAGTTGCGACGCGTCACAGTGGAAGGACTCGGTTTTGACAGTCTGGTCATGTGAATGAACTAGGCCTATTTCATACACAGGCTTAGATGATTGTAATTAAGCCTATTTGCAAATAAACATACAACAAATGTGGAAATATTATAGTTTTACTTATAGAGTTTACGAGCGAAAACGAATAATACGTTTTCTCATTAAGAAATTATTTGTTCACATCAGCAACCAAGTCAGTACTGGTGCAAGATACATAGGCCTAACGCGTTTTATGAGAATGAGTTTGAAACTAATGGTGGTGTGTGAAAATCGCATGAAAAACTACAATGTTTTTTAAAACATAACATATTTCGCAAAAATAATAAGTAGAAAGTGGTATTATCAATTTTCTTTGATACAACGTTGGTAGCATTCGAAGCGGTTTTTTCCATATGAAGTGACAATAGTAAAAAACACATGCTTGCGCATGTGACAGTTCTGGTCGCATAACTCGGTCGACATGGCATTCCACGCAGCCGGACTAAATGTAGGCTAGAGAATGCTGAAGAAAATGAAGTTAATGAAATCGACGTTTGCAAATATACGTACAACGGCAACAAATATGGAAATACTATAGTTTTACTTGTAGAGTTTACGAAAGAAAACGAATAACACGTTTTCTTGTTTAAAAAATTTACATCGACACAAACAACTATGGTATAAGAAACATAGTCTTAACGCATTTTATGAGAATGATTTTGAACGTAATTGAGGTGTTTGAAAATCGCATGAAACGATAAATGTTTTAAAAATACGTAACATATTTTGCGATGATAAGTAGAAAGTGGTATTATCATTTTTTGTAGTCAAATGGTAACGAGCGAAAACCAGTAGGCTTATATAGGCCTACAACTGCTGCTGCTGCTGCTGCTAGGCTATTGCATCTAGTAGCACCTTCTTTGGAATCATGATTTATGAAGCTCGATAATAGTAGATTATAGAGAAGTCTTGAAATGCTTTTAGATCGAGTTCATGAGGTGATCTATGAAGGCATTAGACTAAACACAAAAAGTGAGTTTGCATTTAGCATTCGGAGTAGATGTAGGCCTAACGAGTGCAGTGGACCGATCATAAATCTGCCGTCGTCTCACTTTATGACAATCATACGGGATTTGTATGGCATCGAGAAGCATTCCACGATTCGAACGAGTGCATCTGTCGTCTCACATTCCATCTCAAAGGTGCGTTTCTCGTTGTTGCCATCGGGTAGAAAGACTTCATTGTCGCCACAGCTTTCGTCGAGCAGTCCAATGCAAGGCGAAAATGAGTCCATCAACGATGATGAAGGTGATAACGATGACCAAGATGCTGCCGCAGCTGCTATCAACGATTCTAAATACATACAAGTGTATAACTAACTAATACATGTCCGCATCGATAGCAATGCAGACATGTCCGATCTTGTCCAATGACCTAGCATTAGATCCGTATAGGCAACTTAGTTTTATCGATTAGTCTATGCGAGCCTTTCACGCTCGGTGGCGACTGGAAATTCCTGTGTGCTGAATGGCGGCAACTTCAAAAGAAACAATACGGTTGACACGTCAGAAGTTTGTTTTATTTCAGTCTTTGAAGTAGCCGCTTTGATGGTCATAAATTACATTAGTCATCGCTGTGATAATGTACCGCTGACGGTGTTGACATCAGCAATTCAGACACGTCCGATCTTGTCCACTGTTTGTAGAAATGCAGGCTTATTTCTATTTCGACTGCAGCGTTTTAGAAAATAATCTTATTAAGAATTAATATACACCTTAGATACAATGATTCACACTAACCTGCAGACGTTGTTGTCGGGAAAACGTTGGCCTGAAGATAGCTTAAGCCTATTATTAGGATGTTGCTTCAGCCACAGTGCTAGTCAGCCAAGTGGAAGTCACCGTACGTTCACTGACAAACATGTTCACCGCTGAATCAAACGCTTATATGCTAAACATTACACTTATTCTTACAAATACCACGACAGTGTTTTGGTAGTGAAACCAACCGATAAATTCAAAGGCTTCTGCTGGACCTGGACATAAGTTGACTAGTGAAATAATATTAATTTGTCTTAACCTTCGCAGAGTTCGAAGGAATCCGTTGTGGTAGTAATGAAATGAAGTTTTCCGTATTGCATATTATTGCCGAACAGAGTCCGGAGAATGAACATAAGCTTATCTACAGTGCTGCTGCAGCAGCAGCTGCTGCTGGTGAAATGACTGCGCGTGGGTTTTACCGCGTAGGCTAAGTCTATAGCCTAATGATACGCGGTGGTCTTGACTCAGCCCAAGCCCTCGGCCTAGGCCTACTAGGCCTAGTCCTAGCCTTAGCTGAAACAGTCAAGTTGCATGAACTGATAACTAGGCTAAACTAACAAATGTTTATAATATAGGTTTCATCAGCCTACGCACGATGGCAACTTCAGAAGCAAGACACTTCATTTGATTTATTTTGAACGTTGAAGTCACTGCTGCTGCCTGCGTAAACTTGACAGTCTGTCTTACAAGGTTACAAGGCAGACTGGCATTTCCGTCAGGCTAAGAGATTTATTGATTTTGTTGCTCGCCCGTAGACTAAACATGACGAAAGGTCTAAGTCTAAGCATTGAGGAACTGGAATAATTTAATTATTTTTTTTGTTCGCTGTGATTATAAATGAACTGGCTTGCCTAATCGCCTATGTGTTTAATTGTAGCTAAGTTAAAGTGATTCTAATATCCATAAAAACATTTCCACTTGAGTTGCAGTTAGACCTAGAATCTGATACATCCACAGCCTATGTTCGATTGTTATAGGCTTAGGCTATATTTTTCACATTAGCCTATGAAATAATATAGATGTTGATGTTACTGCACGAATCTTTAGTAGGCATAGGCTATGCCTAACGACACAATGTGGCACCCACTTTGACGAAGTAAAACGTTAGGCTAGTCAATTTATAACAAAATGCCCATAAATTAACTTTAGACCTACTGAAGTGAGTGTTTACAAGACGATGGCATATACCGCATTTAGTATGGCGTTGCGTGGTAAAAATTGGATAGAATGTTTGTTTCGTAGACTATAGACTTCCTAAGCCTTGACTAGAGCATAAGTCACTGGTAAAGTAAACTAATGCCTATAGTCATTTAACCACCGCATGTTAACATGATTTTTGATTCAGTTGCATTTATCGGAAAAACAAGTGATTATGTTTTTCCGTTTTAAAAATTGGTTTCAACTATTCGATCCGTATATTAGCAAATAATGAACAAATAACTCAAGCTCTGTAACATAAGATAAAAATGAACTTAAAGTTTTACATTTATAAAATAGCAAATCCAGTGAAGTAGGCCTACCAACAAGCGTACATTGTTCATTCACTCATTTTTAAACATGACATTCATTTTGAACCGCCGAGCAGCGTCGTCACTGCTGCTGCTGCTGCTGCCATTAATTAGGCTATGCAGTGATTCATCAGAGAGCGCCACCATGTCGGCTAGCGGTGAATTTAAAGACTGACATAAAACAGATGAATGGCATCAACGACGATCTTCTGAACGCAAGCAAAAACAAATAGTCATCAGCTAGGCCTACGACTTCAATCTCCGTCGCTGTTAAACGTTCACATCGTTTTGCCAAATAGCTCAAAGTCGGTGACTGAGTTGACGAGTAGTTTCCAATGAAGCAATACATTTCATTTCATTTCATTTCATTTAATAGCACGCGATGTTTGTTGATCGTCTTCATGTTAATAAGACAATTTAAAACGCGATGTTACGACAGTCTTATTACCACAAGCATAGGCGGCAATGGCGACTTCAAAGACGGAAATAAATCAGTTGAAGTGTCTTTCTTCTGAAATTGCCGCCGCAGGAGGGGTGATGAAGTTGAAGTTGAAGTTAGTCAGTAGAAATAAAACAGACACCTTGTCGGAAAGCGTAAACTTCACAGACTGAAAGTATGTGCATGGACCTAGGTTATAACATGTTAGTTGTAGCGTGCATTACCAATGTCCATCCAATTTAATATTAAGACTGTATGAGTCGCTGCCTGCGTAAACTTGACAGTCTGTCTTACAAGGTTACAAGGCAGACTGGCATTTCCTTCAGGCTAAGAGATTTATTGATTTTGTTGCTCGCCTGTAGATTAAACATTACGAAAGGTCTAAGTCTAAGCATTGAGGAACTGGAATAATTTAATTATTTATTTTCTTCGCTGTGATTACAAATGAACTGGCTAGCATAATCTAATATCCATAAAACATTTCCACTTGAGTTGTTTTTCCGTTTTAAAAATTGGTTTCAACTATTTGATCCGTATATTAGCAAATAATGAACAAATAACTCAAGCTCTGTAACAATGAAGTTGAAGTTGAAGTTAGTCATTAGAAATAAAACAGACACCTTGTCGGAAAGCGTAAACTTCGCAGACTGAAAGGATATGCATGGACCTAGGTTATAACATGTTAGTTGTAGCGTGCACTACCAATGTCCGTCCAATTGAATATTAAGACTGTATGAGTATGCCTATATCAATAACAGAAATAACGTCCAGGTCTCACCAGAGTGCGTCACACTCGAACCGATTTATTTAGTCTAGGCCTATAATCATTATTCTCCACCATCGATCAACTTATAGATCAGTCTGATGAAAAACTCTTCGTTTGTCCAGACATAACCCGCAACTTGTCTTACATCCATTCCTCCCCCAACCTAACAACTCTGGCCATAACCTTCGTCAACGATCGCACAACCTGGTATTGCCCTCAAATGTCAATGCTGTTGTTAAACAAAATTTTGTTTACAGGATGTTATTTCGAGACATTTATTAGCTTTGTTCATAGGCCTAGTCATATACTTTGTGTTTTTTAATTATTCCATTATATTGTATGCATATGCGTATGCCATATGTTTTAATTAAAGAACTTACTTACTTACTTATCAATCAATCAATCAATCTCTATCTATGCGTATGTAAAGGTTAACCTTAATAGGTTTAGAATGCATTAAGTTACAGCAGTATATAGTTAAATTAAGTAATGTGAAAATCAGTTTGCAGGTTTATTTTTCACAAACACCGTGATATTGTCGCCGAAATTATTATAAAACCATGTGCAAAGCTCGTGGTTTCAAGAGAATAAACTCTTTCCTGCATAGTGGACAAGTGGGTTGTTTGCTCTGGCATCATTTTTCAATGTATTTCAAGCAGAATGTGTACATGAATGTTGTCCTTTGTCGTTGCAAGCTAGCATGATATATAATAATCGTGCTTATTTATTTATATTAATATAATCTAACGTCTTAGACCTAGGCTATTATTAATTTATATTTCGCTAACAAAAACGTCAATGTGGTGTTAGTTGACTGAATCTAAAAAACACAGAAAAGAAAGTAAACAACTGGTTTGATGTTTTAGAAAGCAGTAGCCTATAATGAAATTTATTCTTCACAGCATTTAGAACCTGCGATATTTTGGATAAATCGAATTTTTTTCCACTTGTCCGTCATTTACGAAATTTGCTTTTACATAGTTTATAGGCTATGCTAGAAATGGCTAGAGTTAGGCAATCAACCAAATTTGACAGCACAACTGTCAACTAACAACATAGTTAGCCTATAGAATCTAGGTCTAGTGATTCCGGCTTATATCTAGGCTTAAGTCTAAGTCAAGGCTTAAGTTTAGGCATACGGTTTTTTGTCATTACATCATGCGTCAGTATCGCAAACATGTCCAGACATGTTCGAGAAGCTGACGAAGTTGAGGCTAGTCATAAGCCTATAATTAGGCCTATAGGCTTAGATGGACTAGCCATTAAAGCTAAGCCTAGGCTAAACCTCAGCCTAAGCCATGTCCAAGGCCTAGGCCTAGCCCCAAGAACTGACAGTTAGACTTCAAAGAATGTCATAAAGCATTTTTTCCTGCATTCATGTGGACTTGCGCTGTTGCGGTGATTCTTTGGTGTTGTGTGGATGCAGTTGATGCTGTCAAAAACGACAAAAAAACAGACCTCATTGCAAAGAAGGCGAGCGACTAGAAGATACGATTATAAAATACAAAAATTTTATAGTCTTACTTAAGTCGATTGGTAGGCAGGAAAATGCTAAGAAACTCAACGGATGTTAGTCTAGATAGACTAAGTCTGTCTAAGCCTAGCTAGCTAGCTAGCCTATCTATGTTGAACTAACATCCTGTCCGCCAAGCAGTGGGCATAACTCAACTAGGGCTAGTGAGCGGTGTTTAAAAAAACACTGCACGACTCGCTTTAATTCACTTATCACGTGACGTGGTGGGCCTAGGCATTGGCCTATGCCTATAGTAAGTCCATGCATGGTCGGTGTTAAATGTACTCGTCTGCGCAGTGCTGTTTCATACTTAGCAGTGAGCTAATGTTGACTGTGTCGATTGCTTAAACATTTAGAAGTTTTAAACAGTGTAGAAAAATAAATTAGTTTGCCAGCAAGATCGTGACAGCAGAGACGTAAAGGACACATGATAATGATGAAATTTAGATTTTGGCATGGAGGTGGAGTGGGCGACAGAGATGTCAAAAGAGGAAGAAGAACGACAACCATTCCAGTTAACAGCAGTTATGAAAAGACCTAGTTTTGAAAATGATTTAACGTTCGTGTTGGGTAGTGGTCGTCGCCAAGATAGTCATTTGGATATTGTCGATAACGAAATTATTCTTGCATCTAACACGTCACTGTTTCATAATATCACTTTCACGCTAAATCGCTGGGCACACTTCATGACAGCTCTCAGTGATATTGACACTGGAGTAAAAAGGCTTAATGCAACTAATGAAAATGAAGGACGTTGACCGCTTGTCTGTCGTAGGCACTTGGGAGATGGATACTACGTCAGATACTACGTTGTGTCGACTTTCGAAAATATTTTGTACCTTACGGGTACAAATCCTCTCAAATTTGCCCCAGTTCGAATGGAATCACCACCCATTTCGATGAATGGCAGGATTTGTTGGAAGTCATCATTCCGACTATAAACGAACGTTTCTCTCAGTTTGCCAACACTAAACAATGTACAAATGGCGTCAATCATTCGACACAATTGAACTGGTTTCGATGTACCTCGTGTTTTCCCTTTGAATATGACGAACACTACTAGGAGTTACAAGACTTTGTCGTGGACATTTGATCGACACATAGCATATTGCGCTTAACGACATGTAACCTTTTATAGCCTAGACATGCTTTACCATCCGCGCATAGCTGAATAATGGATTTTTACTTTTTCATTATACACCTATGACATTTTTTTCAGTTAAGGTAGGCATAGACTTATATCGCAATAGGCCTAAGTAAACTTGCTATTAAGACTAATGGAATAACTAGTCAATGTCAGATGAATAATGCAACTAGACTTAGGCTTAACGATTGTGTTTGGACTTTCTAGTTATTCATATTCGACTAAATTTATTCGCTAGGCTTAGTTAGCATTTTTAGCTTTAACGCAGTCGTTGTGTGTCAGTAGCCCACGGGGCTAGCTCTAGGCTTAGGGCTAGGGCCTAAACCTAGGTTGACGTTGTGTGTGAGTAGGTATATGCTTAGGCTTAGGCTTAGGTCTAACCCTAGGCCTACGATGATGTTAAAGCTAAAAGAGCTAACTAAGCAACATTTATAGTCAATTCCAGCCGATTTGTTAATGGGGCACTTCACACTGTGAAAAAAAACGTTATACAGAACATTTATTGTGTTTATTACTACATTCTGAAAGAATTGTGATTTTTATATGTCATTTAACTTTTAATCAAATTTTAAACGAGTTTGGCATGGGCGCTGCCATTTTTTTCGTTTATCTATGGTGTGACGTCACAGGTGTTGTAATGAAGTAGTATGGCGTGAAGTAGTAGGCGTAGAACATCTTCATCCAGCTCACGACGCTCTCCTAGACCTCTTACTCAAGGGCAGATAGAAGGGGGGGGGGCAAGGGGCCATGCCCCCCAAACCATGGATAAAAAAAAATAAAAACTCGATCAGCTGCCGCGTTATGCATATAGACGCGCTAACAGTCACTGTTATTAATGACCATAAAACAGCTCGTAAACAGAGCAGCTTTGCGCCATTTCAGGCATATCACAACACAGAAGTGTTCAGCTTCAGGGGGCTTGACCAGTGGCTCTGCCCCTGGACCCCGCTGGGGGCACAGCCCCCAGACCTCCATTATAGGCTCTGCGCTCGCCATATGGGCCTATATGGCTCCCAACCTCTACTCCTGGATCCACCCCTGCTCTTAGTCAATTGGGGAGGGGGACACCAGTCTCAATGTCCCACCCCCTAGGCGCCTCAATTCTCACGCCTTCGGCATCGATCCTCGTGCCCTCCCTCCCCGTGCAAGCCTGCTTGTCCCGCCTAGCAGGTCGTCCGCACTTAGCTAACCACTGCCTACGTAATGCACATCGTTTTGGTAATCTTTGAAATGTGCATTGCTAGGGTTGTTTTTGTAGTTAACATGGCAATACTTCGCTATACAATAAGGCATGTTAGCATATATAACTGAAATACTGGTGAAAAGGCACAATTTAAAAAAATCTGCAATTGTAATTGTCCACAACAAAAACAGTCTGCCACACCTCTGACGTCACATCCAGTTCCTCAACATAGATAAATGTAATAAATTTGCTAATATGGCTGCGCCCATTGGATTGACAGTTTTTTTCATTAAAACTGTTAATATTAACACACAGAAACATCTGTTTGGCAAAGAAGATCTGAAAATATATGTAATGTTCATCAATGTTTCAATTTCTGCTATTCTGCAAAATTGCTTAATATGAGTGAAGTGCCCCTTTAAGCTACCATTATGTTATAAATTTAGGTTAAGCTTCTTCGCAATATGATCAGATATAAAGCTACTCAGACTCAGCCTACATCTTCGAATGCGGATAGTGATGGAAAGAGAGTGAATAACCTACTAATTCTGTTTCAGTTATGCTATCAACTTTGCCTATGACAAAACACGGTTAAGTCAGCGTGGAACGATGGTTTGTTATTTTAATTTTATATTTAATATTATTATTAGACGACTGGTTAACACAAGCCGTCTTCATGTTTGAATGTCAACGGACGTGATAGACCACGACCGAGGTACCAAAGCAGACCTTGAACGTGGTTTTAGATTATCTTTTTTATTTTTATTACGGTGTCAGGCTTGCACTTAGTCGATCTGAATAATTTTTTTTACGTAACCATTATATTATAATGTATGAAAGGGTCCACTGTATATTGAGTCAATTATTCAGTCAATCGTGATTTATTAATGGCATATAGAAGACAAATATGCAATGAAATGTCAATACAAGTTGAAAGTTGATGCTAGTCATAGCTCCAGGCCTACTAAGACTATATCAACTAACGTGAAATGATAGCAATTAATAAATTTAAATTCTATTCATCAGAGCATGCCACAATGCGGCAACCAAAATGCAGCAACTGACAGTACATCATACATAACTATTTACTCGTTTTGGCAAGGCAGTCAAAAAGCGAGCACATTAAGCTCGACGGCGAGTCTGAAATCAAAGCAGGCAGCGCAGTGTTGTGATATGACTTATTCGCCGCGACAGTGGCACCATCTTTGGATTACTATTGCAAAAAGTTAAACTGTGTCGCAGCAGCGTTCGCTGCAATTATTATTACTATTTATTTGCCTTCTAGTTGCCATTAATAATGAAGAGTGATTGGTTGATTGATTAATTGATTTGCTAAGTAGTGAACACTTCCATACATCATAAAATAAAGGATACGTAAAAAAATTATTCAAATCGACTAAATGCAAACCTGACACTGTAATAAAAATGAAAAAGCTAATGTAAAATCGCGTTCCAGGACTGTTTTGGTACTTCGGTCGTATCACGCTGGTCAACATTCAAAAAACCTTGTGGCAATCTTCGTTGTCCAAACATGGCATGCTCTTTTAAGAGTGTAATAATAATAATAATAATATTAATAATCTCAATTGGGAACTCAGTTCGAATACGCAAGAAAGTTCACTCAATAATAATAATACCGTGATAACTTAGCAAACTGCGATGATATTAATATGAAAATGTCTATGGATATAGCCTAGCTTCGTTAGTCCATTGCACTCATCCGTCGCAGATCTAAGTTTCAGCAGACAGCTGCTTGTGCGAGATGCATTAAATAAATAAATTTGTATTTTCTGTGTTTTCTGTGTGAGTCTCGGCACCAACTTTTAATAAAACAAAATAATTAATTAATTCTAGTACATAATAAAAATATCCCGCTTGATCGACATCCTCGGGGAGGGTGCGCACTCCAGTCCAATCAAACAGAAAAATCTGCTTCGCACACTCGCAAATATTGTATAAACTAGGCCTAGTGTTGAAATGATTGGACAATGGTGCTAGTCTTACTAGGCTATCATAGGGTGAGGATTACTAGGCCTACTAGCTCTAGTCCTAGCCCTAGTAGACGTAGCCCTAGGCCTAAAGCTAGACCTAGCTTTAGGCCTAGGCCTACTAGGTCTAACTTTAGGCCTAGAGCTGTGGCTAGGGCTAGTAGGCTACTAAGCTAGTAGGGCTAGCCTAGCCTAGCCATAGTAGTCCTAGGCCTACTAGCCCAAGCCCTAGCACTAACCCTAGGCCTAGGCTTAACCCTAGCCCTGGCTACCCTAGGCCTAGGCTAGCCTAACCCTAGGTTTACTAAATATTAAATATTCTTTCCTAGTGATGCCCTTATACTGTCATAAAAATTTTAAATATTCATTTACTCGAGTTGCTACTTTTGATTTCCAGTATTCAGCTTTTCAGGCTTTTACCCTTGGCTAAACTATCCCTAGGTTTTGATATTCAACTTGCAGCAATTTTTTAAAATCTTATTTTAAAAAAGTTAGACCATCACTAATTTTTACCGCGCGACGCCTTGCTAAGCGCGGTATATGCCATCGTCGTGTGTCTGTCCGTCTGTCTGTGTGTGTGTGCGTGTGTGTGTGTGTGTGTCTGTCACACTCTGGTATTGTATCAAAACGGCTAAACGTAGGATCACGCAAATAATGCCGCACGATAGCCCCTTGACTCTAGCAACAACGACAACAATCTGACACCAAAGTTCGTTGGGAAATTCGAACGGGATCACCCCCTACGGGGGCGACAAATGCAGGTGGGGTGGGTTAAAATTCGTCACTTTCGACGAAAATCGCGCTATAACTCGAAAACGGTACAAGATAGACATATAGTTTCTAT
>Ga0209782_1001875_pt1 | contig 11356 bp, 8 predicted proteins | sample WorMetmaBAHAMAS1_FD_187390 | JGI IMG/M metagenome (GOLD analysis project Ga0209782, IMG submission 187390) | Marine gutless worms symbiont microbial communities from Max Planck institute for Marine Microbiology, Germany - Inanidrilus... | ecosystem: Host-associated > Annelida > Digestive system >...
GTAGGTGCATTGTACAAAAATCTCAACTGAGTTCGAATTTTAGGGTTATAAGCCTTATTTTCGGGAGTTACCACACCCCAAATGTGGCAAAATAATCGTTTTGCAAACTGTAAACAAGGCGGAGTGCCATTGTCTGTAACTAAATAAGCAGACAGTTGTGTCTATGCTGGTGAAGGTAAGCGCATGCTTTCTGGTTTATGTGTTGGCTTCAACATAAACCTGTAATGGCACTGAAAGGCGTAACTTTGTCCGTGTGTGCCATTAACAAATTACTTACTCAGCAGTCACTCTCCATTTGTTCTAAGTTTATGTCGAGAAATTCTCCTTGGTGATTTGATGCACTTGGTTGAGCAACAGAACGAGCATCCGACCTGTTAATCCAAACTTTCAGCTTATGACAGAGCTGGCTTAATCTGGAGTAATTCTGGAAAGCTGGGCTGATTAAGTGAAAACCATGTAATGATATTAAGCTTCTGGTGTTAACGTGGTATTAACATCAACCGCAGCAATGCACGCTGATGCTGAGCTGTTGTTTATCTCGCTTATTTTCCATGCTGACAATGAGATTGGCTGTTCGGCTGCTGCCGCAACATCTAAAGATCTCATTGAAGGTTGCTGGAGTTAAAACAGAAATCTGGAAGCAACAGAGTAATTTGGGCAGCTCGTAGCACTCGTTATCATGTGCCGTCTCTTTCGTTGTTATGCCAGGTTTCTAATATGTACATCAATAGATCTTACTTACTGACTGAACACCGTTGCCTACTGATAGTTGTCCACTGAGCAGTAGCTTTGTACACCAAATAGCTGTGCTTCAAGCTGCCTAGTTGTGATGACTGTTACGATGATGCTGTTGAAAAGGCAAAGCAGTAGGTTCAGACGTGAATAGCATGGACGATGACATGAAGAGAAGGCGAGCTGACAGAGGTGGACGAAGGTAGATGTTGCATGAATTTGTTCAAGATGTTTTTTTTTATTTTTCTTACTGATATGGGTTTGTTTAAGGTATTTTTATTTATTGATTGGTTTTTGTATTTGTTGTTGCTTATATAATTTGTGTAGTCCTTATTTTCACTGATTCATATTCATGTGCTGAAATTTGTATACTGTTATAAATGTATGATGTGATCTATAAGGCACGATATCGCAATTTTTGTGTGAAAGTGCCATTAGACTCCAATCAACCAACCGCCCCATATCGTTTGGTACATGTAGTTCATTAAGCAGTTATAGCTGTCAGTGGAACATCTTAACTTATTAATTTATGTGCCAGCCGTTAAAAATCCAGTGAAGTTGTTTGTTTGGTTCAGTTGCATTTAGTCGCTGAAGAACTTGTGAGCTGTACCAAATGGAATTTGTTGAAACATCTTTTGAACACAGACGGGTGTCTGTTGTCCATACTGTACGTGTAAATGTGCTCTGCTGGCTCATTTACTCACTGTTGTAAAATATATGCAGATGTCGAGGCTGTTGCTGGTTAGTAGTTAAGCTGAAGAATGGTGATAACAACCGTCATGAGTTGGTGGCAAACACCCAGCTTTTTCCCGCAGTCTCAATCAAGAAAACCATATAAGATTACAAAAGTGAGAATTTTATGGCCCGGACAGCCAACAGTGTCAGTAGTTCAAACGTAGATAACTGAACTATGATAAGATTCTCTGCTGCATGAAAGTTTACTGATGAGTTCTTACGGGTGATTGTCAGAGCACGACGCAGACGAATACGTGAAGCGTTCGGAGTTGTCAGCCACAATGACGGCTTGTCGACCGACGATGAGCAAAATAACCTGGAGACGACCAAATTTAACAGCAGCCGCGGTATGTGTTAGCACTGTCACATAGTTATCCATTAATGTGATTTAGGTAGGTCATCTCGTCTGCATACTGTGTGTTCTGATTAGATGTATTGTATAAAAGCTGCTGTTGCCTCTGACTTATGAGCACAACCGTTGTTTTCTGCCAGCACTTGCATATTATCCGGAACTGAAGGAAAGAAATTATTTCAGAGCCACATTGGCCTGCAAACGACACTGGTCTCCTCAGCCAAGCACGAGCTGAAACTGAGATCATGGATACGGGGCTGGTCTGTTTACTCCACAAGCCGGCTTTTGCTAGTACTTATTACACCTGCCCACTGTGAGATGGCTAGGCTGAGTTGGCCTGGGAGCCTTCTTACTTGGCAAGATGGTTTGCAGTACAATCTCAGTACTTTGGCAGCCCAGTTTAGAGTAACCACCATTCAGATTTTAGGACCATACTCCAGGCTAATTTTACTCTTTTACGCCACTTGTGTATCTGCACCTTTAATGTTCTAATGGAACGAACAACAGTCATTGTATGCACCCGCTGCAGTGAAGAATTAAAGGATTTTGTCGCAGCAAAGTTTTATTACCTTGGTAATGGCAACTGATACATCTGGATTAGGTGGGAAGTCTCTAAAAAGTTGTCATAAACGATGTCACCTACACTTACTACGTAGATTCTGTACCATGTTTTATACGAGGACAGAATGAAACCGTGTTTTCAGTTTTGACTTCCAGCTAATGCTGATATAGTTACTGTGTTGCGTGTGTGCGTGTGGCAGACGATCTGAGTAAGAGCGTTGCTACGCTGTTCGATGACGTTGTGGACGAGTTCTGTCAAGTCGAGTTGATCCGCAGAGGGTTCGAGACGTGGAAGAAAGACTACGCCGACTCCTACAACGAGGCGTTCATAGCGCTCTGTCTGCCGAAACTCTTCACGCCATTTGTCAAGCTCGAGCTCGTCTGTTGGAACCCACTTGAGGTACAGAACGACAGTATTATGATGAGTATGATAGTGGTGGTGAGAAACCTATTCTATGGAGAGAATGTAAGATTTTGTGTTGCTTTTGGCAAAAATGCGAGATTTTGTAGAAATTTTGTGGGAGGTCATTTCTCCTCGTTTTTCTTCGTTGCCCTGTTCCAGAAGAGTGGAACATGCTTTTAACAGGCTGGATGCCCTTCTAGCCATCAGTATCAAAACACAGGCAGAGATAACCGTAAATTAGGGATAATTGCCCACTGCCTATATATTCTTTCATACACAAGTGGACTCTGGGGGCCTGTAGGATGGGTATTTCTACCATTACACTAGCTCTGTAATTGATATGCAGTAAGAGTAAATGTTCAGCAGATTGTTTGAGGAAAGATCTCAGTGGTTTTAATGTTATTATAATTATTTGTTTGTTTCTGTTATTATACTTATTTGTTTGTTTTTATGCTTCATTGGATGATTTTATTACTCATAAATTTAGGTTGCACAAGGTGTTTGTAGCTTGTGTAATGCTTTTGTGTAACATAAAGCAATGTTATATGTTAAAATCTGTTTGCAATGATACTCCAAAAACAAAAGCTTTCTGTAATAGTAATAGTTGCTTTGACTGCAGGAGAGTTGTGCCGACTTTGAGAACAGTCGCTGGTTTTGTTCTCTGCTGCCGTACGGTGACACGACTAACGACAGCAACGATCTCGACTTGAAGCTCATTCCGAGCATCGTTGAAAAGGTTCTTCTAGCAAAACTCACCGGTAAAATGTGTGATTTCCAGACTCAGTTAGACAGATAGTGTTGGAAAAATCTGCGGCAGTCAGTTGCTTTAGGTTTAGTACAGTTTATGTGCTGTTGATAATATTTGTACATGTAGCGGAAAAGCAGTTGCCATGTGTAAGTCATCCATGTGAGAGATGCTGTGCTTTCCTGAAAAGGAAATGTCATATGGTAAACTCACACATGCTGCTTGGTCGGCCATTTTTAGATGATCCTGCATTGGCTGGTTGCTTGGTCGCCTCATTAATTTTCTTCATTCATATATTCCGAGAAAAGAAGCTTTGGAACAATTGACTTTAGTGTTTTAAAGGCTGGCTGTCTTTCCCACGAACCAGCCGTGTCAGCATTGAATATTTCGTAACGGTCGAGTTACCGATAAAAAATTAGCTGTACTAGGTTGTCCTCAAATTCTACTCGCGTGTTTTGTTGTATAGTTTTTTTCTAGCACATTCAGCCAGTCCCAATCACCTGCTGTGCATCAATTGTTTTCGTCTGAATTACCACATAATCACCTATCAGACTTACACATAATGGTATTGTGTGGTGTTGTAGTGCTAGTGGAAAGTGTCTGGGACCCGCTATCAATGCAGCAGACACAACGGCTTACAGCACTCGTACAGCGACTCGTTAATGAATACCCGACTATTAATGCTGAGAGCAAACCAACACAGGTACCAATACCGATGTTAATTAATAGACGGTAATAAGGTTAGTGCTGACGATAACCATATTTTACTGTTTTGCTCTTAGCTGAAATTCTTCCCGAGTTATTTCCAAAACATTTCCATTAAAATTGGACTCACTTCTTATCCTTGTTTGGAAGTGTACTGAGATTTTGTTGTGACATTATTGCTTCAGTTGGTTTTTTACATTTGCTGCTAGTATAATAGTATGCCTGTCTTCACAGTGCTGCAGCAACAGCTTTGTGTGAACAAAGCGGCCAACAGCAGAGAGTAACGCACATAATAACTTTGTGTTTGCTGCTGTGGGCAGAAGATGATGTAGTCAGCTGGCTGGAGACCTTAGCTATGGGAAAATTTGGGAAATGAAAATCTGTTGGCCTTTGTAACTGTCAGTCGCCAGTGACTGGCTGACATAATATAGTGATGCCGGACGATTTATCAAACCTGGCTCATACTTTGATGCCGGTCCAGAACTGATGATACAGATGTGCTGGAGAAGCATCTTTGTTTCTGTCCTGACTCAAGTATCGCTCAGTGATATTAACGTTTTGATATTTTTAACGCTGACAGTTGAAATTGTTTCGAATACGATCCTCATAATGTTGGATTTTGCATCTTTAGGTGCTTCTGAAGACTGTCGTCCAGAGAATCAAGAAGTGTTTGGATGATGATATTTTTATGCCTCTCTATCCAAAGCAGTATGTTTAATATCATATTTGTAACACTTGTATTATCTAGCTGCAAGTTTCTATTGTAAAGGATTTGACACTTGTGCATTTTGATTGTGTAAAAGATTAGTCAGTTACACAAAACTCTTTGCTACCAACTTGGTAGTGATAAATTTTCCCGGTTTTCAGTGATGTATCTTGGTACTGGTAATGGCATACAGCCTGCCGCATATCAGCTTCACTTTATCTACATAAAGTCAGTTTTATACAGCATGCTGCTGACATGAGCAACAGCTGATTAACTGATGTATAAAGGTAAAATTTTCCCGTACTAGTTACCAAGCGTTGGGCCAGAAGCTGATCCCAGTGTACAGGCAGTTGGTTTGCAGGTGACTATAAGCCATCCAACTGGCTGTAGGCTGCCATTACTTTCCACCAGGCCTGCGGTTACCTTTGTAGCTTTCAACAGATGGTGCCACATGGTAACACACATCCAATTTCAGCTTATTACTCATTTATCGACCCCGAAAGTATGAAAGGCTGAGTTGGCCAGTTGGCTGACTTGTAACGGACGGTTTATCCACAGTAGTGGTCACCCATTGGCTGCAGGTCGAGTACAAGACAGGCAAAGCTTCCGACCAGAGATCTGGCCGGCCGGCCGGCTGATCTGTGATAGAAACTTATTCACTGCATGATTCGACTCTTGGGTGGATGGATCATGGAAGTGCATCTGGCTTCTCTCTCATACACATGCATAAACATTGCAGCTTTCTTCAGGCGAGCCTGGTAGCTAGTTTTCACTGATGATCAGTGCAAAATTCAAACAGGTGGTCAGAGAATTTTGATGAATAAATTGAATAAATGTATCATGAGAGGGGGCAGATTTTTCACAGGGGAAAATTTATTGTGACTGCATCAGTAGCCAGCCAGTCGGAAAGCTGATGCTGCTTGACATTTTGTATGAAAATTCTGCTGTCATTCCCCAAAGTGCCCATTCTTGTAAGGGGATCTAAACCCCATTGAATACATAATTCCTTGGGCCCAGCCAAGTCGACACTGTGATCAACATCTTGATAAGTTCAGCCGTTTTTGCAGAGCTCACAGTTGAAAGTAACAGACAGACTGATACAGGCACACACACGAGAGACCACAACACTACCTCATCTATGGCAGTAGGTTGTAGTATCTAGCTAGTGCTGAAATGTGGCCTAAAAATACAAAAATGGCAAGATGCGCTTCCTGACTCAGACAATGAAAAATGACTCATTAGATACTCATCCTAATTTGTTTATATTTTCTAGTTGACTGATGAGGGAAAAGACACCACTCTGAATGTCAATACGCTGGTTGGCCTAGATGTGGTTGTGTCTGTTGTGTCACTGGCAGTCTCCAGCCTTAGCATATAGTCACTGCTGGGATGAGGGTAGGCAGTCGTTATGTGAGCCATATGGCGACTATGGAGCTCGACTAGTGGAGCTGGACTGGAATATTTTCAGTCACTTAGAGGAGTGCATTTTGTGCTCAGAAATGTAAATGAGCAGAGTTAGATTTGAAGATGATATCACCATAACATGCAACACTGAAATGGCAAGATATGTTGCATGTATTGGTCAGGTAGGCCTACATTGTACATGAATCTAGGCTACAGCCTAGTTTGGATACAGTGTAAGTTTTCAATGGTTCCAAAAGTCTGTTTTAATAAAGTTTAACTGTAATTATGTAACCTGTTCTTAATCTCTTCCTTAGCTCATTACACTTTAAACTTATCTGTTTCTACATGCATCCATCTCATAATTCTTATTGGTCAGTGCAGAGTCAGGGAAATGTCGGAATTTCTCAGTGTTTGGAGAGTGATCGCTCTGTATTTGGCAGTTGAACAAACAGCAAAACTATTGTGGAGGAGTCTTCTGTTAACCTATCACTGTGTAGTGGACACTGCACAGACCATAAGCTGGTTAAGTGTAGACTGTTTTAGGCAGTATGATGAGAATGGACAAGTTTGTCAATGTTCGATACAGTTACCTTCAGTGATTTAACTGAAAATGCAGTAGACAGACTATGCTTCTAGCATATGTGGTTCCGGTACTTCACTGATTTATGAGGTTCCATTATTGCTTTGACTTGCTTCATAATTTGTCACCATTTTTTAAAATCATGTTTCTTCATATTCACTCTGTTTCACAGAGATCACTTAACCAGTTTTTCTTTCACTGCAAGGTCATCAAACAGTGAATAGAGAAAGCATGAAAATAAAACACTGAACATGTTGAGTATAATACCTGGAAATGGAAGGTGCAGGATAACTTTGGCTTGATGACTATATTTGTTGATTTTTATTTTTTTTTATTATTTTATTCCATTCTAGTTAAATTGGCATTTTTAGTTACAGTTTGTTACGGTAAATTACTGTTGTAGCTGCTATTGGTAATGATATTTTTTCAGTGTGTATATCCGTGTGTGTTTGTCTGTAGGATCCTGGAGAATCGCAGTTCCAACGCGGCGGTGTTTTTCTATCGTCAGTTCTGGACCTGCATCAAAGTATGTGCCAGGTTTGATAATTCGTCCGGCATCACTGAATTGACGTCGGCCAGTCACTGGCGACTGGCAGCTGTGCATTGCACTCCATTAGCTTCGTTTTAACGCTCCTCTGATTCGGGCTTAGTGCTCGACTGTGTGCGCGTTACAAATTTTTATATTAATATTATTATTATTATTATTATGCGTATATCATGACTTAGATTGTGTGTTGCTGTCAGTCAGTCTTGCCTGCTGGCATTGATGCCGTTAGAGGTAAAATTTTATCAAAGTCGTCCACGTATTTCTGTGAAGTTATAAAATGAAAAATTTTCAAAATCATTTTGACACCTCTCTATAGTCAAGAGAAAGGTGATGCCGCTGGACCCTGTTTATTAGTGTTACTGATATTCAGCATGTATTCTAGCCATTTTAAACTTTACTCGCTGGTTCGATAGCATGCTTACACGCAAGCAGCCTAGCCGAAGGTCGTGTGCAGAGCTTGTGACGAAAGATGACAGTCCTGGCCAGCTCCACTGCTGTGCCATATGATAGTGATGCTTTGTATTAGTGGACAAGATGATGAAGCTAACCTGCTTGGTTTTGACACATACTGAGGTAAGTCATAGATGACTCGATGAGCAAGCTCATAGTGTTCAGGAAAATAAAAGGAAAGCAATAGTAATATCAGTATTTTGTAGCCTTTTATTGGCTAAAGAATCTTAAGTGTGCTGTGCGTACTTTGGGAAAGAGAAAGTGAAGTTTTGAGGTGGCATTTAAAAATTGAGAGAGAGATAATTCCGCTTGATCGTCATGAAGGAAGTTTGAAGTGGACAGGCACACACTGCCACTGGAAGTCCAGATGACGGGATAAGTGGTAGAGAAGATAAAGGTGGTGTGGACTGACCATGAAAAATCTGCTGGTTAACAAAATCTAATAATGATGATTTTTACTGCCATTAATTCTGCTTCAGGCCAGTCAGCTAAGCGAGCCATGTGTGTATGTGTGCATTGTAGCTGCTGCGCAGTATAACGTCGTGGCAGGGAGTGCTGTCTCAGAGGCAGCTGATGGAGCTGGCATGCGACAGTCTATTAAACCGATATCTGGTAGTCGCCCTACAGAATGCAGTCTTTGGCACAGAGTTCCTAGTCATCTGCAAGGCTGTGAGCATCTCAGTTTTGTCTTCAGTGCTGTCTTGTTTGATACATAATAACCTATAGCAAGGTCGTGGTGTGTTTTGCTGGAGTTTTGTGTGTGTTGTTATATCTACTTGTGAGATACTTTAAATTGTTGTGTATGAATTTTCATCATTTTTTGGAACAGGAAACACATTTATCGATTTATACGAGAGGCGGTGGATTCATTCTTCATATTTTCTGTATGCATCTGTGTCTGTGTATATGTAGTACTGTCATTGCACTGACTCTGCTGGTTGGATATCCGGCAAAAAAATTTTGCTTCAGTCATTTTAAATGACGATCGGCAGTGGAATAGTGGCTCAACGGTGGTTGTGGGTTTGACTCGCAACTGGAAAGTGGCTGCCTAAGTGGTCGGAACAAAGTGGTTCACACTGTTGTGCCCCTATCACTGAACAGTATAATTAGGTATAGGTCGTGACGGTCAGTTAACGCTCTGCAGCTGGGAAGGTAACTGTACATCTGGCATTGCATTACAACTTTAGCGGTCTAACTGCCTACGGGCTAAAGTCCTACGAATGTATGTGTGTTCCAGTGGAGTGTGACACTCTAGTCAATAAGTACGCTTTACCTTTAAGCTACATGCAGAAATAGCTGTAGAATGGTTGTGCTTGTGTGTGTGTGTCTGGCAGATTGTGGATGCAGTGCCTAAGGAGTGGTTCGCGAATTGTGACTCGCGCGACTCGACGCTGCCGCAGTTTGACAACCTTTGTCGATGTCTTGTCAACATGACGACACAAGCCTGCAGTCAGATGTCAGCAGCAAATAACAAGAGGTTCACTTCTCTCTCACTGATTGCTGCTGTTAACTGCTGCTTTTTGAATGCAGTCTGATCTTTCGTTATAAGAGCATTTATCCGCTGTAATTAGCTGCTGAACCAGCAATGTGCGTAACAGCAGCATGGTAAAAAATTGGTCTGTAGAACTTACCTGTATTTTAATGACCATATTCCAGTTGAACCCGCCTCATGTTTACTGTGCAATGCTATACTAGCATGGTATGTGCTGTCATCATGTGTCTGTCTATATGTCTGTCTGTGTGTTTATCCATCACATGCCAGTATTGTGTCAAAACGGCTAAACTTAGGATCGTGCAAACAGTGCCATGCGATAGCCCAGAGATTCTAATTTTCTGAAGCCAAAGATCTTGGCGAAATTCAAACGGAGTCACCCATAAAACTTATTTGCTTGACAGATTTGTTACACTTATACTGGCATTGTTTAGGACTTTAGATCTGCATCTGTTAGAGGTTTCTTTTGTTTTCCATGCAATAGGTTTACTAAACACTGAACATTTGTCGTGATGTCATATTGTCATATTGCTGACATTATGATATATATTATGATGGTGATGTGTGTTGGTGTGTGTGCCGCTATGCGTGTATTTATGCGTGTGTTTTATACAGAGAAACAGTGCGTGAAGTGGTTCGGTTGCTGCTACCGTTGAATGCCAGAAGTCATGCAGTGTCTCTTGCCAGACAGACAAACATTAGCCTTACTGACTAAAGTTCTCTTTCCATGCGAAAAATCTCTGATGACAGCTAGACAAGGTGACCTTGGGTGATGCAGATCTGTTGTCAAGGTGGCGTATAGTTGATGTTGGTCGAAGTACGGTGCTTTCTTGGGTCATAAGTTCTCCGTTGTAAACTCAGGTTTTACAGAAATTTTACGTGCAGCTGACTGTGCAGGTTTTTGGTATTTTGTAGCTGACATTTAGTCATCAGAGATAGGCCAGTAATTGACTTGTGATTCCGTATCATTAGCAGCGCTAATCGACTATCAATGTGTGAAGTACTCATGGTTCTGCAGATGCAGATCTGTGATGATAGATAAGCTGATCGCAGTTTTAATTTTATGTGTTTTATTTTGATTGAACACTTACATTTACCAAGCAAACTAATTTCGTGACAACTTAAATAGTACCGGTCAAACGGGGTGAATTCAGATGATGGGGTGAATTCGGACAGAACAAATGACAAGTTAACATGAATATTTTGCCTCACATTGTAGGTATTAACGTTAAATGTTTTTTTTACAAAAATCACTTATGACCTGCTTTACTTAGCTTACACACAGCCATTCAAATTTGTTTTTAAAATAAAGTTGTTATTGTATTGATCCGGTATCATGCGTTATAAGCAGCCACTAACTAATAAATTTCTCTGCACGGTGGAGATATAAGTTGTGATTTGCAAGACATACAGAACATGTTGGTAATTTGGTGTACACTTAGTGTAGATGTGTCAGTTTAAAAGGGGTGAATTCAGACATCGACTGTTACATACTGCACTGGATTTGTTAGAACTCATGATACACAATGCTACCCTACAAGTAAATGCTGCAAGCTTTCCCATTGTTATAGTCATAGCCCCAGCCCTTACCCTAACTGTAACCCTACCCTTTACAGTTTAGAAACTTGCACCAGTTAGGTTCTTTCACGCCAGTTGCAGCACCGCCACCTTATGGTGCCGTGCCAGTTCGCCAATGCAATGCAGTGCATATAGGAAATGCATGTAGTGGGAAGTTGTCGATGTGCAGCACTGTACGACACCGCATTCGGTGTGAATGTACCTTTATAGCAGTCCTTAAGTTTGGTATAACAGACTAACAGTCATTAGCTGTAAGCTACCAGCCTGTACTTACCTATAGCGGGATATCACCAGTCTAATCATGCCAGTCCGTTTATGGTGTTCTACAATTTCATGTTGATAGTCGGCAATGGCACTGCTAGATGG
>Ga0209782_1001876_pt1 | contig 11355 bp, 6 predicted proteins | sample WorMetmaBAHAMAS1_FD_187390 | JGI IMG/M metagenome (GOLD analysis project Ga0209782, IMG submission 187390) | Marine gutless worms symbiont microbial communities from Max Planck institute for Marine Microbiology, Germany - Inanidrilus... | ecosystem: Host-associated > Annelida > Digestive system >...
CTGCATATATTTTGCCAATATGTGGAAGGACATAGCACCATTGAAGTTGTTTCATTTTGGAGAGTTTAAAACAGCTGTTAAGAAGCTGTTTGATTTTCAACAGCTACATACTCTTACCTTAGGTCAAAATTTCAGAACAGAGTCGTAGTACAATGGTGCCAGAACTGTTTACTTTACGCGTCAATTGCTTTCATCTTGGCTCATGGGGCGGGCTTAACCCCCATAGCCCCTGATAAACTTAAACTACGCCTCTGAGGCCTCTAGCTGGTTGGTGTGTACTGCGAGTTACAAAATAAGTCATGGCTCGATGCATGTGGAAGCCAACCTGAGTCATCGTAAGCCGTATTCATACGAAAGACGAGTGGAGTATGCAAAATGTGCTTTTTACTTCACCGGTAGTAATCTCAGAAACGGTGCAAACTAAGCGTTACAGATCAATATAGAACGCTAGTAGGAGACTGCATTCAGCAAATTGAGTGGTACCATCTGCAGGTGCCTACAACAACCAGCCCAGAAGTGATCGAAATCACGTTCGAAAACTTCAATTAAAAACAGTTGCCATGGTTACTGATCAGTTGTCAAAAGCGAATTTTTAACTGTCGCATATTGCACTATCTTATCAACACGTTTTCTTATTCATATACATGTACACCGTGTTTCAGAAAAAAAACTCATGCTATGAATATTACAAGGTAGTGTAGACACAGTAGTTAGATGAGGTGGACAGCTAAGCTGTCGTGCGATGTCAAATTACGTGAGGAATTTTGATGTCAAAAATTATTAAAAGCAGACAACTATTTCTCAACTTATAGCCAATAATTTGAGTGGGTGCTTTTTTCTGAAACAGGGTGTAGTGTGTGAGCAATTAAGATTTCAGTGAAACATGGTTAGTGATACGTTCTCACTGCAGTAGCACACTTGTCAGTGAGAGTAAGATTTACACAGGTTCAACTGATTACTTTTTCAATGATAAAAAAAGACAATCTCACGTACTGTATGCCTACACTGGCAGCAATTTCAATGTTTACTAATGTGCAATAATAGTACTGAAGTGCAGTACTATGTAATGTAATGCACATTTTGGCATGCACTTAATGTTTTCCCAAATAAAGTGTATAATTATTTAACAAAAGCTTCAATTTACGTCCATTACCAAGAACGACTAACTTCATGCTTAAGCTCACATAAAATTTTGGTTGCTTCTATCGAAGTCATGTCATGAAGACTGCAAGACTGCTTTCATCTATAACACCTACACAGAAAAATACGAATTACAAATACATCCCAAAATGTGCTTGTCTGTTTACTATTTCTTTTGACAGATAATCTATGCTGGGGTGATAATCAAAATACAAGGAATCGATCTGTATGTCATAGATTCATTGGTTCAAAAATCTGAATTTTATATACCCACTTGGATTAAAACACTTAACACATGCAAAACACAAAAGCATGGTTTTTAGTTTTATTTTGCACAATTCAGTATAACACGTGCCTAACACACACAAGACTGTTGACTGCAGTACATTTTCCTCGGAAGAGTTTACGACCGCGGCCGTTCCTTCTTCTCCTTGTACAGGGCAAGCAGCGACACGCTGGCCACTTTCACTACCTTGAAGCGGACGCCGGGAATATCTCCGACAGCATGTCCCTTACGGCCAAAACCTGCTACGAGGACCTCATCGTTCTCCTGAAGCAACACAAAACCCACCATCAACTTTATCAAATGAATCACGACAGTTCTATATACTTCCACCACTTTCATTAGTCACTGTTTAGTGTCAATTTGTAAAACTATCAATGTTCTTCTGTGTAAGTTCAGCCCGTTTCAGTAGCCATTAGCAAGTTTAGTATGCCACATAATCAGCTAAAACAGAATGTATAAATAGTGGTATTTAAAAACGGTAGGAATCACAAAAATACATACACATATATTGCAAACTGATATTAGAGAAATAATTTGATGATTATTAGACTGAGCTGGTATCTCCAAAGTAACCTATTATGTGTCGAGTGAGACATTAGTCTTATCTCTATCAGTTAATTAGATACAATTGAAAAAATTGCAAAAAAGCAAGAGTGGGAAATCCAGATTTCACACAGCTGTCACTGTGTCAGGGTATCAAGAAAATAAAGACATGATAGTTATTTGTAAACGTGTACCGGTGCTCTATTTTTATGTGACAAGTTTAATCAATGCATTAACAGTTATTGCCGTTAATTAATTCGTTTCATAAAACATAGACAGCAGTACCAGCACCAATGTTAGAGACGATGATGGAATTCTTTACAGTAGCTTTTACACACATTACCTGTGACTGAAAGTTGATGAAATGTAAAGAAAACCACAAAAAAATTTTCACACTCCGCTCCACAATACAACACTTTGGTGATAAAAACACCTTAAGAAACTAACTAACAGACACAGACCATACCGGTATTATCAATTATTGTAACTCATGTTAACTAAAAATTGACAATTAATTAACCGATGACACATCCACAACACTGATTAATAAATGTTGAAAAACAATTGCTCAGATACTGAATATCGTCAAGGCTACAAAGTGGTTTGCTGACAGCAGGCAACCGTCACCACATACTGAAGCCGTCAGACGCAAATTACAACATCATTGCAATGAAGTAACAGTGTATAATTCCGCTATTTCACACAAAAATTAACCTCCGACACAGAAAGCTGGCACGAATCTAACCTAAATTAAGGTTATAAAATAAGTTAACTACTGAAATTACAAAACTGAACAACTACATAAAAAAACAAAAAGTGACTACATATGTGAAGAAATAACACTGTAAGAGAATATGCAAAATATATATGAACACACCATCTTATACTAGGTAGTCATCTTACAAATTAGACCACAATATACTGTTCACAATACTGAGTGAATACCACACTTTACATTAAAACTAGAAAACCTAGCGGTACATGTATATTGTCGCGCCTCTGAGGGTGGTGGGTTGGGTTTTTTTTAGTGGATGCTATTCCACAAAACCCCCAACCATGCAAAATTTTGTGGCGATCAGTAAAAAATGCCAGATATCCGCGATCAAAAATTTGTGCTCCCAAAAAAGTGGGCCAAAGTTCACCAAAAAATTTTAGGGGATGCTACCCCCTAAGACCTCCCATCATGCCAAATTTCATCGGGATCGGTCAAACCAGCTTGGAGATAGGGGTTGGTCGGAAAAAAAATTTCCACACACAGACACACGGCATCCTGACTGGTTGAGTCGTGCCTCGCAGCATGCGAGAGGCGCGACTAAAAAAATTTTTTTTAAATCGATTTTTTAGTTTGTATCAGCTAACGGTTACATATGAATGAGTAATGTTAGTTAAACCTGAGACATAATTAGAAGCATACAGGTTAATTTTAGCCAGTCAACAGGTAACATATTATAACTAGTCAAGGACTACAGTAGTGCATGTGCTCATTTGCTAGATTCTGGTCCCAGGCTTGGAGTCTTTGTTTATGTACAACACTGCTGTTGATATGAATATATATACAGTGATACACCAAGAAACGAATTAATTAACAGCAATAACTGGAAATGCATCGATTAAACTTGTCACAAATGAAGGTTTGGACAGAACACTGCTCAGAGGTTGAGTATCGTCAATGCCACAGAGTGGTTTGCTGACAGCAGGCAACTGTCACCACAATACTGCAGCCATCAGACGCAAATTACAACATCATTGCAGTGAACAAACCTTTCACTTTACGTCTAAATTATTTCAGATAAACATGACTTATGTGTAAAAAAAGTGGAAAGAGTCCACTTTGAGTCAATTTGGTAGTGTAAAAAGTAATAAAACAGATTGCCAGTAATGCAGTTAACTGTTTAAACTAACAATTGCTGTTTTCAGTGAAAGTTAATTACTGAACTGGATAAATATGTACTAAACATTAGAACAGGTATATCATATAAACTACCAAGGTTTATCATTTCAAGACACACAGCAAAATCAGCCAGAAATTCAACCAAAAAGATTTTTAGTGAATCAAATCACTGTAGACCTCAATGAAGTTAAGACAGCCGTCACGTGGCACGAATGCAGTAATCTTCTTGCCATTCTTTATCAGCTGAACGCGGACACACTTTCGAATGGCGGAGTTCGGTTGCTTGGCTTCAACTCCACTGCAACATAAAATTGTCAGTCTATTCAGTTCTCACACACATCAAAATTTTCACTACTTTATGGGTGAGAAATCACAAGTGTTGCTACATCACTGTGTCAAGCTAGATTTCAGGCTAATATTGGACACCAATGACAAAGTATTTTCAAATGGCTACTCAGTCTGACTGATTAACTAGGGTGTTAAAGTGCTTTACACATTTATGTAATAAATTATAAATACATAATCAGATTCACATATTTATTTCAAAGAATGCAATAATATTGATTCAGATAACTTTGCTCCAGCAATTGTGTAAATTTGTTTTTTTGTTTTACATCTGGTCTTATGTGGGGTGTATCCAAACTGCACAACAAGTCATATATGTGATCATTCCAAAGTGGCCTGTGGTGATTCGTGGTATTCAAGCAAAAATTCACGATCAAGCTTAAGCCAGAATACATACACTTTCTCCAGCACAATGCCTTTAGCATGTGAAGCACCACCAAATGGATTTGACTTCCAGCGCGTCCCCAAATGTGATTTTTTGTAGGTTTTATCATGCCACCTCTGATCACGACGATGATCGCGCAGTTTACGAGCTGTTCGAAGTCCGTGGGGCTTTCCTGTCCAGAGCAACATGATTCATTTAATAAACATATCAAACTAAATGTAAAACTACTTATAGGCACTAGTCTAGGTTTATGTTGCACGTCAGGGTTATGGTTCGGGTTAGGGTATTGAAGGGTTACGGTTAGTCTTCAGGTTAGTGACGTGAAAATCTAGACTAACCCTACTTATATTACTGATCAGTTACTGTCAAATTATTATCAGTACAACTGATTTCAGCGTAGGGCAGAGCGCCATAAGCATGATGCATTAATTTCTTCACATTACAATAAATTATTTTTTTTCAGCCTCAGGAGACAGGTAAAATGCATACGTGCAGATCCACCATAAAGTAACATGCGTAAACCTAACCCTACTAACACTAAACATGCGCCCAAATTGCAGGTTCGCATTTTACCCGTGACAGCATTACAGTTACACGTGTTCATGTTTTGGCCTCATGCTAAAGCTCAGTTTTAAAATGTACTCATAAACCACACGCATAACTCAGTATATCATAATATCTTACTAACAACTTTTCATTACATAAAATATGATCATTTGATATTCTACAATCGCGATTTATACACACCCATAACTGCTCAGATGAAATGAAAAAACAAAAAGGAAGTTCTATCGCCTGACCAAGAACATTTAAAAAATACGCTGTCTAAATAACAGCGTGTACCAAAAAATCGACAAACCGTGACTGAAATAAAAGAATCGACAATCGATTGCACTAAATAATTTGGAAACAGGCTGCATCGCTACTCATAGACTCGTCCGCTGCAACCAGTATGTGCACTATTAGCTGCACCACTGAGTCCGTGACCCGAGTCCGAGTGTCAGGCTGCGTCAGCCTTTTTTACTTATTTAAGTTAACGGAAATAGTGTGATAAAAGTATAAAAGTAGATCAATGACAAACAGGTCATGCGTGAGTTTTATGGAAAGTAGTAGAAATGGATCATTTTATGCAATTTATGAAACGAAATAGATTTCTTACTTATGGTTTGCCATTTGTGGTATGTTATTACGCTGCCTGAGTGCAATTTTGTTGTGACATTGCAATTTCAGATTTATACAACAAACACAACTTACCTATTTCTGTTCTCCCGATTTTAGGACGCACCTTGGAGAAATTAGTAGCAGCTCAAACTTTAGAACTTTTGTGAACTCAGTGCAATTATTCCTAAACAGCAGCTTTGCAAGGAGTGCTGCCTGTTTAGTTTGCTAGTACTCATCACTCAGTCAGTACAGTACACTCAGAGATGGCTGAGCTGAGTTTGACTACCGACACAGAGTTACTGATCCCAGTGAGGACTGACTGGAACTGATGTGAGTAAACATGTCAGTTGACAATGAACATAGGCGTAAACTTCCATAAGGCTGCTAGAGCTCTCCCCCCCCTCACTGTTTATCAGATGCAAATTTTGCAGTGCCTATTATAAAGCTGTCTTACACAGTGTAATGAACAATAAAATGACTGTAATTGACATTTAGGGCAATCAGACCATCAGTTTCATTTGAATGGAGCAATATAAGATGGAAACTGTCACAGCTATGAACAAAATTATGTTCAGAATTTTAGCATTCTACCTTTCGATTAGCAATGTAACAAACACTATCGATATTGTGAGGGGTGGGGCATGCTTGTTTCTAATATGTATCTGTCTATCTGAATACATACCTCAGTGGTCACACATCCAAGAGTTGTGATATTTGCACATTACCTATGGCCATGGCTTGATGGCATTGCAGTACGTTATGTAGGCCTACGTCCGGGGTGAAAGATGCAAGAAGAGCATGCTTATAGGCTCCATAAACACTGCACAGGGATTTAACACTGTGCCATATACACAAATGATTTAACAGGAGACAGTACTGAACCGTGGACAAAGTCTGATATCGGTGACAAAAATGCAACAATATTCTTTTAAGAAACATACTTGAGCATTTTACATGATAACAAAAATGGGCAAATTTGTGCCTCATTAACACTTCTGAAAGACCAAAATGCTTGCAGATTCTTCGCCCCCTCACTCCATGACCAGTGGCTCTGCCCCTGGATCCAGCTGGGGTCTGCACCCAGACCCCCATTATAGGCTCACGCTTCAAAGTTTACACCAATGCAATTGAAACCAGTGTTCTTTACTAATCAACTAAGCAAAGCCACCATATTAGAAAATAATGCTTGTAATTTATAGTAGTTTGTTAAATTTTCATTATTTTCATTTCTTTTCACTGTAGCTACTGATCGTTGGTGGATCATTTGGACTTAAGCAGTTTGCCCAACTTCGATATATGTTTCGGAAGAATGTACTTGTAAGTATATCTGATGTTGACTAGTATTGCACACGACATTTAAAGACTAATTTTTTGGTTGTGGGATGACAGCACTTTGATTGATTCTTCTCTAAGGTGGTTCAGTTGATCGCATTATGTTTATGATGTCAGTTGAAGTATGCAAGATATGAAAGTATGAATATTTATATGTAAATGTAGTTAATAGTTTTTTTTGTAAATGAACGGCAGTGTCTATGCTACAACTTTGTTGTTGCACCTTACTTACTTTTATTTTACAGGGTGGGCCAAAAGAAACCAGACTGTTTTTTACAGTTAATAACTTTGCGACAGTTAACGGGAGCAGAAAAGTGTGTGATATGTCAGCAGTTTTGGAATTTTGCTGCCATTTGATACAGAAAAAGTGCCAAATAATCATCATTGAACTGTGTGACACAAAATGCAAGTGTTATGCTATGTTACTGCTTAAAGCCTGCATGAGCCAGTCATGTTCAAAATGCCACGAGGGTTCTATAACACAGCAGTAGTGATTATGACCACATCGTCTAGTTACAATATACAGTACATGAGAATAACAGCCGCTCAGCTTTTCAAGTTTTAGGTAGCTTTCTGTAACATCAGCAATTAGGTAAAATTTCCTGTCATTTTTATTGTGCCATAATTTGACAAATATTGTTAATGACCGCTTTAGCGCACGAGGTAGGTAATGCAATCGCATCCGTCCATTTGTCTGTCTGTTTGAACTTTTGACCTTTTGCATGTGTATGGGTCACGACCATAGCTCTCCTTGGATTGAGGGTCAGAGATCAAGGTCAGACTGGCAAAATCAAGGCTAAAGGTAAAATGCAGTCGGTCTGAGCTCGATCCTCCATTGAGCACAGTTTTCTAGTTAGTTTGACAGTTTAGTTTAGTAGTTAGTGCTTTGTTTATATCGGCTAGTCGTCTGGAGATTCTGGCCTGTTAAAGCCCTGCTGCAACAGTGTCTTCATTTTCTTGCTTATTTTTTGAAAACTGACTGTAACTTGTGATTAAATGGAAGATGGGATGATTAAACAAAAACCGTGATTAGTTAGAACCGCAGCAGTGACATTTTTAAGGTTATCAAATACTATACTGTAATGACATTTTTAGCTGTAACTCGGGCAAGCATGAACAGATTTTCGTAATTTAACACTGTATGTTGCTGTGTGAGAATACATGCAAAACACATTGAAATTATCACCAGGTCACATTCAAACTATCGTATAATCGATTGTGTGCACCAAACAAGATCAAAATCATCAAGAAATGAAACAGAGCATTCAGTGATCTATTATGCATAGAATCAGCATTTGCCAAGTCTGTCGAGTTTCAACTGGCATCTCGGCATGTCAGAAATTGAAGTTTTTCTTTGACAGGCATGGATGAAAGCCAATAGACAGTATTACTGGGATATCTTAAGTCTCAAAAATGTTAGCTGCTGTCAGACACAGTGCAGCAGAAATTATTCTATTTTTAGGAAAACAGTGCATTACTGCATTGTGGAATACAGTCCAACTGCTGTAGCAAAAAAAGTCTTAATTTCACTGCTCCTCAGTTATGCCCCCCCCACAAAAAAATCAAATGCTGAACCCCATTGATTACAAGATTTCAAGATTTATACTGCAGCATGAGCATAAGTTTCGAGTTAACAAGACTGAAAAAAAACAAACAGCCATTAACAGAAGTCTTGGAAAGCAGTAATACTGCATTTGAATGAAAATGTTATTTTTGCATTTTACTATGTAGTGCAGAAACACTATTTAGCTGAGGTGGAATAATAAACCGGCTTTTGATTGCTCAGTCTGTCAGTAATGTTTCTGCCAAAAATTGTGTAAGTCGGATAATGTTTGAGTTACTGCTAAAAATGTTGGGGATGTTTTTTTGAGACACATGAGTGTAGTAGTATTGTGCTGGTGAGGTGTTCTATTATACTTCTGAATGTTCACGGTAGGTGACACCTGAACAAGCAAAGGAACTTGGACTTGAGATGAGGACTGGTAAAGATAAGCCGACATTGGAATCAGAGTACGAGGTAACTACACTGCAGCAGTGCATTTCGCTATTGGTTCTGATGTACAGATGCATCAAGACTTCATGTCAGAAATTATGACCACTACACTTGCTGATATTTAGCTAGTCTTTGCTAGTATCTATATTATAAAAATCGGACGGTTTGTTTGCGGACAGTTGTGTGATTGGTCCGCGCGGGGCGCAGGCCAATATGCGCGGGCAGGGCCCGCGCGCAGCGCGGGCCAGTCAAGCCGAAAACGAGCGTAGCGAGTTTTCGGCTTGTCTAATCTACAAGAGCAAGCTTAGTTGACAGTTAGTGCAGAAGATCACTGTTTGAAATTAAATTGTAATTAAAACATGTAAGGTGGGACATATTGTATTACACAGACAACTTTTTCCCAATTTGTGCATGAATATATGCATCTGTGTTATAAATTTTGTTAGTTGGTTCAAGTATATCTGGCTTGTGATTCAAAGTTAGATATTATATAGATATTATATACATAGTAGATATTATCATGATTATTTTCATTAATCATTACAATCAAAATGCATATGCTTATGATACTACTATACTAGAAACAAAACTGATCTTCACTTGTTCGGCATTAATAGTTCCTTTGGACAAAGATGTATTAAATATAAAGGAGCACTGTTATGGAATGAACTCCCGACTTATATTAAAAGTATCTAATCCATTAATAGGTTTAAGTTGGAGTTAAAAATATATATCTACAAAATAATGATTTGGATAAGAATAGTACATCAAATTTTCAGCAGTATGATGGTGTAATTGCAGGTTTTCTTTGTTTTATGATTCTACACTAGCTGAGGCACTCAGCTAGATCTTTAGCTAGACCTCGGGGACTTGCTGACCATCCCACTGATAGGTGAGAACACTGATGGTCAAACCACTGACGGCCTTTGACGCCTCTTACTGTTTTCATTACTTGCTTTCTGTCTGCACATGTACCACATAGTTTGTATATTAGGTCGAATAGGAACATTAGGAAGTCGTATATGCACTCTATCGAGTGCTCATATGCCGCCATGTTGCCGATAATCTTGGGTGATCCCTAAGCCTCCATGCATGCCACCCCTGTTTCTAACTTTACGGTGCCTTTTGTATGTTTGCAATAGGTGAACACAGACAGTGGCGGCGCAAGGGTGTTTGCCACCTGGGGCAAAAAGTTTATGTTGCTCCTTTCCCCCCTCCCATTGACATTCGAAGTGTGTCGCATTACAGTTAACGCAACGAATGGTCAGAGACCCCAGTCCCCCAGTGAAAGTTCGACGTGCTACGCCAACTGCAAGTAGGGCTGTCTCACTCACAGCTGCAGCCTATGAACGGTGGATGACTGCCTTCCTCTGTGATAGGTCAAATCTCGCTGGCTGCTGCTCTGCCATGAGTTGGCAAGCAGGGTTAGGGCAGCGATCACAGTTACACAGCAGTGCAGCTGAGACAGACGTGACAGACACCTTAGTGCAATTAAATAATAGTATAGATTCTTCTGAAACACTGCTTCAGGGGTGGATCCAAAAAGTGTTTGGGGATCTCTCCTTCTCTTTTTTTCTCTGTTCACTGCCCTCTCTTCTGTGTCGCAAAGTGCCTGTCTTAGATCCAGATAGGTTGTTTGGGGGAGTGCTCTAAGCTCTCCTGCAGGATTGGGCAGTGTCCAGTCGCCAAACACTTTTTATGGTCTCATAGCCACAGCTGACTACAGACAGTTTACAAAGCTTGCTGCAGCTGCTCATTTTTCCAGCTGTATAGGCTTTTGCAATATGCCTATGGCGACCATAATAGCTACCGGTTGTGAGTGCCATAGGCATGAGCCACATACTGGAGCGCAGCTCTAGTGAATCAGCGTCGTTATGCACAACATCTGTCAGTATTACCCTATGGATGGATGCCTATAGCTTTCCGTGCAGCATTTACTGTCGGTGATACAGAGTGTAAGTATTAAAACAATTAAAAGAAAAGTAAGTGAAATAATAAGCAGGCATCCCGTTGAGTCAACCTATTCGCTGCTGCTGCTAGCTGCTGTTGCTGCTGGTTGACAGGGCTTGGCCACATGTTGGACAGAACGACGCATTATAGTCACTACAGTGTAAGACTGTGCAGGGTATGAGGAGGGGAGGAAAGAGTAGGGAGGAACGTGGCCTCGTCCCGACGTATCACTCTATCACTCTGCCGGCGACCATAGGTGTGGAATTCTGGGGGGGACGGGATGTGTTCCCTCCCCTTCCGTCCCTTTTCCCCTCCTCTTCCTTTTCCCC
>Ga0209782_1001877_pt1 | contig 11355 bp, 3 predicted proteins | sample WorMetmaBAHAMAS1_FD_187390 | JGI IMG/M metagenome (GOLD analysis project Ga0209782, IMG submission 187390) | Marine gutless worms symbiont microbial communities from Max Planck institute for Marine Microbiology, Germany - Inanidrilus... | ecosystem: Host-associated > Annelida > Digestive system >...
GGGGACTATTTCTAAGGGCGAGGAGGGGAAGGGAGGGAAGGGGAAGGACGGGGAAGGGAAAGGAAGAGAAGAGGAAGGGGGAAGGCGTTCCAGTTGCAACAGTTTTCCATTTACACCCATCAGCTTTGTGTGTAAGCGTGATGTTTGGACAGAGAACAAAAAAAGACTGCTATCGCAGCAGCCATTTGTCTTCAGCAAGACGCAGAAACAAAAATTTCTCGTATTTGACATGGTTCATTGTGTTATATTTAATTTACATTTTAGCTAGCCAAAAATGTTGAAACCCATGTGCAATTTTTAGCCATACATGTTATTAAGCGCTTTTCTGGCTTAGCTGAAAAGCAGCCGTAAATCTTGTCAAGCCAACCGGTTGCCTAGAAATTCGGCTTGGGGTCTACACACAAACTTAAACAGTTCTTAAATTTTAGTGTTTGTTAGGTTAACATTTAATCTTTTGTCTATTTGTAACTTGTTTAGGTTCAACATTTTATTTGTATTCCATGCTAGCTTAACAGTTTTTGTTGTATTGCTTGGTTTTGATGTGTCGAGTTTGGTTTTCCATACAAAATGAACAGATTGGCTGTGAAAAATATCTTCAATATAATGAATATCTTCAATATGACCTACACTGTTTTCTGTGTCTAATAGTAGTAGTAATAAAGTAACCGGAAACCACCAGCCAAGTGGGACATAACCTTACGTCAGTCAGTCAGTCAGTCGGGTTTCGTACTGGAATCTGTTGGTCAATTAAGACAACGGACAGTTTAATGCATCTGCTTTGTTTTAAGACATTATACTCACATAATATTTGCATGTTTGCATTAATGTATCTGTACAGGATATTATGACATGGTGCTAGTGCATGCTGATGATAGTGTCTAGTGTAATGTATGAATTGCAAAATAAATTACTTACAGTAACCAACTCACATGTATACTACACCGTGTTCAGGAAAAAAGTAGTAGTTATTTGTAACATATCTCACAAGTACTGGCTTAATTTTTTTCTACATTTTCAGTGTAACATTTCAAAATAGTTATCCTGCAAATCCGTCACACTATACTGTCCAAAAGACAACTGGCATGTGATTATTTTTTTGCAATTTTAAACACATTTGTTGTGTACTATCAACAGTATATTAGCTTATGTAACAGAATGAACTACTGTCAACTCTTAGGTCATTAGCTGTAGTTCTTCCTTAAAAGATGTGCTTTAGATGTCCATTTCCTGTGGAAACGCATGCTGTAAGATGCTTATGCCACTGTTTTACTGCATTCTCAGTCTGTCAGTCAGCTGCTCATCCCATTCATTGGAGACACATTGCTTGCTGTCTTCTTCGGGAAAATGAATGCTTAAAATAATGTCAAGAATATGTAACTAATTGCTAGTGGTCAATAAAATCTTCAAAAAATTGTTCAAAAAAACTGTGAAAGATATACGAAAAAATGTATGCATTATTTTTTCTGCTGAACATGGTGTAGATATTTTTGATACATTCATTGCAAATTCTTAAATCTAGTCATAACTGTCACCCATGTCTGTATGCATACAGTATAATTTGGGTAATGATATTTAGTATATAAAACTGTGCACTGAACATGTGTAATAGTTACCTGCATTACATCTGTTTATTTTGTATATATACTCATATATATGTTACACCTGTATCTTTATATTATACATACAAGAAGTTTTAATCTTGAATGTGTGGCTTATTTTGTTATGTTGCAACAATAACCTGATAATGAACACTACTATCAATATTTTCTATATTCATCTCTTTCAGTGTATGTTGAAATGGGTTGGCGGAAAATGCAAAACTGGACCCATTCCTGCTTGTAATAGTACAATGTTGGAACAAAATTGCATTTCATTACACTTTCTCTGTGCGTTAAATTGTGGTAAGCTGTAATTTATTATTGAAAATTTAGACCAGTTTTCTGCATTTTTGTGTCTTGAAATTGTAATAGCCCATGAGGTACTGCTATGCCGTTATGAAATTACACATGTTATGAATTTTTGTGTGATACTGGCACAAGTTAAGATTTTACTTTGTTGGACTTAGGACATTGTACATACAACTGGCAGTGTCAATTAGTATACGAAATATTTGTGCAGTTAGTAATTTCATATTTCTATCCAAAAACTCCTTTGTATACTTATGCTGGATAACAGTATGGTTCTGTGGCTTGTATGCCTATACTGCTTAAGTTGTAACTGGGAAAATGTGTCCATCATTGTCCATTGACCCCTGCAAAACTGCAATTTCTACTCTTACAAATTCATTTCTCAATGCCTTATTATCCAGTCCTGCAATTTCAGCACTGCTGCTAAAATTGGTTAAAGGTCACAATTCTTTAAGAATAAAATTTTCCCGTGGCATTGCAGACAGCCCTACAATTGATCATCTACTGCCCATATGTGACTGCATTTTTAGTGGTTATTCTATTTTTGAAACTGCATTTGTCTGACATGGTTACCACACAGCACACTTGTTAAAATAAAACGTAGTTTTTTTCGGACATAAAATATGACATACACTGCAATATGACAAATATAGTAAAAGGCCATTAGGCCACCTGCATCACAGGGCAAAATTTCCTTATTTACATCAAAGCCATATCCACTGCCAATGGACAGACTTAACAGAATGTCCTAATAAAAAGGTTTTCAGTCAGTGTTCACTTCTCCGTGACCAGCATACATTACATGCTGTATGCTATAATACACGGTCAGGTACACTGTGTACTAAAAGTCCCGATGGCGACAAATAAAATAGTCCAGCTAAAACTGCTATTTGTGTCCTGGGCGCAGAGTTGCAAACTGTCGTGTGCATCGTAGTTCGGAAGCCAGATTTGTCATAAACTGGGTGACGTAGCTGTCTCTCTCGACCTTCTTTGTCTCAAATACGACTAACAGAGTGACGAGAGGATCCGTCCGAAGAAGGAAGTATGTTGCACTGGAATGTTTTTCCTGTAAATGTTACCAACAACAGACAGCTGAGAAATTATGTCATACTGCAACAGTGGGATATATGCTAGCCAGTGACCACTCTCCGTACTGTTAAATTCCCTGACATTTCCCTGACTCTCTTCAACACTCACTCGTGACAAGCATATATATTATTATCAGTGCTAGCAGTACACAATAAATGTCAAAGCAAAAATGATCGTAACATTTTCATAAAAAGCAACGGTTTCATAAAAAGTAAATTGTATTACAGAGTGCCACATTGTACTTCAAATGGAAACACACGAAGAAGACGCCTACTGCATAAAGATAATTACTTTATTAAAGAAGTGCATTAATACATGCTATGTAATTTGAGCAGTTCTGTGCAAAGATTCACACCTCATCAGTATCACAGAGGTAAACAGGTTTTTCGGTTGCCAAGTCCAGTTCCTGACGTTTCTGCAGCAGTACATGATAGACTCGCAGCCAGTGATTGTCAGCTAGTTCCTGCACATACACACGATAATTTCAGTAGCATTTTCCACGTGATAAGTTGCCAGTTTCTTAACCCACTTGATCTGGTACTGTGCCATCATTTCGGGAATAACCCACAATTTTCACGTTGTCTTCAATATCACCTCACCACATCTTCCTTGGACATCCACTCTGTCTAATTCATGCTTCTTATTTATTAACTGCATCATTATTGATACTATGACAGTGTATATGTACGACACAAACAATCAAACAGTCTCAACAGACTGAAGTTGTAGATGTACTTTTAAACTGTAATATATACATCTCACGCTTATGCCATGATGCCAGTCCATCTGTCCGTCTGTCTGTGACAGAAGTGCACTGGTGCATTATAGCTAATTTAGGTTTCAAATTCCGATCCCACTTTACTGCGCATTGGCTGCTGTGGGCGCCGTGCTTCTCGCCGTGCTGCTTGCAGGCGAATCATCTCGCGCCATGCTAGCCAGTGCTAGACTCTCTTGTTCATTTTCCAAATATGATGCAGATAAGTGAGATGGTGTTATAATTTCAAGTTATATTTGACATCAAAAAATGAGATTGGTGGGGGTATCAACAGATGGGAATTTCATACACCAAAGACTTCTAATATAGAAAATGAATACAATGCTTTGCTTATCAGTACATTTATCTGGTAAATGCAACATAAGAAATATTAAATGCAACAGCACCACACCATTCAGACTCTAAGGTAATAGCATATATGCTGTTTAATAACTACAGATATGCTGTTTAACACTACACAGTGACAGATTCTACTGGTAAAGCTCATAAAAATGTCCTGGGCAATACCAGTATTATTTATCATCAAAAACCTTCTGTATGGCAGAATACTGGAGGAGGAGGAGGAATGCACGTATACGATATCTAACACATTTAGTATTACATTTACTTGATGCAAAACAAAGTAAACTTGTAAGGTTATAAAATGCTCGTAAAGGAAATATGTGATGTCATTATTATTACTATTAACATAATTATACATACATACATAAATTTATAATGCGCACAGTGGTCAAACACAAGGCGTGAATCTGAGGTACGGGGCTGTCACTCAGAACCCAGTTGATGGACAAAGAAGTATCGAGGTCCAGCCAACGAGTTTCCGTTTCCGTCAAGTATCACTGCTTTGACATTGTTGGGTGGCCGGAAGAGCATCTGGCCTGTAAAGATAAACCTGCTCCACTTACCTTCGAGCCCAGCCTCGGAAGTAACTCCAGAAAAGAAAGCTAGATAAACCAGAAAAATGTGCAGTCATATCGACATGGAGACCTGCGGCTCTCATCATTCCCAACCCTAACTTTGACCTTTTCACTTCAGTGTCAATGCATGCAGAGTCCATGTTGTCATGGACTATATCTCTACTGACTTAGGTGCTGATAGCTCAAGTCATTTTTCTGTTAGAGAATGGAGAGACAGACAGACACACAAACTCACAGATGGAACTGAATGTCCTACTCACCCCACAGTTCCCGCTGGTGTGGGTAATAAGAACTAAAATTAGCGGTAATGCTGTTGTCACTTACTGCAGGACAGCTGAGAATGGCATAGTAGCCTCCGTGGCCGGACTGCGGAGGATTTGCTGGAGGTGTCAGATGATAACCAAGCCCAGCAAATGATTCCTGCTCATCAGTTCGCTGCTGTGCATGGAACAACAGCGAAATGTTTGAGACATCACTTTTCTTTTGAAATGTTGCAATCCTGCCAAAGAAAATCAAACACAAAAATCTGCAGGATGCTTTTAGCACTGAACAGTACTATTTCACATTAACAAGCACTATAAACACCGCGTATCAGATGCAAGAAATAGTCTGCCTCGTTAATGAATACTCCAGGCTGCCAGTTCCAACCATTTTGCAGTACCAACAGTGAAATTTTCAAATGTTGGCAGCCAAGCTTTTTTGGTAGCTGCTTTTCATATCCAGAATGGACTACCTAATGACATAACTACAGCTGACTGTCCACTTTTCGGTGATTACTAAAATGTTTCTATTTCAGCAGTCCAATGTCTGTCTCATCTTAGTAGCCCAAACATTCCAACTGATTCATCAGGGGCAACACATGACATGACCAGTGCAAGTTTCTATCCCATCTGTGTGAGAAATTTACTCAAGTAAAAGTATTTGAACTTGTTTAAATATTATGAAGCCTGAAACTCAATCAGCTGCAAAAGGTATTATATCTTGAACAAAATGTGACTAGCCAAATGGCATAGAAATTTCACATATAAATACGCACTTAATGCACTTAATCTCTTATCAAGTGTTAACAGAGAGACACTTGGGTACATGTACAAAGAAGGTATAGGTAATGCAGCTAATGAGAACCGGGATATTTGTCTTTGGCCTTGTGAGTGTCTCGCCAAGGCCTTGAATTTAGGCCTTGACCTTGGCATAAATTACAAGGCCATATGATAATGTAATATTTTGTGTAAAGACATTTAAAAGCTAGTACACTGACAGTTACTGGCTTGCTTACTATTTATATTCAAAATCGCTCAATTAAAAAGGAACGAGTAGCAGACTATAAAATAATTTGATCAGTTAACTTCTATCACAACCTTTGGTTTCACTATCGGCCTTGACATTGGTAACAACACCTTTGTCTTGTACATGTATGGCCTTGGCCTTGGATTAGCGGCCTTGACCTTGTTAACATCCCTGATGAAACTCTTAACCACTTCTCCCTAATCTGAATGCACTAGTTACTATCAGCAACAGCATGTTGCTCAACCTATACCTACTTCCATCAGAACCATCTCGGCCTCTTTGTTCAGGTGATCAGAATTTGTTAGTTTTACCTACAACATCACCTGAGTTTGGCAGACGTGCCTTCAGCTATTTTGCACCCTTAGTATGGAATAACGTGTCATTACCCATTGGTTCTCTTAACATGTCCCTTATGCCACCCAGCGACCACCCGCACCTCTGATTCAAGCCTTTGAGTTTGACCATTGTGCACATTATAAATATATTATGTATGTATGTGGGCAGTAATACTTCACTCCAGCAGGATCCTCCAGTCTTAACTGGGTTAATGGCTAACACAGTTGATCTGTACAATGGCTATATAATGGATGCATGTATGTAAGACGCCAGTTACTAAATTACTAATACAGCAAGATGCTGAGATAGCGTGACATGCAATCCATTGAACACAAATTTGACCGGTTCCAAACGTGATTTCAGCACTTTGGGATCACTGAATACTAAAATCCAGGATTGTGATGGCACAAACCAAAAAACCTATCCTGTTATGTGCCCACCTTTTTGTTGCACTATGTAATCACAATCCGACAACGTTACAGAGAGACGGTGAGAAGTCATGCTCGTAGTATGCTCTATTGCATGTTGCGCTAATAATATTATGTCATAGTACAAGTGAGACCTACTTTGTGTAGAAATCAACAGATGTTTTTGCTATCAAGGTCCGGACTTCAGGCAGTGAGCCTTGTCGGCACAGCACTTCATAGAAGTACAGAGTGAACTTGGAAACAAGTGCATTCTTGTAACGGTTCATCCATCCATGAAGTGCGGGTGACCATACTTTCGGCGCAGGCACAAAGCCGAGTTTTTTGCTCTAAAATACACCAAAGACATTGAAAAAGTACCAAAATCTGCCAGGGTCAAAATATGCAGTTTCATGACAGCAGCATATTTTTGGTGCCTTTTCATACACAAAACACAAAAACATAAATTGCAAAAATATACTGACAACTTTCAGAGTGCATAAATTTTGAAACTTACCTAAACGAAATGTAAACGTGAGAAAAAGTGGCGTACACGTACATCTTTAGCAGTGACTAGTGACTGCCAAGCATTGAGCTTGCTATGAGCAGCAAACAACTCCAACAGCGCCGGCAAATACTGGCACGACTGAATGTTGATCTGAGCTTGCAGCAAGTGTGTGATACTATCACACTCCAAACTGAAACCAAACCAAACCCGATATTCACAGAATTTTCGAGACGACTGACTACAGTGTCAAATAAAAACAACTCTCCAACCACGTCGTTAAGTCTCATGGGCAGCAGCTTACGTACTATAACAGAGAACACAAAATGAACTTGCTCAGCAGGCATTCCTGGTCGTGATTATAGTTTGACTAGTCACTACACACGCCTGGAACTCACTACCATTTAACATTTGAGCTGGCTGAACTGTACACTGTTTAACGAAATCTTAAAACCCATTTCTTAATTTTTTAACCTGAAGCCACGGTGCCTCTCATCCAATACAACTACTTCAGTGGAATCATGACATATCACTGTAGCTACGATACTCCATAGTCCGGTCGGTCAAACTGCATTTTTTGAGAACCGGAAATAATTTGTTACAAGCTATTTTTTCATTAATGCATAATATAGCTAAAGTAATTTATTGTGTTAAAAATCCCCATTCTATAACCACACCTATGAACATGGTATCTGCAAGGGAACAAAATGAAAGTGTTAACTAAGAAACATTTACAGAAATAGTTGATGGTATGGCAATGCACAACCAACAACCTGAAGCTGGACAAGAGAGGGCTGAGGATTGGATGTTTCAATGCAGTCTGACACACAGAGGAAATTTCAGTAACAACTCCCAGTAAATCTTCAGTTTCTTCAGATGTCAAATTCCGATTTTGTCCAAGAGTATCAATCTGCTCGTAACTATGACAGTGTTAAAGGATCATCCTTATCTAAAATGACATAGAATCTACGTATATAATGATCCAACAGGACCAACACATCAGTTGTCGACAATTGTATCACTAAATCTGCAAACCAACAAAACAACTAGACACCAAAACAAGAATAAGGAAAAATCATACGTGAATACTAACAAACTGTAAATTGGCAATGACAAAAAATCTTTTAACTTGAAATTAACTGATTAAGAAACAACTCACTAATGTTGACATTGTCCATCCTCTATGAAAACTTGCATTTTTCAAGAACTCGGTGAAAGTAAGCATTCCTCCATGAAGTAGGATGGTCCTATGCATTACTTATCAATCTCAATATTACAAATTTATGAATTAATTAGCAACTAACAGTAAACAGACATCTCTGCCATATTACTCTTTTACATATGCCAACAGTAAGGAAAACCGCCTCGGACATCAGCAACATAATATCCATTCACACTACTTTTTTGTCTTGTCGTTTATGTTCACTGTGCAGTGTGTATACAAAACACATGCAGTGCACAAAACCAGCAGCTGATACATGTTTTGAATAATGAGCAAAGATACAATCCAATGGCTTTGATACGTGCTGTAATAAAATGCTGCAGCTGGCTGCAGAGATGACCAATAAGCAGTTCTAAAGTGTGTTCGCCAGCTGGCAATGCAGCAGCATGAGCTTTCTCAATCTTCTTCAATTCCATCAGTAAACAGCTATATGTCGTACGTAATGTCTACAGTAAAACAATGCAAGTCACAACAACAAAACTGAATATGCACCAGGGGGATCATAATAACAAGACCAGTCACAGACATTAAAATTAGCCCTAGATGCCCCTGATGAGTCACTTTGAGCAATGCCTGGCATTATGTGCAAACATGACGTCATCAACAAAGCCGAAAGTACATAATGTATTGCACTGCTGACAGAGGATGACTGAGCTGGCTACAGGCAACATGCAGTATATATAGAAAATATGAAGTTGGGTCATGTGGTTTTAATATATGCAAGCCAACAGACATACAGTCACGCTAATTGCAATACTCCGTACAGGTGATAAAAATGTACTTAACTGAGTTTATAAACAGTATAATTATAAACCTCAGTAAGTTATCAAAACTAAGATTAAGTATATACCATAATATTTTATTATACAGTGTACGTACATCTTTGCGCTTAATCCATGGAAAATTGTTGCTCAAGTACAGCAAAGAATAAAATGTTTTCTCAGATGACGAAAGACTATTCAAAAGGTTAAGTAGTGTACTCCACAACACAGTAGCATGTGTCTTTGAATCTTCTCGTTCTTTATCCTAGCACCATTCCGACACTTAAACATGTCTCGAATGCATGCTTTAAGTTAACATAATAGATTAGTGATGTTTAAACAGCATTTAATAAATGTCAATGAACAAATGACAACAATGATATCAAATGTAAATTTTCATGTGTGTTGATAATCTGTTTAGCAAATTATGCACTTTAACTATTGAGAATATGGCTGTTATGCAAAATATGCAAGCAAATAGATGTTTACTGTTCGTGCAACTTCATGTTGCATTACTTTCTATACTGGCTTTTTATGTCTTCTTTATGTACTTTTTACTACTAAATTACTTAACAGCATTATCAGGATAATCAGTCAAGTCTAGGAAAGTCAGACACATATAAAATATAAAAATGACAATGCAGCCATGTGTGTGTTACTTCATGTGATGCGAATGCGATGTATGGTCACGTGCCTGCAATAATAATAATAGCATGTCGTGAATGGTAAAGGTATCCAGTCAAACTATACCCAGGTAAATTCATACCAGGTCGTCGTATATCAATGTGGTCAACTCGTACCTAGTACTGGTAACTAGCAGATATATACATGCACAGAAAAACTGGTAAAATTTGGTTTTATGGTTCACAGACATGTGCCGACAAACAGGCAGAGAGAGAGATGCTAAGCACAATTTACTCTGCACCCTTATTAGGATACAGTAATAAATAAGCAGACACAATTTATCGTTTGCTCGAAATTTAAAACAAACAAACTATATCCCCAAAGAGTGGATAAAAATGAATTCAGCTTTCAGATGCAGTTTAGTCGGATTAAAAATGATGCAGTGTGATGTGGTAATACTGTAGAAAAGGTCATGTTGTTAATGTGGAGTAAATATGTGTAGGTAACAGTCTGCTTAAGACTGACCAAATACAGTATGAGCTGACTAAACTTAGGTACAACTTGACCTAGCCTCAATAACGATCAATAATGGCCGTGCGTTACACAAGTCAAATTGCGACATATGGAGAAATAAATGCCTAGGTTTTCCAGGTGTCCAGAAATGAACCGGACAATCCAGAAATTACAGAGACCGCCTGGGAAAAAAAGACCCATTATCGGACTATGTACTGATTGTTAATTTTTGTCTAAATCAGAAATAAATTTTGTGTCATGACAAGCTGTTAAGAAATCTGACTTCCATAGACCATTGCCATACCTGTTGGATCAATTTTAGAGTGTGATCTTTACTTTTTACCACAATTTTACATTCACTTGTAAAATGTTAATAATAAACCAATCAATAAACTAATGGTCCACGAGGACAAGGGGCTAGACTATTAAAAAAAATAATAGACTGCATTTTACTACTAGAGTACTAGACTAGTGTCGTATTGTAATTTGGCTCAAGTATATTGTTTGTTATTTCAATTTTATATTCTCTATAGCCATTGTTTTACACTGTCTTTTTACCATCTGTTAGTTATTACTTGATTTTATCCTCATTCAACTGTATGGCACTGAATAGCCTCTAATGTTCTGACGTGCCGTTAAGAAACTGCTCTCACTCACTGGCGAAAACTGCACACTCTAATAAGGTGGCTGATTTTACAGCCCCCATTCATGAAAAATTTGGCTACGAGATTCAAGAATGTAACTAATGTACTTGGTAGCCTGAGTCTGCAGTCTGCGTGGACCCACTGGAGGAGATTAAAAAACAAACAGAATCTGCATTCCAGAAAAATGTCATAAACATGCTGCATGGACCTTTTGCGCATGTGGGTAAAACAGTAACAGATTTGCAAATTCTTAGCTGTGAACTGCATCAAAATGCGTTTGGCGGCCGGGCTCCACCCGGACACGCTAGGGGAGCTATAGTGCTCCCCCAGATCCCTTAGCCGTTAATAGGGGGAGGGAAGTAGGGGAAGGG
>Ga0209782_1001878_pt1 | contig 11353 bp, 9 predicted proteins | sample WorMetmaBAHAMAS1_FD_187390 | JGI IMG/M metagenome (GOLD analysis project Ga0209782, IMG submission 187390) | Marine gutless worms symbiont microbial communities from Max Planck institute for Marine Microbiology, Germany - Inanidrilus... | ecosystem: Host-associated > Annelida > Digestive system >...
ATATACAGGCATCATTTCTGCTGTTAACGTGCCCATTGACGTAGCGATATTCCATACCGTTTCTGAATGCCAGAGCGACGAAAATGGGGAGTTTTGCCATTTTTGCACAAAATCGGTTGCCATGGCAACGTCCCTTGAGATATCGAAAAAAGAGGTCCAGATCGATCATCTACGACCAAAAAGCTTTCATTTGACGTAAAGTTTGCGAAAATCGGTCCAGCGCATCTTCAGATAATTTGTCTCCGAGAAATCATTAAAAAAGATAAAAAAGAAAAAAAGATAGAAATTACGGACGGTAAAATATATAGCTTTTTCGGCAACTTTTGCCGAGCGGGCTAAATTACATTTGTTTGAACTTAAATACAGTTTTTTAAAAGTAATTTAACTGAGATTCTAACATACATATAGCAAAAAAGAACCATCCTGGTATGCCAAGGCATTATTATGTATGGGATGCAATGCTAGAATGCTATAAGAGCTCGGCAGTGTTGGTTAGCTTAAGTATTTATATACTTCAGCTGAACAGCTGAACAACACTGCCGAGCTCTTTTGTCGATGATGTGGAATGATTTGTCGCTAGAGTTCATTGATACTACAAGTATATTTGCAATGGACCTTGTGACACTGCATCATGCAAAATCGGCCGTATCACGCTGCACGCCATGTGTATTCACTTTCATGCAACAACCATCGGGTGATATTGAAAACACATTGCTACACAGACTGACGGCTGTTGGTTATTAGCACATGTGTGCACAGTGATGCTCAAACTCTACTTTGTCGATTTGTTGATAACATATTACATGAACAAGTCTGCAACAAATTCACAACAAATTGAACTGATTTTGCCTGAGCCTTAGTGTATTCATCACTAGTGTATATCGTTGTATAGTGGTAAACAACGGAGATCCACTGTCAATGGAATTCATGATTTTTACCATGCGATGCTATGCTAATCGCGGTATATGCCGTCGTCGTGTGTCTGTGTGTGTGTCTGTATTTTATCAAAACGGCTAAACATAGGATCACGCAAATAATGCCGCACTATTGCCCCCGGACTCTAGTTTTCTGATGCCAAAGATCATTGCAATATTCGAACGGGATCACCCCCTATGGAGGTGACAAATGGGTTAAAATTGGCCACTTAACGGAAATTGCGCTATAACTTGAAAACGGTACAAGATAGACTCATAGTTTCTATTAAAGTCGAATAGGAAGTCATATGTGCTCTATCATAATGGCTGTTGCTGATGACCTTGGGTGACCCCTAACCCCAGAAACCACCCAAAATTTTGCATTTTTCGTCGCCTTTGATATCTTTGTAGTGGGTCAATGTAGAGATTTCAAATTTGGTACACAGGTTGGTCGTAGCTAGTCCCAGCAAACGGACTACAAACTGTCCCTGAAAGGGGCTTGGTTACGTCAAGTGACTTATTTAAATTTGGGGGCCCCATCCATATCTCACGAATGGCTGAAGCTAGAGCTGTCAAATTTTGTACACAGGTGGGCTATATCAAGTCTTACCAAAAGAATAAAAATCCCCCAAAAGGGGCATGGCTATGGTCACGTGACCTATTTAAATTCTTAGTCCCCCTTACAATATCTCCGGAACAGCTAAAGCTAGAGACTTCAAATTTTATACGGTGGTTCACCAGGTGGTGGTTTAGCATTGGGATTACAAGCTGTTCCTTGAATGATCATGGTCTCGGTCACGTGACATCTTTAAATTTTCCGAAATAAGCGATGATATCTCATAAATGGTGCAAGATAGAGACATAGTTACAGTGGAAGACAAATAGGAAATCATATATGGGCTATTGAATGGCATGATTGCCAATGACCTTGAGTGAGCTTGAAAGTCACTTTTATTGTCAGAAACGTATGTAATACCTATAACTCATAAATACAGGGCGATTTAACTACGATATGTTAACACATGAATTAGAAAGCACATGTGGCTTGTAATTTAAGCTTTATTGTCCAAAATGAAGGAGTTCTCAAGGTCACAAGCAGTCACATTCTCTTAAACAAGTCAAGTCAAGTTTATTGATAACTTTGCGGCCACTTTGGTAGTGTCTTAAAGACGTTGAAACAACAGTCCACAAACGGGAACTGATAGGCCGTACAGCCATTTAATAGCAGCAACTGTAACGACCTTGGGTGTATGTCAAGGTCATTCATCGACTGCAAGTTTTTTTTCTATACTGACAAGCGCGTCGTGCAGTGCCTCTGCCATAGCAGAGCTTCTTGTTACTTAATGGTGTGCCATGGTGAAATTTTTCCTAAGACCATAGTTGCGCATGAACATTGAACCATGTGAGCCAACCATGCCGTTTTGGTGGTTATTTATTATACCTTTGGCAAGACTTGATCCCTGTGTACAAAATTTTACAACTCGCTTCAGCCATCACAATGTAGCATGGTAGTGCTTACACTGTCGACCGACCTAAACTTGGGGGTCAGAACCCCAAAACCCCTGAACAAATTGACAAAAAATTTGGCATGAGTTATTATGTCGGCGATGACTCCCTGCATGCCAAAACTCATAATGAACGCCCAATTGGGGACGTGGTGGTGTAAGTGTGAAATATCACCCTCGCGTGGTTTGTAGTTTTCCTATCCTATCCTATCTTTTTTGTGACCCCAAATTTTGCTCGCATCCTGAGACTAAACCGTAGAACGATTTTTACGCAGTTTGCTTTATATTACTTCATTTCCGGGTTACTGCATTCCTAGAGGGATAAGAATTCAGAAACAGTCCATTTTCCCCTATTTTTACCACAAAACAGCCCAAAAATGGGTGTGAATAGGAGTTTTCAGGCCAAACGTGCAAAATATTCAAACTTTTGTATTATCAAAACGAGTAATGCGATTAAAGCCAAATTTTGCACGGTGATAAAGACCGTCAAATTCTCGTTGCAAATCCAAAATTGCGTACGGCCGCCATCTTGAAAAAATGGATAAATTGCTATATTCAGCCACCGTTCGACCAATTTTGACGAAACTTTGCATGCTGATGCACATTGGCCATCTGAACCATAAGGAATATTTTAAAAATCAGTTTAAAAATTTCCAGATGGCGGACGGCCGCCATTTTGAAAAACATTAAATATGATATCTCAACAACTATTTGACCGATTTTGGTTAAATTTGGTACGGCGATGCATATTAGGCCCCCAATCTGACAGTCAACCAAAAATTTAAAAATTTCATAATCCAAGCTGGCAGATGGTGGTCATCTTGAAAATCAAAATTTGCGATATCTCAAAAACCGTTTGGCCGATTGTACTGAAATTTTGTACGATAACACGTGATAAATCTTAGTGTCATCAGATAACACATAGGGGACCAATTGATGATGTTGAATCAATGGCAGTTAATCTGCAATGTACAACAAGAAGAGAATTGGGCCAAGAACCAACCTTTGAGGAACTCCATACAAGACCGTTAATAGCAGTGAAGAGGTCATTCTTGTACGGACGAACTGCCTACGGCCAGCCAGTCACGTAAGATGAGAACCATTTATCACAACACCACGAAGACCATAAGAGATATGGAGTCGTTGCAAAAGTGTCTGGTGGTCCACAGTGTCGAATGCAGCTGACAAGTCCAAACTGACAACGTGGCCGGGTTTCGAGAGTCAAGGGCCAGAAGAATGTCAGAAATGACCTTCAACACATCTATCTTGGTTGAATGGTAGGCACAGTACACCGACTGCAAATCTGGGAAAAGATGATTGTCAAATAATGGGCAAGCTGCCATGCTGCAAGCTGCTCCAACAGCTTAGAAATGACTGGCAGGTTTGTTATCGGCGGAAAGAATTTGATATCAGCTACCTTGAAGTCAGCTTTCTTCAGCAGCAGTGTAACATAGTGTAACTTGAAACTGGATGATACGAGTCCGAGCTCATGACGAGTTGAAAAGATGGCTCAGGTAAGGCAAGAGAATGTCAGCATTAGCCTTCAGCAGCCACGTCAGCAATGGATCATTCAGACACTACTTATCGGATACGGTAGTGAGAGAACAAGCGCTGTGACATCAGCTGGTGTGGTTGGTGCAAAAGACATGAAATGTACAACCGACAGGACAGCACATGAAGGATGGTTGGTCTGCACCAGCAGTGACAGTGCGGACTTCGGCAACTTAGTTGTCGACGTAATGGTGAATGTCTGTAGGATCGATATCAGAAGGTGGTGGTTTGGTTGACAGGTGGTCCAACACATCAGCTAGTTCACTGAAGAAGCCGGCAGTGACTGCAGAAGAGCCGGGATAATACAGAGCGACGACAACAGGACGCTAAGTCCCAATTGAGCTGAACGGCGACATACTCGAAAAGTCGACGGATTAGTGCCAACGTCGACAGACGTCAGACGGATGCCAAGGGCAGCCACGACAGCGACACCATCGTGATTAGTGCTGAGCAAATTTGGCACTCATCGTGGCCCAGCGTGCTCAGCGACAGAGAAGCTGCAAGCGTGCAGATGACAAATGGAGACAGAGTTGCTGTTGTGCCATGTCTCGCACAGGATGAGGGCATGCAGTGAATGGTCTCGGTACTCGGTGAGCTAACGGCAACAACGTGCGACATTCAGGCTTCCGAAGATGAGCATCTGACTGACCATTGTACCGGCATGTTGGAGAAGTGGAATGGTAATAAGGCTCAAACAGTTGTGTTGGTAAATACGACAGTGATATGGTGGCAGGCGGTTGCCGCTGATGACGTATGCCCCATTGCTGGCCGGCCGTAGGAGCGAGTTTGGTTGTCTCACAGAGACCAGCCAGTCAGCTGATTCTCTGGCTCACCGAGGTTTCTACAGGTGTATGCTGGAGATAAGCCTTCTGTATGGTCCTGACCGGTGGCCTGGTATGATTTAGGGTTTAAGGCTCGTCGGCTGAGTAAGTTAACATGGTGGTGACCTGACTACTGCTGAGAATGAACAAACTGTCAGCGGAACTCAAGAGATCTGTATCAGAAAAAGTAGGTTGATGCAACCATGGATGCAGGACATCACGGACAACACACTAGTCCAAATTGTAGTCAAAAATCAGTAAGGAAACTAAACATAATGAGCAAAAAAACCAAACGTAACATCAGACACACCACACACGAAGTGCAAACAAAGCAACTTTAAGTCTATCTTGTACAGTTTTCAAGTTAAAGCAAGTTATTTGTCTAAAGTGGCCAATTACTACCTACACCACCTGCATTTGGCACCTCTGTATGGGGTGATCCCATTCGAATTTTGCCAAGGTCTTTGGCATCAGAAAACTAAGAGTCCCTGGGTGATAGTGTGGCATTGTTGTGTGATCCTAAGTTTAGCCGTTTTGATACAATACTGGAGTTTGACAGGCAGACACATACACAGACATGCACACACACACAGACAAACAGACACATGATGACAGCATATACTGCGCTAGCATAACGTCGCACAGTAAAAACCACATGTCACAATGCTTTTGCTATGTAGCAGTTAAAATTGAAAATGGTGTGCATTTTTGCAGAAGATGAAAATGTGCAGTTGGTTAGTACAGAAACACCGAGTTCTGAAAATCATGAATCTCTGTTAGCATGTGAAAATGGTAGCCCTGTAGTATCTGCATCAGATGGTGCTGCAGCTACTGGGTCTGTTTCTTTAGCTGACAGCACGGTCATTGGTGATGGGCAACATTCAGTTCATGGTTGTCTGTGTGTTGAAAATACATCTGAACTGTCTCCAACACATGTCACTCAGTGCTTGCTTAATAGTGTTATGTCATCCAGTGTACCAATAGAAATGATGAACAAATACAATGGATCAAGGGATTCATACCAGACACAAGGTTTGTTTGTTTTACTATGAAATGATTTTACTAGTTGCAGTGTCACATGAGTTTAATATGTTAATATATTTTTAGCCAATGGTGCTAGAAAGCCAGCATAAAGGAGTATTGTCTTGTAAGAACTAACAAGTTCTTAGAGTGATTTTCTGTAATTAGAGTCTGCTTTACGTTTCCTTCAGTCATTTGTAACTGTTGGTTGTTTGACAGAAAGAGCAGCCAGCCTGCAGAAAACTCCAATCTCTGCACAGCATGGAGTAACTCTAGAAAGAAGGCTGATAAACAGAGACTTAGTGCATTTTATTATGTAGTAGCTTATTAGTTAAGAAGCTAGTGTGTTTTAGACACATTGCATAGTGAAAGCAGTTCTCTAAATACCCAGTAATGCTCTGGTTTTTCTTTATTTAGGGATAAGTATTCTGCTAACTTTATTTAATTTATCTTCCACCAAGACTTAACGTCATTATAGAACACTAATATGAAGTCACACCTTGTCAGTCAAATGCAATTGTAGGCATGCTGACTGAAAGTGCATAAAATCATTTTTGGCACCTATTTATTTCAGCTGTTGATATCTCAAAAATGATGCAATCTACAGTGATGTGGCTGTTACCTGCATTCAGATCTTGTATTTAACACAGTAATGTAGTTATACAAGAAACTCTGCAGATGCAGAGGCCACGCGAAGTGCTACAAATATACGAAAAAATCTTCTTGAAAAGGTTAGTGATAGGGAAATAACCTTCAGGGACTCTCATGGTCATCACAACTGCTGCTGTTAGATAGGTCAACATTGCTTGTTAGTGGCCTGTAGTAACAACATTCTTCAACTTGTGGCATGGCAGAAATAACCTTATTTATTATTAGTAAAGAATATAGTAAGGTATTGAGAACGTAGTTATATCGAAGTGTAAGGCACAAGAAAGATGGAGTTCAGTATAAGTTAGATCCACAATCTGAAAGCTTAAAAATTCCAGAAGGCTGAACAAAATTTTTGGCTAATATTTGGATTGGCGAAATTTATGTCATAACTGAAAAATACAGTTGAAATTCGGCTGACTGTTAAAGTTTCCATTTGATGTTTGGATTAGTGACAGACATATTTTAGCCCGCTCGGCAAACTTGCTGGAAGGGCTACATATTTTGCTTGTGTTAATTTCTTTTTTTTTTAGCCCTGGGCTATATATTTTATCCTCCGTAATTTCTTTCTTTTCTTTTTTTAATCTTTTTAATGATTTCTCGGAGACAAATTATCTCAAGATCCGCTGGACCGATTTTCGTAATATTTACATCGAATGAAAGCTTTTTGAGTGTAGATGATCGATCTAGACCTCTATATTCAATACATCAAGGGACGTTCCCATGACAACCGATTTTGTGCAAAAAATGGCAAACTCCCCACTTTCATCGCTCTGGCATTCAGAAACGGAATGGGATGTCACTACCTCAATGGGTGCGTTAACAGTGCAATGATGCCTGTATATCGTTGAAAATTTCGTGAAATTCGGTCCAGAAACTCCAGAGTTGACAGGGCTCATTTGTGAACGTCTGGTATGACACGGCCAAAAAATGGGCCTATTTGGTCTAATATCTCTGGATCTACTGGACCAATTTTCGCAATTGTTACACCATACGAAAGCACATTACGTGCAGATGATGGATCTGTAGCTTTTTTCCAATTTATCAAGGGACGTTGCCATGGCAAACAAATAATGTTGTGAAAATGTATCAGTGTCGACTGATACCACCTGCATTGGGTGCACTAGAGCTAGAAAACAAATTGCAATATCATTGTCTAGCTATGCGCGTTAACAGCGCATATGATGTCTGTATATCGTGTGAAAATTTCGTGAAATTTGGTCCAGTAATTCCAGAGTTGACGGCTCGTTGTGAACGTCTGGTATGACACGGCCAAAAAATGGGCCTATTTTGGTCTAATATCTCTGGATCTACTGCACCGATTTTCGCAATCTTTACACCATATGAAAGCGCATTACGTGCAGATGATGGATCTGTAGCTTTTTTTTCCAATTTATAAGGGGCGTTATCATGGTAACCAAATAATGTTGCAAAAATGTATCAACGTCGACTGATACCACCTGCATTTGGTGCACTAGAGCTAGAAAACGAATTGCAATATCATGGTCTAGTTATGCGCGTTTAGAGCGCATATGATGCCTGTATATCGTGTGAAAATTTTGTGAAATTCGGTCCCGTAACTCCAGAGTTGACAGGGCTCATTTGTGAACGTCATGTATGACGTTGCCAAAAAACTGGAATATTTCGTCAAATATCTCTGGATATACTGGACTGATTTTTGCGATCTTTTCACCGTTTGAGAGCGCATTACGTGCAGATGATAGATCTGTACCTTAGTTAATAACTTTGTCAAGGGATGTTGCCATGGCAACCAAATAATGTTGCCAAAATGAAGGCAAACTGATAGTATGTGCATTCTTTGCACGTTCGCCAGCTGGTAGCACGTTTTCATTTTATACTACTTCCTGCTAATGCCACTATATTGTGTAAAATTTTGCTGAAGATCGGTCTAGTAGTTTTGGCAGAAAACAGCTTAACAAATGGAACTTGTGTTGCGCGATATTATTATTTATCGCGGTTCGATAATAAATATTTAAGCAGGTATCTCGGGATATGCTGGACATAAATGGCAAACTCCCCACTTTCATTGCTCTGGCATTCAGAAATAGAACTGGATATTGCTACCTCAATGTGCACTTTAACAGCGCATATGATGCCTGTATATTGTGTGAAAATGTCGTGAAATTCGGTCCAATAACTCCAGAGTTTACGGGGCTAATTTGTGAAAGTCAGGTATGACGTGGCCAAAAAACTGGCGTATTTCGTCGAATATGTCCAGATATACTCTACTAATTTTCCCAACTTTTCACCGTATGAAAGCGATTTACGTGCGGATGATGGATCTCTGCCTTATTTACCAATTTGTCAAGGGACGTTGCCATGGAAACCAGATAATACTGGCGTAATGAAGGCAAACTTATACTACGTGCATTCTTTGCACGTTTGCTAGATGTTAGTGCGGTTTTGTTTCGATACTACTTGCTGGGGGGCGACACTGCGGCGTTGAGCGGGCTATTAGCTAGGCTTTGCCACGCATTTCTAGTTTTAATTCTTTCTGCTATGAGCAAAGCTATCTCAGTGTCTACTGGACCGATTTTCACGATTTTTTCAACAAACGGAAGGTATTTGCGTGAATTTTCTTGATCCAGTCCAGTTTTTCCGATTGCTCAAGGGAAGATGCCATGGCAACCAATTTAGTAGCAAAAACGAGCCAAAATTGCCTACCCCCTGCACTTATCTCTCTGTCATTCTGATACGGAATGGGCTATCGCTATTTCAGTATGCGCGTTAACAGCGTAAATGATGCCTCTAAATCGTGAAATTCGGTCCAGTAACTTCAGAGTTGAAAGAGCTTATTTGTGGAGGTCAGATACGACACGGCTAAAAAAACTGGCGCATTTAGTCGAATATCTCCGGACATACTGGACCTATTTTCGCAATCTTTTCACCATATGAAAGCACGCTACGTCCAGATAATGGATCTGTACCTCATTTTCCAATTCTTCGAGGGATGTTGCCATGGCAACCAAATAATGTTGCAAAAATGTTATCAACATCGACTGATACCACTTGTATTCGTTGCACTAGTGCTAGAAAATGAATTGCAATATCGTGGTCTAGCTGTGCGTGTTAACAGCGGAGATGATGGGGCTACATTGTCTAAAAATTTGGTGAACTTTTGCCTGGTAACTTCAGACATCACAGGGCTTATTTGCATACGTCTGGTATGACATGGCCAAAAACTGGCGTATATAGTCTAATATCTCCGGATATACTGGACCGATTTTTGCATTCTTTTCACCATATGAAAGCACTTTAAGTGGAGATGATGGATCTGTACCTTATTTTCCAATTTGTCAATGGACATTGCCATGGCAACCTAATAATGTTGCTGTAATGAAGGAAAACTGATACTACATGAATACTTTGCACGTTCGCCAGATGGCAGCCCGGTTTTGTTTCGCTAGTACTTGCTAGGGGGCGACACTGTGTCACTGAGCGGGCTATTCGCTAGGCTTTGCCACGCATTTCTAGTTTTTCTTTATTTTTTTACTATGAGCAAAGCTGTCTCAGTATCTACTTGACCGATTTTCGCGATCTTTTCACCAAATGAAAGGTATTTGCATGAATTTTCTTGATCGGATCCAGTTTTTTGATTCCTTAAGGGACGTTGCCATGGCAAACAATTTTGTGTCGTACCGGACTTGTTCGCTCGGAGCCGAAGTATCTCAGGATTTGCTGGACCGATTTACACAATCTTTGCACCATATGGTAGGTATTGAATGGCAGATGGTCAATCCTACCTTCTTTTTCCGATACCTTAAGGGACATTGCCACGGCAAACAATTTATTGGCAAAAATTAGGCAAAATTACGTACTTCCCTGCACTTATCGCTCTGTCATTCCGCCACGGAATGGGCTATCGCTATGTCAAATGTGCACGTTAACAGCGCAAATGATACCTCTAAATCGTGTTCAGTGGCGTAACAAGGTTGCAGTGGGCCCGCGTGCAAATATTCCAAAAGGGCCCCGTCTTCCCCACTCAGGGTTTGTCTGCAGTGTAAACAAACAACTTCGTATTCTGGCAAATTTTAGTTAGACATAAAAAGTCAATGTCGTACAAGCAAAAGTCAAATATTTCCGTTAATTTCAGACGAATTTTGGGTCCCCCACAGCGCTGGGCACGCGCGCCCCTTGCACGCCCTATTGTTACGCCACTGATCGTGTTAAAATTTCGTAAAATTCGGTCCAGTAACTTCAGAGTTGACAGGACTTATTTGTGAACGTCAGATACGACACGGCCAAAAAACTGGCGCATTTAGTCGAATATCTCCGGACAACTGGACCGATTTTTGCAGTCTTTTCACCATATGAAAGCGCTCAATGTGCAGATGATGGATCTGTATCTCATTTTCCAATTTTTCTAGGGACGTTGCCATGGTAACCAAATATTGTTGTGAAAATGTTATCAATGTCAACTGATACCACTTGCATTCGTTGCACTAGTGCTAGAAAACGAATTGCAATATCATGGTCTAGCTGTGCGCGTTAATAGCGGAATGCTGGGGCTACATCGTCTAAAAATTTGGTGAACTTCTGCCTGGTAACTCCAGAGATGACTGGGCTTATTTGCGTATGTTTGGTATGACACGGCCAAAAACTGGCGTATATAGTCTAATATCTCCGGATATACTGGACCGATTTTCGCAGTCTTTTCACCATATGAAAGCGCTTTACGTGCAGATGATGGATCTGTACCTTATTTTCCAATTTGTCAAGGGACGTTGTCATGGCAGCCAAATAATATTGCCATAATGAAGGCAAACTGATACTACGTGCATTGTTTGCACGTTTGCCAGATGTTATCACGGTTTTGGTTTGCTACTACTTGCTAGGGGGCGACATTGCGGCGCAAAGCGGGCTATATGCTAGG
>Ga0209782_1001879_pt1 | contig 11352 bp, 9 predicted proteins | sample WorMetmaBAHAMAS1_FD_187390 | JGI IMG/M metagenome (GOLD analysis project Ga0209782, IMG submission 187390) | Marine gutless worms symbiont microbial communities from Max Planck institute for Marine Microbiology, Germany - Inanidrilus... | ecosystem: Host-associated > Annelida > Digestive system >...
CCCCCAGGGGGGTGTGGATAAATCCCTGGTCACATCACCGATTATTTTCACCGTCGGTATCAACTATCGGACTATCGGATGATCATACTATTGAACTCTAGTTTTAGAGTGAAATGTGTTGGATGCACAGAATGCCAGCGTTTGTCCTTCTGACGAAGACTCACAGACGTTTTATGTGAACGCAAGCAATGGCGACAGTTTTCGACTTAAAGGTAGTGTATGTCGACTTGCGTTGTGCATTACACATGATGGTGATGCAGTAATAATATTGATAGTAGTAATATTAATATAATAAATTGATCAATTAATACAGTAAATATATTACTGAGTGTGCGATTAAGTAATGAAACTGACACGAAGACGTTGAATGTTGGAGTGAAGTGAGATAGAAGTGTTTGTGTTGTTCAGCATATGATGCAAAGGAGAGACAACATTGGGTCAACAGACTTCGTGCTACCACTGAGTATCACTCAGAACTCTCTGCCAACAACGTCAGTCACTAGCATTATTGTAAATTAGCTACAAGCCCCGCCCCGCCCCTGTCATTTACATGGTTGACTAGTTTTTGGAGCATGGTAAAGCTAAAGGTAAATGTATAGAACATTTATGCAACATGCCTCATCACTACGGGAACTCACATACCACATGGGATCACACTGTGTTATCTGCCACCCTGGCCAGTTAACGCTAGTATGCGATGTAGCAACCCCAGGGCGATGCAAGGCTGTGTTGACCTAGTTTACTTGGATACATACCGAGGTGGTATACCTGCCCGAAGATGGTCACCCATCCTAGTACTAACCGGGCTCAACATAGAATAACTTCATTCGTGTGATGAATGACAGTACCGCTATGTCAAGCCACCAATGTTTGTTCAGTAAATTGATAACGTGTTGGTTTGGAGTCAGTCTGCTGCATAAACATTAAACACTGGACATCAGAGGATAAACTGATTGGCTGAGATAGCATTAAACAGTCATGTAGCAAGCATATTTATTGTCTGAAAAAATCCTCCTACAGTTATAATATATAATGCCATATAGTATGTTGTATTGTCTGTCTGGAGGCTAAATGATAGATGGGTGTTTTTAATATTGTGCCTTCTGCCATTTGTGGCTGTGCCATTTCCACCATGACGGGAACTTTTCTGTGGAACATTTGAAGCAGTGTAGGTCCCATTACCCTGCTGACGTCAGTTACTCATACTCAGCCAGAATAAACCATTTATTTGAACTTGAAACATGACAGTGAACATCTTACCATATAACAGTAAGAGTTTGCCATTGCAGATATGTTAACATGGCCAGTGTACGATGTACAGAGTGAATACATTGTTTATAGTTTCAGTTAAGACACGTGAGATGTATTTGCATGACATTGTGAATGTCGGCTGCACTGTTTGTCGTGTGTCACTTTGCTGTTGTGAATGAACATGTTATACACCAGTGTATAAGAATCTGTGTGAGTATTTATGACTATGTGTCTACATTGTTATGAATGGAACATGAACAGATGCTTGTTGCGTCGTCGTCCAACTCCCGTCGACAGTTGCATGCGTCCAAACAGTCGACGGACCCACTAGATGTGTTGTTTCACGGACCATCGGCGCTCTTCCAGCCTCGGTATGAATGTACACGCTCTCTAATCTATTGATCGTTGTTGGGTCTATGTAGCGGGTTTGTCTGTTGTACTCAAGGACGTCGATCTCACAGGATTATTGGGGGGACAAAAAAGAAGACTGGGGGTCTGGAGGATGGAAGTTCCCCAGCGGGGTCCAGGAGGGAGCCCCGGTAGGGGGTCTGGGGACGAAACCCCAGAAGCTGAAGCTTTTTTTTGAAACTGCACATAATATTTGCATTAAAATACAACAAACAACAGTTGTTACTGTTACCGGATAAAATAAACCTACAATATTGGGGTGACATTACCATAGATGTCCCCCCTTCATAAATATTGGGGGGGGACATGTCCCCTCTGTCCCATAGGGATCGACGCCCCTGGTGGTACTGGAACACTGCGTCTGTCTGTTGTGTTGTATCATCAGCAGTTGCAGATTATAATTAAAGTAGCGGAACATTATGGGGTCAGGTGTTAAAAGGAGTTTACGGAAGAAAGTTTTTAGATGTTGTTTACAGCATCAGACAAGTTTACAGGTGCTGGCCCTTTTGTTTGAGATAATTGTTTGATACACCAAATAAGCATATTTAGTGTTTTAACTTTCATTTAGTATGCTGTAATTGTTTGCTTCTGCTATTCTGTGTGTGCGTACCAACTTCCGCAGGTATGATCGGTCAGGTGACCAATGCTAAATCTGGATGTAGTTGTAGTGTACAAATCAAATGCTGATGAATCATACCTTGAGAAATTGGCCAAGATTTTCATTATATTCGAGGAAATTTAAGTTTGATTCTGTCCCAATCGGTTCAACCATGTTTTGATGTGGTGTGCAGTCGTCGACCTGGCAACAGAGAGGCTATGAGTCGACACAGTGCTGAAGTGAGTCAACACAATGCCGATGCAAATCGACACAGTGCCGATGTGAGTCGGCACAGTGCTGGTACAGCGGTGCTGGATTCAACCAATCACGTTGATGCGTCCCTTAAGACCTGTGTTGAGTCTCTATCAGCCGTCCGCCGACTACACAAGGACCTCGCTAGTCACATCGAGGTCAGCTCGTCACACGAGAGCAATGTCTGTCTATGTCAAACTGTTACCTTGTCACATAATAGAAATGACTATGCGTGTCATTATCGCTGTTTTTTTATTGTTGTAAAATTGTAAAAATAGTGAAAGAAACCTAACAGGAAGTGTGCTAGCCCATGTTGACTAGTTGACAAGAGCAGACTGGAAGAAATGTGATTCTAGTTGATGTTGAAAGTTGATCATTTATTATCATCACGAATGTGCACAGTGGTAGACAGTGACAGGCAGATAAAGTGGAAACGGAAAAGATCTGTGAAGAATGGTTATTAGAGATGCCAGATGGTCTGGCCAGAAGATGTATGTTACTGGAACCATTGGTGGCATTGTAGCTGTCATTAGTACACATATGACCAGTTTGCTTGTGGTTTGAACATGAAACGTCCTGATTTTGTTGTCGTTGGATTTAATCTGCATTCATTTGGTTTATGTTGGTGGCATTGGTGAACAAGGCTGCTCCTTTCCACCGGAGTTGGCAGTGGATGAAGAAACTCTGATGCTGCGGTTGACAAAACGTATCGTTTGCGGAGAAGGCCGTCATTGAGCAGACAACGTGTCAACATGCAACGTTGTTGTTGTTGTTGTTGTTGTTGTTAGTTGCTGTGAAGCAGTGTGAATGGTGCTTATAAACTTGTCATTGTTGTGTACTCTGCAGGCTTTGCCAGATTCCGGTGAAGTTGTCTGCTGCTTGGACAAGGTTCGTTCGGTTCAAGTTCTCCGTGCCGTAGTTGTTTGTCTGAAGATTCTTTTCAGTGTAATGTGTAAACACAGTTTTCTACCTGATGCTTCGGTTGGCAACATGTTACTGTTCTTGAATTCGAAGACCATATCAGTCGACTAGCAAGTTTTACCTGTTTGCTTTCTTTATATTTTCTGTGTGGTATGGTGACTAAATGTATGGTGTATTAGAGCTGGTCTTGTGTAAAGGGGACTCACTCAGTCAGTAAGTAGTAATTGTTGGGAATGTCTGTTGCAGGAAATGTTGCTGTTGAAGGCAACGTCGACTGCAACGCTGAGTTGTTTGGAGCAATGTCTGTCTCTCTTACAACGACAGGTCTGTGTGTCTGTCTGTTTGTCTGTCTGTCACTATATCTGTCTATTTTTTCTGTATTTTACATCTGTTTGTGCTATTTCTCTTCACCTTCCGCCCACTTGTTGTTGTCTTTCCACTCTGCCCACTCGACACTGTCATTGTGAATGGTATTTTTATGCTCAAAGTATTCCGTATTTCTCAGCACTTGCAAAGTTTTAAATTGTCTGTGAAGGTTTCATTGAGAACCTGTGGAGTTGTGGGTGCGTGTGTGTCTGAGTGGTTTTAGCAGCGGTGTTGTTGATAACCTGTGCAGAGTGTATGCTACAGTTCAACATGACGTATGTATTGATGATATGCTTGTAGGCCGTCAACTCTGCCGTCGTTGAAGACAATGTTCCTCCAGTGCTGCCTTCCGCTTCTAGTCAACGACACCAGCAGTCCGCTACCGTCAGACGGTCTCCGTTGATTGTTGATAATGATACTGTACCACTCAGGAAATGAAGAAATTTAATTGAAGATGTTGTATAACTAGAAATGCATGACAAAGTCTAGCGTATAGCCTGCTCCCTGCCACAGTGTCACCCCCTGGCAGGTAGTAGCAAAACATAACCGTGCTACCACCTGGCGAACGTGCAAAGAATGCACGTGGTATCAGTCCACCTTCATTACTTTCTCGTTTCACCCAACATTATTAGGTTGCCATGGCAACGTCCCTTAACAAATCGGAAAATGAGGTACAGATACATCATCTGCACCTATAGCGCTTTTATGTAGTGAAAAGATTGTGAAAATTGGTCCAGTATATCCGGAGATATTAGACCAAGTACGCCATTTTTTGGCTGTGTTGTACCAGACGTTCAGAAATGAGCTCTCTGTCAACTCTGGAGTTACTGGACCAAAGTTCATGAAATTTTTACACAATATAGAGGCATCATTTACGCTCTTAATGTGCACATTGAGGTAGCAATATCCCATTCCATTTCAGAATGTCAGAGCAACGAAAAAGGGGAGTTTGCCATTTGTTCACAAAATTGGTTGCCATGGCAACGTCCCTTGAGATATCAGAAAAAGTGATCCAGATCAATCAACTGCACCAAAAACTATTTCATTAGTTGAAAAGGTTGTGAAAATTGGTCCAGCAGATCCTGAGATAATTGTTCTCTGGGAAATCATTTAAAAAAGATATAAAAAGAAAAATGAAAAAAAGAAAGTAATTCACGTAAAATATATAACCGTTCTGACAAAGATAACTGATAAACGATGCACATTTCTGAATGCAGTAATAATCACAGAAGCGATGAAAGGATGTTGTCAAGGCAGGCACTACGCATGTAGTGCATCAGCGTGGCTGAGTGATCGAGTTAAGGTTTAATGTCTCACACGACACAGAATAGGTCATTCCGTTAGACAAGTGTAGATTAGAAACTAGACCAGATGACATAATGATCTGTTATGACGTCTATCTATGTGTGTGTGACTGTGTGTGTGTAGCAGCGGCACAGATGCTAGTGATACATCAACAACGACGGTGACACTCGACACAAACAGGACGACTTCAGTGGACAACAATCAATTGGCGTCAAATGTCGTCACGTCTCACACCGGTCTGCATAAGTCTCCAACAACACAGCAACACCTTATTATTTTAGTGTACCACTGAAAACACGACTTCTTGGGATTTTTAAAGATGCATTGATGTGGACAAATGTTTAACCTCCCAAGGGCCACATCACTGTCATTTTGATGGATGGATAAGAGAAAAGACATCTGACGTCTGTTCCACTAATGACATGAGGTTGTGTTGTGGAGTAGATGGGGGAAGGCTTGAGGCAGGAATTGACTGAGCAAGGCTCACTCACATGAGAGAAAACTGTCATTAAACAGTAGTAGTAGTAATAGTAGTAGTAGTTAGAGTTTTGCAGTTGATGCTGCGTCATCAGTCCGATGCCTAGTGTTATTTCAGTGTTGCAGCAGTGCTAGTGGCTGATACTGGCGCTGATTAGGTCCAGTGAAGATATGTCGTTCAGACGAGATGGAGGACTTGTGTGTTTACCATGACGACACGGATGTGAGTGGTTTTGACGAGCACAAGACGGTCATTCTACATCTGTTGTCACAACTCAAGCTTGGCATGGACCTTACCAAGGTCGGACTTGTGATTATCATTCATGTTGCACTTTGGACTGCCTACATAGATAGGCCTAGAGCTCCAGTTTGTCATTTCCTGACTGCATCTAGGAACTTTGAAAGGTTTCTGTCCATGCACAAAAGTGTTGCACATAACATACATAAATGGTAAACAGTAATATGTGCCATCATGCAAATTTCTTCAAAATCGGTTAAATGGTTTCTGAGATATTATGATTTTTAGTGCAAGATGTAATAATACATCTATATACATCTTCGCTCTTATGCTACGATGTCAGTGTCCATCTGTCTGTCTGTCTCGTGCTAAAAACCACACGAGGGTGATATTTCACGCATACGTTGCCAAGCCCGCAATGGGGGGATCGTTTTGAATTTTGGAGTGCGGGGAGTCATCGCCGACGTAATCACCCACGCCAAATTTTTTGTCAATCGATTTATGGATTTGGGAGTTCTGACCCCCCGAAATTTTACTATCTCCATAGTCGGCTGGTCAATCTTACAACTGTGTAAGCACTGCCGTGCTACACTGTGATATATTAGATTTCTGTATGTTAATATGCCTTTGATTTGCATGCGACATACAGCAGCATATAAGTTTGATTTGATTGATTGATTGATACTCTGTGTGCTAACGGTTTTTTGGTGTATTTTCATGATTTGTTTGTACTGCAAAACAGTAAGCATTTTGTCACATTTTTCTGTATAAATAATTAGATATTGTCTGTGACACATATCAAGTAATTGATGATTGTCAGTTTTAAATGTTCATTTCTGACAGGTTGTGTTGCCGACGTTCATCCTTGAGAAACGTTCTTTGCTGGAAACGTTTGCCGATTGCATGGCGCATCCGCAGCTGTTTCTGCGGTAACTTTTCTTCTGTTACCCTTTGTCACAAAAAATGTTGACAGCATGTCAGTTTCAGTGTATTGATGATTTCATTGCATGTCAGACCTGCTGACTGAGACTGTCAGACTGCTAGAGCTAAGCAGTGGATCACTGTGAACTGGTTGTTTGTCCGGAGCATGCCAGAGTTGATTATCACAACTGTTCTCTGTGCCATGTTGTGTACAACAGTTGTGCACAGAAATACGCACACATACGTGACCAGTTCTTACAATTGACTACATCGGCTACTAGTTTGTGTTATAGCCTAAGTGTGTAGTTTTGTGTTAGCAGAGATAGTTGAGAATTTTGTGTTTACTATTATTATGCTGGATTTTTTTCAGTATTAGCCAAGAGATTGGCTGGGATGATCATCGCTGAAACGACCTATCTATATTTCATAGAATGGGATGTAAAACCTGAACTCAGTCAGTCAGTGAACTGTCCTGTGTGCCGTTGTGTGATGTTGATGGTAGGATCAGTGACGGTGCAACGGCCGAAGCACGCATGCTTGCTCTTGTCGAGTGGTATTTGTTGTCATTCCACGCAGGTCGACAGGTCGATACTACAACGTTTCATTGCTACTTCCTAGCATTATTTGATTAACACGTCATTCAGTCGACGTTGTACGCAGATTAATATGTTAGTTGTAATACCCCACCGTTGTCCATCCAGATCCTGATATTCTTCTAACAAATCCTATGGCAATATCATTCCTGACACACTGTATCTGCCTCTGCCTCTTAACACATTTGCTCTACCGATGAAGAATGGACATCAGTTCAAATCCCATCTCTTCCATTGTGCTCTGCTGTCCAGTCACTCTGTGCCAGCATGTCGGATTGGTGTTTTATATGTTGCGTGTCTGTAAATATGTACGTATCAGTTGAGATGATGCTTTAACTATCACGTGAACGATGTTTCTCAGATGCATGAGATACAGTTGTGAAACTTACTCACTGATGATGAACTGGATTATTGCAATGAACCGACGTTGGCTGCTCTGGTTGTGAAGAGTTAACAGTAGATAGATATAGGCATTTAAGTAGTGATGGCATTTTGTCAACAGCTACACTACAGGTGTGGCCAGTGTGGCGTAACATTACAGCAATCGCTCACTACCCAAAAGGTCGCCGGTCCACTTCAAGTTAACTGCCATGGGCAAGCTGCTCACACGCATGTGCCTCAGTCACTACGCAGTACAATTTGTTACCGGCCTATGGGTGGTGACACTCTTTGGGTGGTAAGGTAACTGCAGGCCTGGTGGTAAGTAATCGCAACCTACTGCCAGGTGGATGGCTTAAAGTCACCTGTGGGTTGACTGCCTGTACAACGGGACCAGCTCCACACACAGTGCTCGGTAACAAGTATCGGAGAACTTTACCTCTTTTACATTGCAGGTAGTGTCCTGAATGGTCACACTTTTTGGTGACCACAACTTTACTGATATGATCTGTAGCGTTTACCGCTGTATCAGCTAATGTGACTCATAGAACGCACTGCTGAGTCGAGAGTGTATGTACTGGAATCAGTTTGTCTATTGAGCTGATGACGATTGCAGGGCTCAGCGGCACGGAAGCCGTACAATCCAATAATTGGTGAATGTTTTCATTGTTCGTGGACACTCAACGATGACGAAATCAGCTCAGCCAGGTGTGCCTCGTCAACGCTGACGACAGGTGCAACAGGTAGCTCGACAACTGGCGAGCAGCCAGCAGCACAGCAGACACATCTCTACTACTGTGCAGAACAGGTGTCACATCATCCGCCAGGTATGTTGTATGCTGGTGCAGTGCACACTGTACATGGTTACTGAGTATCAAGTCATGTCAAGTAGCCTTTAATAAATCAAGATGACATCCACACCTTTAGTACTACAAGAGAACAGAGAGAAATTGCAAACAACACAACACAAAAATAAAAGGGCAGATATGATAAAAACAACTGAATGTACTAAAATAAGCGTCGATTAATAAATACATTTATGTACAACACTGTATTTGTTTGTGGCAACGAGAACTGATGTCCTCTGGATCTGAGGAATATCTAGAGTGACCAAGATGAGAGCTGGGAAGTTACAGAGAGGATTGAGACAATGACGACTGAACTGAACTTGCTTTAAGAGCTTACTGTCTGCCCTGTCGATCAGTTGACCAATAGAGAAATCAGACTGGCAGAGACAACGATGCTTTACTTTACTGAAAAAAAGCATCTAACTCAACTTTTAATTGTCAGTTTGAGACAAAGAGGCCTGCAGTTGCAGTGACTGCATATTCTAGCGTCGTGTGTAAGTGATGATACTGGGTGCAGTGATAATGTTGATAGTGGTGTTGGTAAAACAGTGTTAACAGCGCGTGATACATGATAACTGCGAGTGTGTGAGTGACTCGTTGATTTCTGCTGTAAGCTGAGTCAATTCAGCAGACATTACTGAAAGATTTGTACATACACACAGAGTTACCACTGCTCTGTCTGTGAGCATGAAAATGAACACTGCACAGTCAGCCTTGAGAAGGATTTTTTTGTCTCTGTTCGTTAGGAAATTAAGTCTGCTAGATGATCGTGTGTTACGGTTTCAACTGAGCTGCATATGGCACAGTATAAACTGAGAGTTGATGTGTTTGCTACGTGGCTCCAGTGTCAGCGTTCTATTTTGAGAGTCCCGAGAAGCAGATGCAGATGAGCGCGTCAATCTGGACGAGATCCAAGTTCATGGGAATGTCCGTCGGCGTCGCGCTCATCGGTAAAGGTACGGTCATGATTTATATCAGTACGGTTCTTGCATGTATGTGTTTCCATATGTGTTGATTTAATGCTGTGATTCTTGCCAATGATTTTTGAACACAGAGCATCGTTGCAATGTGTAGAGTTTTGCCGTGATCTGTTTATTTGAGCTAGGCTTGCGTGTGGAAAAGGGAAAAAATTGCTGTTTGGTTAGATAAGGACGATTTCATCTTTTGTTTGATTAAATAGCAAATAGAATACAAATACTTGGCACTTATTTGATCGAGCACTCGTTTCATTATTGTAAGTAAGTAATAGACTTATATATTGCCAAACTCTAGAAAGAATCAGGGCACGATGATGGGTTCACTTTGGGTGATATAGAAGGCTGTCTGAAAGACGTGTTTTGAGCATTTGTGTGAGTCATAAATACTATTGTCAAGCAAATTACAGACAGCTGGTCACACACACGGAAGACACGAGAATTGAAAACAAGTTTCGTTTGAGAAAAAGTAAGAAGATATGCAGAGGTGGAACGAAGGAGCCATGATGGAACATATCCTATTAGAAGATCAGATAAATATGATGACTACTGGAAGATAGAACTTATGTGTTAAATGTGGCCATGTGTGTATGTATTGTTGACTAACTTGGCTGCTGAACGGTGCATGTCTGTGTGTAGTGCGACTGCGGCTGTTGTCTCCGGCGGCCGGCGCTAGTGACTCGTCGATGGAGGATTATGAGTTCTCGCTGCCATCAGTGTTTGCACGGTCTATCCTGACTGTTCCGTGGGTTGAGCTCGGCGACAAAGTCACCATTCACTGTGAACAGACAGGCTACACCGCATCCATTGTCTTTCACACCAAGGTTTGTCTCTCTGTCTGCTTGTCTGTCACACACTCCCTGAAAAGTTAAAGGTATCCAGTTTTAACGACTCCATATAGTAACGAAGACTGTCGGAGTCGAGGCAAATGGGTGTGAACAACTTGCCCAAAGTTGTTACGCAGTTGCACCCTGACCAGGGGTGGAACCCGCGATCTCTTGATCACTAGTTTGACACCCTACCATTATGCCACCACACTCTGTTTTTATGTTCTTCATGTGCTTGATTCTACCATTATCACACTCTGGACCATGTGCTTTTCACCAGTGCAGATAACAGTTAAAACTATTGATAGTTAGAATTCATAATTTATGATTAATTAATATTTAGTTTTGGTTATATGAATAAATTTTGATTTGTAAAAGCTAGTCATGGATAAGATGATGACAAGAAGAGGAAATGACAGTGCTGCTGATTGTTCTGTGATGGAGAAATGAAACAATTTTGAGCTGCCTGAGTGAACATTATAATGTTTGAAGTGAATTCTGATTTCATCAAAGTTCAGAATGAATTTTAAACCCAAAATGTTTTGCTTATGCAGTGTGGTCTGCAAATGGCACTAGTGATTGAAATAATTTTAATAGTTATAAGTAGGGTGGTCAACGGGTGATCAGTGACTAATTTCTCCACAGTGTTTAATCCACTAAACTTTTTATATGCTTCTGTTTTAAGAAATGACACATTTTAGAGCTATGGCTAAGTACTATATAGACCACTGATATAAGAAACCCCATGCCAGAAGTAAAATCCACCAGTCAGCGCTCTGACAAAATCGCGTCATTACCGTCCATAAAATCAAGCATTATTTTAATTGATTTTAGTACACGACTAATCGACTAAATCCGCATGATTAATTGACTAAAATATTCCAGTAGTATGACAGCACTAGTTATAAGATTTTAGTTGATAAATTAACGGGTTTTCTGTGTGTGTGTGTGTGTGTGTGTGTGTGTCAGCCGTTCTACGGTGGTCGGCTGCACAA
>Ga0209782_1001880_pt1 | contig 11348 bp, 9 predicted proteins | sample WorMetmaBAHAMAS1_FD_187390 | JGI IMG/M metagenome (GOLD analysis project Ga0209782, IMG submission 187390) | Marine gutless worms symbiont microbial communities from Max Planck institute for Marine Microbiology, Germany - Inanidrilus... | ecosystem: Host-associated > Annelida > Digestive system >...
CCAGTACAGTCAGGGTGTGATGGCCTGTCACAGTTTTAAGAGGACACAGACAAACCCTCTGTACCTGCCCGAAATTTAATCTCATTACATGCTGAAAGCCTGACTCGACATGCTGGGGGCATGGGCGTGTCCTACTGAACTGCCAGGGGCGCGAGTGAACCCACGCCCTACCGTACCAGCCGGGGCACGAGTGGGAGACGAACCCATGCCCTTCCGAACAAGCCAGCCAGGCTCTCACTGCAATGTAGCTCCGAGATCGCTAGACCACTGAGCCACGGAGACAGGTTGTGAGTTGTGCTATCTACAATTGTTAGTATTGTTTAGCTGTCAAATGAACCATTAGAGCCATGATAAGAGCACCATAAACTTTAGCATTACTATTACTGTTATTATTTATTACACTCCGGTAGTAGCCGATGCGTGGGTAGAGTGATCAGTTGCGTCAGCACTTTGTCTGATTGTCTGCTTGTCCGTGCTCTAAAAGGAAAACGGCTTGAGCTATCAGCACTAAAGTCGGTAGAGATATAGTCCATGGCTGGCATTAGGCATGCATTGACCCTGGTATCAATAGGTCAGAGGTCAAGGTCAAAGGGATATCAGGTGTATAGTCAGCGACAGATTGGTCGAGGGTTTACATGTCGCTATGACTGCTGAGATTGTCTGGTTGCTGTTGCTATAGCACTGGCGGCTCATGTAGGTGATTGATGTACATATGTTGCAGGCGTTGTACTGGTCGCTGGGCGCTGCTCTGATGGAAGACGGTCGAGAGAAGTTCGACGCGTTCGTCAAAGACCACGCCGCGCTGCCGACGAAAACCGTCGACGACGACAAACTGGCCGGCGCTGGAGAGATTCCAGGCACGCACGCACGCACGCACACTGTCACGCTATCAGTAGCCTCGCCCGCCCACGCTAGACGATCTGCGTCGGTCGGTCGGTCGGTACAGTGATCAGTGGCGTCTGTGTGTCTAGGTGTCCGCGCTGTACAAGAAAAACCACTTGAGCTATCAACACCAAACTTGTTACACGTGTACTACATAGCAGGACTTCTTCATGCATTGACCCTGAAATCAGGAGGTTAAAGTCCGAGGTCACACAGTTACGACAACAGTCACGGATGCATGGTTACTGGTGGAGTGTGTCCCCCTGCTGTGGCCGTGTGCTGCTGCAGCCGACGTGGGTCTGCACGTGGTATGATTGCTTAGGTTTCTAGTTTACAACTACTTTAACTTCAGTTTAGTTCTATGACGTCAAGCTGTTTGAATTCTGAAATTCTTATTGTCATTAGGTAAGTCCAAGAAATACCAAAGTAATTCGGAAACAGGCTGCATTGCCGGAATGGCCGATGCCACATTCTCCCCGTTCTTTACAATGATTTACCCCATATCCACCCCAAGATTACCGCTTCCCACGTCGATCTTTACCCCATATAATTCGTAGTTTTTTGGGCCCATTTGACGGATTATTCCAAACGGCATGCTAATCCAATCAGAGGTTCTTCCACATCTCACTGGACAGACAGACAGACAGACAGACCGACAGACTGGCATATGGAGCACAGAGCACGACCGACAAGTATAGGCTGCATAGTGACAGTGCCTAATAATTTTCACCAGTGATATACTGTACTGGTTACGTGTACTGCACAGTTATTAAACAGCCCGTATCTGGCGGTAGTGTGTCAGTGAATTGACTCCGTGTGTGTGTAAGAGTTTAGATGACGATGTTTGAGTACTTATGGGCTGGTGAGCAGGTCAGCTGGGTGCCATCGGTCCAACTGGTACCTGTGAGCCTGTGGTCTGGGTGCCATCGGTCCAACTAGTGTGTGTGTGTGTGTGTGTGTGTGTGAAGGAGTGGAGGCGACGGTGTTTGAGTACTTCTGGGACAGTGAACTGGTCGGCTGGGTGCCGTGGGTTAAGCTGGTACCCGAGTACGTACACAGACCAGAGCTGCAGTTCAATCAGATCCTTGTTCCGACCGTCGATACAGTGCGCACCACGTGGATACTCAACATACTGCTCAACAGACAGTGCCCCGTTTGTACACTCACTTTCACCGCTTCTCTCTCTCTCTCTCTCTCTCTCTCTCTCTCTGCCAGACTGCGGCAGGGAGATGCATCTGTGAGGAACAGTGATAATCCCCATCTCTCTGTGTTTGAATAATGCAAATTGTAAAACTGTAGGAAAAATGTTCTGCATGATATAAAACGGTTTTTGTAATTGAATGTTTACTATATCAGCCTGTGACCCTGTATCAAGAAAACTAATCCAATTCTACTTTTTTGTTGACTGTGACATTTTACCTTATTTTATCTTAATGATGATGCTTCATTAAGGTAACTGCTTTCATACAGACCTCAGGCATGTCCCCCAGTTAGAAGAAGTTCGCCAGGTAGTGGTACCAGTTGGCCGTCATACAACTATAATGATTGGTCGAGTTTATCAGAATTCGGCACCAGGGGTGCAGTTTGCTATAAACAGTTGATGTTATTGTATACAGGCCTGCTTTGCTGATTGTGTGCATTCACTAATATTGGTGGCACATTTACAGCTAACGTTCTTTGAAGTTTTTTATGTGTTCCAAACTTGGACCAGATTTCCTGTGGTAATCAGAACTTGTTTTTCTGTTTTTTTTTGTCAATAATTGTTACGATTGTAAGTGATGGACTATCATCTGTCTACAGTCGTTCATTGTCTGTCGTGTCGAGTCGTGTCTACCATTTTTCCTGTGTTGATTTGTACTGTGCCATAAACTGTTTACAGCGAGTTCATAGTGCGTGTATGACAATGGTAAAAGACGCCGCTGGCTGTCACTGACTGTCAGGTGTTGTTAGTTGGAGAAAGTGGAACGAGCAAAACAGCGACGACGGTCAACTTTCTCCATGCGCTTGACCGTGAAAAATTCCAGCTGCTCGAGATCAACTTCTCGAGCCGGACCAACTCGATGGACGTCCAGCGAAACCTCGAGGCGAACGTGGAGAAGCGGACCAAGGACGTGTATGGTCCTCCGCTGGGCCGTCGTCTGGTGATGTTCATCGATGATATGAACATGCCGGCTGTCGACACGTATGGCACCCAGCAACCCATCGCCATGCTCAAGCTGCTGGTGGACCGCGGAGGCTGCTACGACCGAGGCAAGGACCTCAACTGGAAGACGATGAAGGACCTTGACTATGTGGCGGCGATGGGCAAGCCGGGCGGTGGTCGCAACGATGTAGATCCGCGATTCATCTCGCTGTTCAGTGTCTTCAACATGACGTTTCCATCAGAAGCATCGCTCTACCACATCTACAACTCCATCTTGGCTGGCCATGTCCAGCCGTTCAGTGACACCATCCAGGCGGCGGTGCCGATTCTGACGCAGATGACTCTGGAACTGTACAAGACGATCGTCAGAGAGCTGCCGCCGACGCCGTCCAAGTTCCACTACCTGTTCAACCTGCGAGATCTCTCTCGCATCTACGCCGGCATGTGCCTCACCACTCCAGACAAGTTCCTCAAGGTCGTATGCTGGCGTCAGTCGTTCACATTTTCAGTTGATCATCTCGGTCTGCATGCTTCGATATATAGTGGTCCCACTCCCGGAAATATTAAGTTGCTCAAAAGCATGCCACACCTCTCGGAAATTCTGACACTTAGATGGCTGAGACGGCATCTCTTACTGGCGTTGTATCACATTGTGCTTACTTTAAAAAACTTTCCCCAGAAAGCCCCGCTTTCTACGTTGGTACCTTGATTTGCTCCAATTTTTCATTGAGCCTGCCCCCAAAAAATGAAAGAGCATTCATAGTCTCCCTGCTACAACATTATCGGTACTTTTGCTAGTTAAAATGAGAGAGCCCAGTTGCTTGCTATATTGGCTATAGCCCACTCTACCCACACATAGAATCTGAGCGTACACGTGTATTGGTTGATTGACAGCTAACACATCAGTGTATGATTTTACAATGTACAGTGGTACTCCGTACTTGGCAGTTGCATGCAGCTATTCGTTAGCACTGTGATTGTAGTAGGGTTGGGTTGGAGTTATGGTTAGGGTTAAGACTAGTGACTGTTAGACTAAAAAGGACGCAGAGTGTGATACACCATAGAGGAGTGTGTAGGTGTGGTGCTTATCTCTCTACTTAGGCCTTGAGCCTGTCAGTGGATAAATCATTTAACTCTGACGCATGGTCAGTATGATGGCGCAGAACATTTCCGAGGTATTGCTCCAGGACCGGTACCAAATTATACTGCTTGAAGGCACATGTATGAACAACTTGCCCAAGATCGTTATGTGAAAGTGCACACGCACACAAAGTGCTTTGTCTGATGCACACCACATCACCACATCGACCATAAGAGTCACAAGCGGAACACGCTACCATCACACCGGCGTGTAACCCATAGCTCGCTGTCGTGCCAATGTGTAGTGACCCCTACAGAGGCGTCATGGCACGACAGTGAGCTATGGGTTACACGCCGGTGTGATGGTTAGCGTGTTCCGCTCGTGACTCTTAAGGTCGATGTGGTGATGTGGTGTGCATCAGGCGAAGCACTTTGTGCGCGTGTGGCGACACGAGATCACGCGCGTCATCTTTGACCGCCTCATCAACGACGACGACCACGCACTGGTCAACGGTCATCTGGTCACTCTGCTCAGCGCTCACTACCAACCGAAGATGGACTTCATCATGAGAGATCCCATCCTCTATGGCGACTACGTTAACTCGCTCGACCCGGCTGAACCAAGACTCTACGAATCCATCGAAGACTTTCCAGCTGCGCAGGTCTCACTCTCATAGATGACGTTGCGTAGTTGGCCTGTTTCTCCAACTATTAATTAGTACATCGTAAGTCATAAAAAAGCTGGATCTGTTTTTCTTTTTCTCTGCTGCTAACTACAACTTAATTTAATGTTGATCAGTTTTTACCGTGCGACTTTATACTAGCATGGTATATGCCATCGTCTTTGGCTGTCGGTCTGTCACTCTCGGTATTGTATCAAAACGACTAAACCTAGGATAACACCAACAACGCCACACGATAGCCCTGGGAATCGGCCACTTTCAAAATTAACTTGCAATAACTCGAAAATGGTACATGATAGATGCATAGTTTATATTACAGTTGAACAGAAATTCATATGTGCTCTATCAAACGGTTATGTTGGCAATGACCTTGGGTGACCCCTACCACCCAAAACCACCCAAATTTCTACAGGGTGCACCAATAAAAACAATCCCCTAGAAAAATTATGTGTTTCAGCCACGGGAGTACTGATTTGAGCCAAAATTTAAGTCATTGTATATAAGTATTTAAGCAACATATCCTGCAAATTTTATTGAAATAACTTATATGCTTGAACGCTTGAACAGATACAGCAGTTTAAACTTTAAAGTTTACTTTTTCAAGTGAACATACATTGCACATTGAATATTCACGAATAATAAATCAGATTTTGCAGAGCTTTTCATCAACAGCTCAGATGTATTAATGATGAATATCAGGTGCCTATAACTCACTCAGTATTTAAACAGAGTGTTCACAATGTCACTGCCCACCAGTTGCAGCTATACACGATCGAAATCTGTTGCAAAAATGATACAATTGCCTTATTAATAAACTCTTGAAGTAAATCATTCTGTATGGTCAACAAAACGGTCATTTAGCTCGACATGATGTTGGTCAGCATTGGCATGTGTATTTGATAGTGTTTTAGCATAGCACCCCAGACATGATAATCCATTGGCATATCCATATGGCACATTTGCTATTATTATATGGTCATACTCCTTATATATGGTCATGTAATGTCTTTAAATTTTGGGAAATAAGCAATAATATCTTGGAAATGGTGCAAGCTAGAGACATAGTTACAATAGAAGATTAATAGAAAATCTCTATATGGCCTATCGAATGATATGATTGTCAATGACCTTCAGTGAGGTTGAAGGTCACTTTTGGTGTTTGAAACCTTTGTAATACCTGTAGCTGATAAAATGCAATTCAACTATGATATGTTTACTCATAAATTACAAAGTGCACATGGGTTGTAATATAAATTTTATTATCAAAAGTAAAGGAGTTTTCAAGATTACAGGCAGTCACGTTCACTTCAAAAGTGGTAGTATCTCAAAAACGGTGCTGTAAAGCAAGCCACAAACAGGAAGTGATATACGACCTATCTAAAAGCAGCAGTTGCGATGACCTCGGATGTACATACTTCGAGGTCATTTGTCAATTGCAATCTTTTCACATGGGATGCTTTGTATTTGCAAGATTTCTACTGACAAGCACGTCTCATGTCCTTCTGCATAGCAGAGCTTTTTGTTAATATTGTTTCACCAATGGACTCATTTCATTTGGGTAATATTCCGATGTTCTGACATTTGCATTGTTTCGATGTGACGTAGACACACTGCAGCACTGAGGCCGCTGGTTCATCTGATACTGACATGCACTGTGTGCACATGTCAGTGGTATAGCTTTAAATATATATAATATTCACTTTGTTTGAACCACATTCATATAACAAATATTATACCATATATAATATGTTAAAATATGCATATTTTTAAAGATAAATAACATTCTATATGATTAGGAAAAAAACAACTGTGGTCTTCTATGTGCTAAGTAATAAGTTACAGAGAAATTTTAGTAACAATTTGTTTAAGGATTAACTCCTGTGGCAATATTGGTAATATTGACAATATAGGTAATATTGACTCACGTCATTGTGCAGATGCACTATTACGATGGTAATAGCAATAAGCATAAAGCAAGTGTTTGCTGGCTGTTTGACTGTCTGTCTGTCTGTGTCTCCCATCTTTGCTCTACACATTGCCCCCGCTCAAGGCACAAACGCGGCCAGGATACATTTCGTCCCTTCTTTCTGAGGCCGATATATATGTGAGTGACGGTGGTTGGCAGGCGATATTCCGCGAGCTGTTGGCGATGTACAATGAGTCTCATAGTCCCACGCTCAACGTGGTGCTGTTTGACTTCGCTGTCGACCATCTGACACGTATTCACCGGGTGCTCCGCATGCCGCAAGGTCACTGCCTGTGTATTGGTGTCGGTGGCAGCGGTAAAGGATCACTCATCCGTCTTGCTGCATACACCGCCGAATGTGGCGTCTTTGAGATCATGCTCGCACGTGGTTACAACGAAACAGCATTCCGCGAAGATCTCAAGGTCTGATCCTCCTCGTTACAGTCATGTCAACTCAAGAGTTTCATCTATAGTTTCATAATTTAGCCCGCTCGGCAAACTTGTCGGAAGGGTTATATATTTTGCTTGCGTTAATTTCTTCTTTTTTTTTACTATGAGCAAAGCTATCTCAGCATCTACTGGACCGATTTTCACGTTTTTTTCACCAAATGGAAGTTATTTGCGTGAATTTTCTGGATCCTTACCAGTTTTTTTCAATTCCTCAAGGGACATTGCCATGGCAGTCAATTTTGTGGCAAAATTGAGGCAAAATTATCTAACCCCCCTGCAGTCATCGCTCTGTCATTCCAAAAAGGAATGGGATATCACTACCTCAATGTGCGCACTAACAGCGAAATGATGCCTCTATATTGTGTGAAAATTTTGTGAAATTCAGTCCAGTAACTCTAGGCTTATTTGTGAACGTCAGGTACTACATGGCCAAAAATGGCGCATTTAGTCGAATATCTCCAGATATACTCCACCGATTTTCGCAATCTTTTCACCATATGAAAGCGCTCTACTTGCAGATGATGGATCTGCACCTTATTTTCTAATTTTTCAAGGGACATTGCCATGGCAACCAAATAATGTTGCGAAAATGTTATCAATGCCGACTGATACAACTTGCATTCGTTGCACTAGTGCTAGAAAACGAATTGCAATATCTTGGTCCAGCTATGCGCGTTAACAGCGGAGATGATGGGGCTACTACATCATTTAAAAATTTGGTGAACTTTTGCCTGGTAACTCCAGAGATGACAGGGCTTATTTGCGCACATCTGGTACGACACGGCCAAAAACTGGCGAATATAGTCGAATATCTTCAGATATACTGGACCGATTTTCGCAATCTTTTCACCATATGAAAGCACTTTACGTGCAGATGATGGATCTGTACCTTATATTCCAATTTGTCAATGGACGTTGCCATAGCAACCAAATAATGTTGCTGTAATGAAGGCAAACTGATACTACACTGTGTCTCAAAAAAACGACAGTGACGTTGCACACTATAACTTCAATGCACATCAACCGATTTTGGTAATTTTTGCAGAGATATTGCTGATAGAATATGCTATTAAACAGTAATTTGTTATCCCACCCCTCCTAACTAATGTCTCTGCACTACCTTGGGAATTATGAACCCCAAATATGAGTTTTTTTAGTCATGCTCAAAAATGACACTGGTTTGGTTTGCTATATCTTCAACACTCATCAACCAATTTTTACAATATTTGGTACACAATAAGGCCATACTATTAAGTACAGTAAGCAAATAATTATTATTTCTCGACTAGCCATTTTTGTGAAACACCAGTTCAACAACAAGATGAATGCGAGTCCTGCGTCATCTGCCACTGCCGGGACGACAGTCGACCAACCAGTAACCCATAGCGATTGCAACAACTTGTAGATGCTGCTGACATTTTAGCTTTTTCTAAAAAACTTTCTGACTAAATGCCTAGCATTGTAGCCTTTCAACTCAAACAAATTTTTAATCAGAATTTTATCTTTTTTAGTAAATGGCATATTTACTAACAACCCGTGAGGTTGAAAACGTGTCATTTCTGCCTACACAATTTTGCAGCTAATCAAGGACGTAATAGCAAACGGACATGAAAAATTAAATAGTCTTATGATAGCGCAAGCTCCGTAGCTATTTTTTGCCAAAAATTATTAAAATTGGTTGATGAATGTGGAAGACATATCAAGCAAAATCAGTGCTATTTTTGGTACACAGCATGACTGAAAAGACCAAATTTCTGGGTTCATGTTTCCCCAGGTAGTGTAGAGACACTGGCAACGGGGGGTGGAATAACAAATCATCATTTAATAGCGTTCTCACTCAGCAACATCTCTGCAAAAAATTATCAACATCGGTTAATGTGCGTTGAAGTTACAGTGTGCTACATCAGTGTCGTTTTTTTGAGACAGTGTACATGCATTCTTTGCACGTTCGCCAGATGATAGCACGGTTTTGCTTCACTACTACTTGCTATCGGACGCAACTGCAGCGCCAAGCGGGCTATTCGCTATGCTTTGCCATGCTTTTCTAGTTTTAATTTAATTTAGGCTAGAAATGTGTGGAAAAGCCTAGCGTATAGCCCGCGTGGCGTCGTAGTGTCACCCCATAGTGAATACTTATGAAACACACCCAATTACTGCTCACCTTAGTGCCAAACAGCTCCGTAGGTAGCCGTATAAAAACATGTAGCAAAGACTTGTAAACAGTTAATTATATTTAATAGAATAAATTTGAGGAAAATAAACGCCACAAAACGAACATCAGCTATTCAATTAACGCTAGCCTATATAACCTAAATTCCACTAGAGCAATTTCCTCGTAATGTTACGAGGAAGCTAGCTACTTGTCACGAGGAAGTCGGGCGTGTTACTAGGATGCTACGAGGATGTTAACTACTTTCAGACCATCTCGACATACAGTATTTCGATAACTTCATTTGGTATATTGGTAAATATAGGTGTGATTGATGTGAAGCTTTATGAAAAGTCAGTGTTTTATTACATATTACATATTTATTCTGTTGTTGTTAGGTGTATGTCTCTGTCTGTTTGTGTGTATGTTTTATTTTACGTATAGGCTTAGTCTATGGACCTTAGTTGTTTGATGCAAAATATATGAATAAATCACACTGAAATATTATCGACTTTTTGAGGCTGTGGTTTTATATAAAGCATATACAGGCTACTACTAGTTCAATTAAATAACAGTTATATAAAAACCACAAAAATAATTATAACATGACCGGAAAATACAAAGTATTGAATCTTTGATGAAAGTGTTTGGTGGCTTTTGTTCATGGAGATCATCATTGTAAGCTTGGTGTGCTGCAGGCAGTTATTACTTGATGAGTGGTGAGTGGATGTGTAGATTTGTTCGCAGGTGTTGTACACTCAGCTTGGCGAGCAGAACATGAAGACAGTGTTCTTGTTCACCGACTAGCATGTTGTTGAGGAATGCCTCCTCAAGCTGGTGTGTGTGTGTGTGGGTGTGTGTATAGATATGTATGTGTGTGGGTGTGTGTGGTGTCTGCCTGCAGGTCTTGTACTCTCAGCTCGGTGAACAGAACAAGAAGACGGTGTTCTTGTTCACCGATCAGCACGTCATCGAGGAAGGCTTCCTCGAACTCGTCAACAACATGCTGACGTCCGGCATGGTGCCTGCTCTGTACGCCGATGACGAGAAGGAGTCGTTGGTGGGAGCAGTGAGGGAGGAGGCAGTCGCTGCAGGGCTCCTGCCGACCCGCGACGCACTCTGGTCCTACTTCGTCAACAAGTGCTCCAACAATCTCCACGTCGTCATGGCCATGACGCCCGTCGGAGACCTGCTCAGGTCTGCTTACTTACACTTACTTACTTACTGTCTTCTCTCACACGCAGTCTATTGAGTATTATGAGGTTAGCACACATTAGCTGTCACAATGAGAAGGAGACTTCATGGTGGAATGCTCACGCATTGGCTGTAACAACTGACAGGCCATTCACCCATTAGTGGTCAGTGTACCAATCATCATATTGCTCGATAGTTACCATTGCAGCTTGGTGCATGCAGTCATGTACTCAATGGTCGAAGAAGCATAATTTCTGAGCCGTTAGACGCCGAGATTATTGCAGCCGTAGTGGAAAATCCACATTTTTCATACCCTATGTGTCTTCCTCAGTAGATTTGGGGATCACAGGATATTACAATTCGTGTTAGATTCTACATGCATATAGCCAAGATACTGACCTATCCTGCTATTGCCTATTTCCACTTTTTGATGCATTATGCAGTCACAATCCACCAACGTTACAGACATTACAGCTCGTAACATAAGCGCAACATACCGCATGTGACGTTAATAAATGACTTAAATCGATTTGGCATCTGACAGCACTGGTGTTTGGTGGTGGATGTGGTAGTGGTGCACTGTGTGTGTGTGCGTCTGCTTGTCCAGCCGTCGGTGTCGGAACTTCCCCGGCATGGTGAACAACTCGAGCATTGACTGGTTGTTTCCGTGGCCAGACGAGGCACTATTGGCCGTGGCCACCGAGCTCATCATGCCAGACAACCCTCTCATACCCGCCCAGTACCGCAAGCAGATCATCGAGCACCATGTCGACGTCCACAAGTCGGTCATCGATGTCAGTT
>Ga0209782_1001881_pt1 | contig 11347 bp, 7 predicted proteins | sample WorMetmaBAHAMAS1_FD_187390 | JGI IMG/M metagenome (GOLD analysis project Ga0209782, IMG submission 187390) | Marine gutless worms symbiont microbial communities from Max Planck institute for Marine Microbiology, Germany - Inanidrilus... | ecosystem: Host-associated > Annelida > Digestive system >...
CAGGGGGGGGGACAAAAAGCCCCGGACAGACACCCGGGCCCTGACAGACAAACGGACAGATGGACAGACGGACGGACAGACACACACACAGAGTAATTATGGTTACTTTTTATAGCATGAAATGTCCTTTTATGTGAAGCTGTGTCAATAACAGAAATTATGAAAAAGATTAATAAAATATGCTATTCTCATTCTCAATTTAGCCTCCTTCGTTCTGTATATGGCTGCTTACCTCGAAGGTGAGGTACGATAAGGTAACTGTATGTGCATTTTTCTCTTGCCGTTAGTTTGTTAAGTTGACCAGCACGTTGGTTGTGTGTGTCGATGTGATTTAGACAAAACGGTGAAACTGTGGAAGTTGAGTGAGCGCAACAAACGAGCGGAGGGCCTTAACTTGAAGGACGACGCCGGATTCGAGCGTGATCCGACATCAATAACGAGTCTCCGAGTTCCGACGTTTGTGTCGACGGATGCTATGGTGGAGGCAAGTCCGCGGCGAGTGTTTGCCAATGCACACGCGTACCACATCAACTCTTTGTCGCTGAACAGCGACGAGGAAACGTTTCTCTCGGCCGACGATCTTCGCGTTAACTTGTGGCACATGGCCTTTAGCAACCAGAGCTTCAGTATCCTTGCCTGATCGTAACCATCTCGATTACTAGTTGAATGCAAAGTTTTCATTAAATGCAGTTGGACAGATTTTTAAATTCATCACACTGTGTGTGTGTTCAACTGTTGTTTTCCGGGTGAATTTGGGTTAGCAGGTTTCCTCTACCCGTTAATTTTTGTTGGTTGCTCCAGAACATTAGATACTGATGATGATAGTAACAAATAATAAACTCCTAAAGTTGTTCAATTATTACCCTGCACTGGTACGGGTGCAGCATATTGAGGATGTCTGTCTTTACACAAGCATATCTCAGAAACTGCACATTAAAACTTCCAAAATTTTCTGTGCGTACTACGCGAGAGACCAATCAAAAGCTGGAGTTTAGTTCTTGAAACTAGGTTGGTTAACCAAGAATTGAGAGTTGTATATCTATTACTAGTAGCCGTGTAAGTCGTAACGTTGGTGATGTAAAGGAAAACTCTTAACTGTTGTGTTTTGTCCGTTAACTGGTGCCGCTGGTAGATATTGTTGATACAAAACCGGCGAACATGGAGGATTTGACGGAAGTAATTACCGCTGCGCAGTTTCATCCGACCGAGTGTGGTTTGTTTGTATACAGCAGTAGCAAGGGAGTGTTGAGGTTATGTGACCTGCGATCACAGGCACTCTGTGATAGAAACGCCAAAGGTATCGGCTTCTTGTGTCTACTTAATACTATGTCCATCAGTTTTAAAACAAGAAGCTCAGAAGATGCTGAGATAGTGAGACATGCAAGCCGCTGAATGCGAAGATTATTGCCATCAAATTGCAAAACTCCACATTTTTCAATACCCCACTGGTCTTAGCTCGGTAGAATTTGGATATTATGATTTGGGTCAGCTTTAGCATGCCAGTAGTCAAGAGTACACCGTCCTAACCTGCGCTGTGCAAATTTCCACTTTCTGTTGCATCGTGTGATGACAATGCATCAACATTGCAGAGAGACGGACATCATGCTGGTAGTGTAAGCACGATATGCATAATTGCATGTGGCATGTTGCGTTAAAAATTGCATTATTGTTGAATAAAGTTTTTATTACTTTTTGCCCAGTGCTGAGTATATATAGTGAGTGAACTAATGGTTTGGTTGACTGATCAAATTTTGTTGGCACACAGTGTGATGCCGCAGCCAGCCAGTTATCATTGTGAACTTCAGTTGAAATCTGCAATGAAGGAGGAGTTTTTTATCGGCGGAAAAAATATTGTGGCGTGTTCAAGAGTTTGGTTTACTGCTTACTGTTATAGTAGTAATCGTCGTCTGTGGAAAGTGAAATTATCTTTTATTTAATTACTAGTATATACTTGAACCGCTGTATGATGTGATTATTACAATATAGTCTTTACCTTAAAGGCGCGATATGACCTAAATTGTGTTAAAAGCACCATTAAACCCCAACCAACCAACAGTATGATGTGATTACAGCACGTAGTCCAGTAGTGGAAATTTGCTGTTAGTATTTAATGTAAGAAACTTCACAATATTGCTCTTTATTTTTTATAACTAGAAAAGCGTGGCAAAGCCTAGTAGTTTTTTGGCCGTGTCATACTAGACATTCACAAATAAGCTCTGTCAACTCTGGCGTTACTGGACCGAAGTTCACAAAATTTTTACGCGATATAGAGGCATCATTTATGCTGTTAATGCGCACATTGAGGTAGCGATATCCCATTCCGTTTCTAAATCCCAGAGCGACGAAAGAGGGGAGTTTGCCATTTTTTCACAAAATTGCTTGCCATGGCAACATCCCTTGAGATATTGGAAAATGAAGATTGATTATCTGCACCCATAACGTTTTCATTCGGTGAAAATATTGCAAAAATCGGTCCAGCTGATCCTGTGATAATTGTTCTCCAAGCGATCATTAAAAAAGAAAGAACGCAAGCAAAATATATAGCCGTTCCGGCAAGTTTGCCGAGTGGGCTAAATGATGCCAATAAGTACTGTTCGTTGGGTTATGGCTTTGAATAGCTGAGTCTGTAATTTGGTGGAAAATCAGTGTATTATACATATTTATTTAATGCATCTAGCTTTTTCTCACTCGTGAGAATTGTTGAAGTGCTTGTATGCAGTGTGTTTTCTACTTGTGTGGCCGCTGTAGCCTTTGAAGAGGACGAGGATCCTTCAAATCGCAGTTTCTTCTCCGAGATCGTCTCCAGTATATCAGACGTGCACTTTAGTCGCAGCGGCATGTACATGGCAACTCGCGATTACATGTCGTTGAAGGTTTGGGACATTCGCGTGGAATCTCGTGCTGTTGAGTGCTACAGTGTACACGATTACCTGCGCAGCAAGCTCTGTACACTCTATGAAAATGACTCCATCTTTGACAAGTTCCAATGCATCTGGAGCAACAATGATCGGCTAGTAGTTTCTGTTTTGTTGACCTCTAGTCTGCATTGCATGCACTCCGTGCATAGATGCAGTCTAATGTGCAGCATGGTCTGTGTTGGTAATGACTATGAGTCCTGCAAAAATGGCTGAACCGATAGAGATACTGTTTGGGGCATTGGTTTATGTGGGCCCAAGGAACCGAGTGTTAGATGGGCTACATAATAAAGGGAAAGATTAATGCATATAATACTTCGCAACTAGTCTTACCATCATGGGAACTCACATGACATATGGGATCACACAGTGTTGCCTTCCACCTGGCAGAGGTGACATTCCCGCCATTATCCCACACAGTTAATGCTGGTACTCAATTTAGCACTCCCAGAGATGTAAGGCTCGGTTGACCTAGTACACTGAAGATGGTTACCCATCCCAGTACTAACCAGGCTCAACGTTGAGTAACTTCATTCATGCAATGAACGATGCTACCACTGTGCCAAGCTGCCAATTACTGGGTGCCACCTGGCTAGTACGATTGAAGAATCTGTGCAAGGCAGCACTGTGGGATGTTGCCACCGTTTTGTTTTTGTAGTGTTGTAATGTCATTAGTTTCAATAGTTTGTTAACAGGATCTGAGTTAATGAGAACTTTTGCATCTTCTCCATATGACTAGCTGCTGTCAGTAAGGGCATGCCGACGCTAAGGTCCGGTTTTTCCACAGCAAATTTATCTCCCGTTGATTTAATCCGGCATTAAATCCGGCAGATAATGATCAATTAACTCAGATGTCGTTTTTTCCACCGGACGATTTAATTGACGAACTGCCGGTGGAAAAACGACATCTGAGTAAATTGATCATTATCTGCCGGATTTAATGCCGGATTAAATTAACGGGAGACTAATTTGCTGTGGAAAAACCGGACCTAAGACTTTTCTCCAGCAAATCATTCTTTCGTTCTCAACTGGCTAAGACAGGTTGATTGGTGTAGGGCTGTTCAGTGGTTGTTTACATTAGTCGCATGTTTCCTTGAAGTGTTTTGATGCCGCTGATTGGTGGCATGTAAAAAATATCAAAAACACTATTGATCTTCCTGTCGGTCACATTGAGATATTATTTGGTCTTCATTTTGCAGCCGGTTGCCGTATGTTTTATTATGTATAGTACTTCATGTTTTTATTATAAAATTTTTAATTGTGCTGCTTTGTGCATATTAAGTGATGAATGAATATGCCTGCAGTTCTCGGAGATTATGGGATTATTGGGATAATTCCTTCAGTACCTGTGTGGTTCACACTGACATCCAGTCCTTTTTTGGAAACAAAATGGTACCATAATGCATGTTTTATTTTGATCAAAGTTTGGCTATATTTGTATCCATGCAGTATAAGAAGAAGATGCCAGCATACTGAGAAAATGGGCATATTCCGCCACAGAAAAGCCATGTTGGCATCAGTTCAGCAAATCATTGAGCTCTAATTTGGTTAGACAGATACTGCATAGATTCACTACGGCGTGAAGCCTCCGTTGAAGTCCACAAAGATAGAGTACTTTAGTCATTTTCAGTGGCTACGGAGCATCTCCAAAATGACTTATCTTGTGTCGAGTGGCACATTAAACTTTAACTCAGTTAGTCAAGTGGCTAGAGAATTAATTTGCATGCGATGTTGTAGAATGCTGATGACCGGTTCATACAACAATCATTTCCGTCTGTTTGACCGCGAGACACAACGTGACGTAACGTTCGAAGCTACGCGGCACGTCACAAAGCCAAGACAGCCACTGAAGCCGCGACGCATCGGCTACGGCAACAAACGCAAGAAAGACGAAGTTTCCGTGGACGTTCTTGACTTCAGTCACAAAGTTATTCATGCGTCATGGCACCCATGCGACAGCGTCTACGCCCTTGCAGCGACAAACTCTCTCTATATTTACCACTCAAAGGACTAGCAGGCGGCTACACTAGGAAGTGGCTTGCGGTTTTCTGACATAGTTTTTGATGCCAAGTATGAGTTTTATTTTTGTGACGGTTAGCTAACCACTTGGTTGATTTCTGCTTACTGATTCCACGTGATGCCATATCGTATTATGTACTCATTGTGAAATGTCAGTTTTTATATTTTTATGCAGTGCTAATATATCAAGTATTAAGTGCTATGTAAAATTGTAGCATTTGAATACGATTTGTTTTCAGTTCACAGTAACATTCATTTCTTCGTTTACCTTAGGTTTGTATTTCACTGACTTAGTCACCAGTGGCAACTTTACTGTTGTCACTGCCATTTCTTAGCACAATAATTGGGCCCATTCCATGGTGCCATAGCGGTCCCCTCTGTCACGCGTTGTCGTCGTCGTTGTGGACATCGCACGCCGCCTGCACTATAGCTATAGCTGGCGTGCGACTAGCGACACCTGGTGACTGACAATGTAACGGCGGCTCGCACTTAGCGAATGGGCCCAACATTTTTCAAATGCTTCTTGTTCATAGAATTAAGAGTGGATTTATGTGAAGTTTGGGGATTTGGTAGATTATGGAATAGAAGAGTTGCTAAAATTTAGGAACTAATGTGGCACATATTCTGGCTATTTTATTATGTTTTAGAAGACGTGCAAAGTGTGTGCAGTGCAGCCATGCGCTGTTGTGGTGACCAAGCTCTGCGTAGCGGTAGAGAAAGTTAGTTGATTGAGACCTTCAACGCACTACCACTAAGCCACACAGCTGTCATTTCTGTCTGACGACAGTTTCAGCAATCAGTAGTAGCCTGTGTATCACCGGCTTAACATGTTGATCCTTTTTGTTTTTATTGTGATGAGTATGTCTGTTCGTTTGTCTCTCCACTCGCATAACACGGCTAATCTTGATTGTGCATATTGCTTGTTACCGTGGCAAGGTTTTTCTCTGCCAGCGATATACTTCTGGTTCTATGGATGACCTCTTGTGTTGACATAATGGCTGATTGGCCCTACGATGCGTCGTGTGTTCTCCTAAGCGGTGACAAAACAGGACAGGCGTAGCAGTCGAGATTCTAACCTAACAGCTTAATGATAAAAGACCAGTAAGTGCTCATTATGAGCACACCGGATGTGAAGTCTGCTATCTGCAATTACCTTGTTTTTGGAAGACTTTCTGTTCCAGCTTGATCTTTGTAGATGTGTTTAGTTTGTGTTTTTTTTTTAATTTTGCAATCATATTTGTTAATGACAGTTTTCTTATTTTTTTCTAAAGCTGGAAAATTCTGCACGATATTATTTAAAGTTATGAAATAGAGAAGAGTCAGCAAAGTTGCGGAATTGATCTGGCACACTTAACTCAAGTCAGTCAGTCAGAAATTTAGCCAGTTTTGTTGTTATAATTTTTGCTGTTTCATTAACTAAAATATTACGTGATGGTATTTAAAATGGTGATGATCCAATATATTCATTTTTAAAAAATTTGAATTTTTTTTAACAGTTGATAGGGCCATTATGCACTACTGTAATAAACTTTGTTGAATTTGGTCAAAAGATTACAAAGATAATATGTTTAACGGTTTTCAAAATGGCGTCTTCTGTCATCTTGGGATTCTTAAAATTCAAATTTGAACAGCTGATAGATTACGGGAGTGTCAGTAGGCATTAATGTGCCAAATTTGTTTGTCGAAATCAGTCAGATGCTTGCAATGATCAGGCAGTTTTTCAATTTTGTGAAGAGGTGGTCATCCACCTTTCTGGATTTTTGAAAATTCAAGTTTTTAGTGTCAGATAGGGTCAAGAGCATTTATCACTTGTGAACTTTTGTGTAATTGATTACATGGTTGCAAAGATATTGTGTTTACTGTACTTAATGCCTTTAAGATGGCAGCTGTGGACATATTCAAGTTTTTAAAAATTATTTTTGAAAGTTTGAACATTTTGGATTGTAAATGTTGTGGATCTGTTTTGCTCTGGTGACCATGTCGTTTCTGTTACTGTCAGTTTCAGTCCCAATCACTGCTGTTCATCTTTTATATATGTTTATCATACTTATTGAATAATTTCATGTTGAATTTCATATTTACGGGTATTGAGTGATCACTGAGCAGACTTCATTATTCTGTCTTTTTAAATCTTTTATTTCTTTATACTCATTATTTGTACTGTTGCTGTGTGGGATAATCCAGCTAGTTTTGTTTCATCTAGAGGCAACTGTTGGAATGCTTTTTCGAATTACGTGGCCTTCTCTGCTTTATGCTGTCAATGTCAGTTGCTGATTTCCGTTGACATCCAGTCAATAAAAGTATCCTGCTCCTTCTGGCTGCAGCAGTAATTTAGTGTTTCTTTGGAGAATTTTAGCAGTCTGGACTAACTTCACATTAGTCTAGAGAGTGTGCTAACGTAAGAGCAGCAAAGAGTTTGACACTTGATCACAAAGTACTCAGTTTATCTTTCCGCAATATGTAAACATGATCGATGATTTGATTTTCATGAAACTTTGGGAATGTATGGCTCGGTATTGCAAACGGTTGATTTCACGTTTTCTTCGTGATCTCTATATGGGTGAAATATGAATTCAAAGAATTAACAGTAGAAGACTTCAGAAATGCTGGCTGATGATTTATCAAGATGATGCGGCAGCCCACTTGTCTACTTAATTAGCCTATTATTATTAAAAATATACTTATATTTCAGTGATACTATTATGCTGAACATTGCAGGAGCACTTCACACAGTCCAGGAGGTATAATAGGTACAGGTCAAGTGCGTGTTATCTGGGACAGGTCAAATGTCACAGCCAATGGGAATTGCTTCCTAGTGACATCATCATGACTCAACACTAGAGTAAACAGCCGAGACGTGTCTGTGTGGGAGATGGTGAGAACTCTCCTGTGTGTTTTATAGTTTTGTAGTATCGTTTGCTGTATCTGATGCAGTATTGAATGAATCAGCTCAAATAACTTGAACTTTTTTTGCATGAATTGATGTGAAATGATAATTTTATGTTACAGTGTCCTGTGAACAGTTGCTGCCAGCTGTTAAGATTATTTGTGTCTTTCTTCAATGTTGTCTGTGATTTATGTCTAACTACTGGAAATGCATGGCAAAGCCTAACATGTAGCCCGCCTGGCATAGCAGTGTTGCCCCCTAGTGAACAGTAGCAAAACAAAACCATGTACTGATCGATGCAGTGCTTAGCAGTGCCGCCCAGTATAGTAGACCTAAAATTAGTAACCTGCCCCAGTTTACCAGCATGCACCCTAAATCAAAAAAGAAAACTAGCAATAAACACTGGACAACTAGCCTACACATTCATTAAACTTGGTGATAACCTGACTAACAACGACAGAGATATACTCACTGACATCTCAAACTTGACATAAAACATAATCCCTTTCAGCAAGCATGCCGAGCGGGCTAAACCAGTATTCCTTCTCATTCGCAGACGACGAGTTAGATATAGACAAAAAAAGCCTGGTCTCCAGTGCAAGATATTGACGGTGTGTGTGTGTTATGCTCATAATAAGATTATTAATCGGATTATATTGCCGCTGTAACTCATTAATTCATAATGTCACCAGATACTGCAAACCTGACTAAATGATGAAATAGCAGTGACATTCATTTTAAAATGGGTGCAGCAATTGCAGCCAAATTCTTTGTAACTACACTGTGTCTCAAAAACAGTATACCACCAACTATAATTTTAACAGTACCTGTCCGATTGTAGTAATTTTCGGTACTAATGTTACTGAGTGAATATGCTATCGAAAGGTAGCACCTCATCTTACCTTACCTTGGGAAACTATAACCCGAAAATCACGAACTCAGTGGTATAGGTACATTTTTGGTTGTTCTGAACACAGCTTTTAAATCTATATTAAACAAATTTGTAAAATAAATGGCACCACCAGCCACCTAGCGATAAATTCAACAACTCAGTTTTTCACTGGCAAAGTCAAGCAAAGCTAGTGCATTTGAAACAGAATGCCCACTTTTTAAAAATTTCCTGCACCAATTTCCATAATTTTGGCATAATTCTAAACGTTTACACGAATATGGCGGACAATAATAAAATGCTGATGATTCTCACTCAGTTAGGCCTACAATAGCATATAACTAGGCCTAATAATGGTCGTAGCCGCCTGTAACGTCAGCTAGACAGTGGTGAAGTTCATTCGCCGCAGATTATTGATCAATTTTGCAGTCGTCATAATGTCACGTTGTTTTACTGGCTGATGTAGTTGTTTTATTATTTTTAGCAATGAATTTTGTTACTGCCGCCATATTCGTGTACAATATCGTGTAATTTTGTGAACGTGTACACGATAGCTTATCGTGTACGTGTACTCGTGTACATGCGCGCATCCCTAATACATTCACCGAATCCGAATCCAGATTTGTCGAATCATATATATATCCCCTTAGTTGTTATAAGTTACCACTACAAACTCGGCTAAGCCTTATTGCTTCCTGGCTTACTCCAAATGTTATTTTTAAAACAGACTGCATCAACATCATTGTGTTGATGGAGGATCTGTATGATGTATGTTGTTCTGCTGTAAAGTGCATTTGAGACCACGTCACCATCACTGATGCTTCACGCCCACGAGACTTTCTGCTAGTACGCCTCACTGCAGATCAAAATTCACCAACAAAAGGTGTTTGCTTTGCTGTGGTTCAGTGTTGAAGCAGATTGTGAATAGTCTCCATCTTTCAATATACTGCTGCAGTCGATTTTAATTGGCAATGTTTCTGCTAAACATCTTTCACTGAACTTAGCATTCGTGGTGCCACTTTAAAATGTGAAACATTTGACGAATTTTGAATCAACAGATCTGTTTAGAATAAAACGGCATTTAAGTGTGCCAAAAATCATAGAAATTGGTTGACTCGTTTTGAAGATGTAAGCAGAAATGTGGTCCTTCAGATGTAATGGCCCCACTTTTTTGGCCCACCCTGTACATCTTTTGGGATTGCTTGATTCATTGAGTCCAGGTTAAACATCCCACTCAGCACTAAATAGGTCATTTTTGGTGACGCTCTTCCTAGCAAATCTTTTGGCTAGAACTAAGAAAATCACAATTTATAGAGCCGGGAGGGAAACCACAAAATATAGGCTAACACAAAACTAAATCTACAACCACTATATCAACAAAATACAATTAGAAAAATACTAAACATAAAAATAAACCTAACAAACAGAACCACGTTTAGTCGCCTCTTACTCTGGCTTGGATTGAGTGGGATTACAAAGGAAAAGATAAAAGTAAATATAAAAGGAAAATGTAAGCAAGAGAAAAAAAGAAGCAAAAGGAAGCAAGTGATAAAGGCGAACAAACACACAAACAATCAATAATATAGTGTTAAAATGTATAATGTTTCTGGGATGCAGCGCCATCACAGTTTGAGATACATGTTTCTGGTTGCTTTTGTGAAATGCACTGGAATATTCACTGGAATGGATAGGCTAACTATCATTGTGACATTAGTAGGCCTATAGTTACAACAAATTCTGCGCAGTAGCGCGACGGAGCATAACTGGCAGTATAACGTCAGTATATGTATTGCTCTAAATCTTTTCTATTGACATTTAATGCCTATTTAGCGTCACCAAAACAATCTCCCTGCTTCATTGCGACAACCTGACATTGAGTTTGGACACTTTAAACGTCTTTTAAAGGCATTTCTGTTTTAGCGAGACCGCGGCGCATTAGTGACTTTTTGATTTTAATGCGCCGTGTATAAGTTTACTTACTTACTTACTTACTTACTTATTTAATTTACCGGAGATCAGTCGGTTCTAAAAATGGAGTGTAAGTAGACAAAAGGACGCTAGGCCTAGCGATTGCTTTGCCTTCCTGGCTGACGCGGTCGAAGTCAATGAGTGTGGAACCAACAGACGTGGCATCAGCAGCGTTGAGAACAGTCAACAGGTGGCGTGTGTAGCCATGCAATCGTAAACATCTACACAAGCCGATAGCATCGACCTCGACCAAGCAGATATGATACCACACCGGTGATACCACGTACCAGCCGCAGCAGCCGGCCTAGCGTACCTGTAGTGGGACGGCGGTAACCGTAATCTGGCTACATGCAGCTGAGTCTACCTGAGCAGCTGTGCCAGAGTGCAGCTAGCTTCATCATTGGACCGTTACAGCAATCCAGCCCAGCATCTTGCAGCGCCAGAGACGGGCACTTGTAAGTTCTACGTATAATAGATAGACACGCACTGCTAGTAAGACTGGTCGATGGAACACCGACGCCATACCGACCGCGTTAGCACGCGCCATAGACTCTATAGTTGTCAAATATGAAATGGATGGGTTAGCGGTTTGGAAATTGGCGCAGCCAGCTCATCCCAACCAGCTAGGGGATCTGGGGAAGCACTGTGAGATGCTGCCACCCCCCCCCC
>Ga0209782_1001882_pt1 | contig 11346 bp, 3 predicted proteins | sample WorMetmaBAHAMAS1_FD_187390 | JGI IMG/M metagenome (GOLD analysis project Ga0209782, IMG submission 187390) | Marine gutless worms symbiont microbial communities from Max Planck institute for Marine Microbiology, Germany - Inanidrilus... | ecosystem: Host-associated > Annelida > Digestive system >...
GAGCTGGTTTTGAGCTGGCTGAAAGCTGGTCAAAAACCCGGTCGAAAACCAGGTTTTCGACCGGGTTTTCGACCAGCTAGAGTAATGGAATGTGGCCTTAACGGACCGAGATAAAGAGCCATATCGTGTATCTCGCCCGCGCGTCGCCGCAGCGGACTGAATCATCAACCGAATTAGCGACTAATCGGTTATCGCACTCTCGTCGTCGTCTAAAAATACGCTTTCCGATTATATAAACGCCCGACGGCGCGCCGTGTTGTCCGTGTCCGATATATTCGGTGACGTAATCGGGCGGCCGCGGCGAGTGACCCCCGCGCGGCGCGGCGGAGGCTGCGGCTAAAAATAGCCGGCGCGTGCCATTAATCAGGCTGTCGACCAATCGGAGCGGCCGAGAGCCGGGAGGCGCGGCCGCGAATGACGTCAGAGCCGGGCGAGCGTTGACGCACGGCTATATATAAACGCCGTTTCGTACGTCACGCGCGCCGGCCGCACGCACGCACGCACAGTGGACGACGGGGAAACCCGAGAATCGCCACAGCAGGTGCTCCGAGTGACGTCAGTCGACGTCGCTCGCTCGCTGGCGCGCTGTCCCAGTTCCGACCGCGCTCGCGACAGACAACGATTTGCGGTAAGTTTAGCGCCGTAGACTCAAAATCTCGTCTCTCTATCTCTCTCCGTTGACGTGTTTTCGCCGGCGTTCGAGAAACGACGACGCCAGTTTTGTCGTTCGACGTCGACGAACCCTGCGAGATTGAGAATTTGCGACGTTCCGTTTGCTTCAGACGTGACCGTAAGTATCGCTCAACTTTAATTCTCCTGTCTGTCTGAACCACCTCGGAAATCGACGGATGGTCACTGTTACCACCTGCAGTTTGAAATTTCACACCACGCTTAGTTGTATTGTGGTCATTATAGCGCAAAAGACAAAGATTTCGGAGCGCAGTACCTTAATTACAATTACGGTGTGTAGTGGCATCACAGTGTGATTCTATGGTCGCGAGAGATGATCTCTCCATGCTGTGGGGCAGTATGGCGCGTACTGTGCGTTGGGTGGGAAATCTCGGGAACTTCACTCCCGTTGTTTGAAGGCAACTGTATTTATGTTTGTAAGCTAAGTTGTTCTGAGTGACATCCTATTGCATCCCTTTGTTGTTGTTTTTTTCATTATTTAGTTGTAACTTGTATTGTATCGTTGCTACCGTTTACGGTGAATAAAGATGAATATATGTCGGTTCGTGTAGTTAAAAAGCGCGACAATGCGTGCAGACTCCAGATTGTTGCTTTACGTTCGTTTACCACTGTGAACTGGGCTAGCGTATTATTATAAACACTCTTATACGATATAGGCCACTATTTATTACGCCGTGTCGCACATATATAGCGTAAGCGGCCTGTTCTTACCGGTCGAGTTCCGTCGTCGTTCCGTCAGTCGACGTTGGTAACGGGCGTGTATTGTGGAAAAACGACCGACTCGATCAAGATGCCGTTTGGGATCGTGGGTGGGCTTGGTCCAAGGAATCGTGAATTAGGTTCATGAAGGTACACATCGGCGCCATCTGGCAAATACAGCTGAACGATTGTGCGTGGCGGCTATGAGTCGGTCTGTCATCAGGAGTGGCGACGCGGCCTGTTCCCAAATTACTGTGGACAATCTTGTCTTGTTTACGAAATGAGAAGACATTCCACAAGTCGCGTGTTATTAAGTAGCGGAAGTTCGCTGAGTGATGGAAGGAGGTCGACAAGCCTACCTACTTGACTTCTACTTATAATTTTTAGGACCATCCATATACTTAATTTAAGTAGTCCTTAAATTTCCATACATTTCCGCGGAGATTTGACGACTACTTAAGTTAAGTATGGATGGTACAATCTGACCTTGGAAAGCTGGGTAACTATTCAGCATCGGACGCCGAGCCCTTTGGCTGATTGGGGATTCGTGACACTGCGGCGCCGTAGCGACGTACCTGCAGTGCATACGAGGGGTGTCACAAAAGTTTGTGGCCTCATATATAAAGAAACAGGATACAACGTCAGTGACCAGTTTATTTTTCCACATACAACACACAGACAGACCGTGCAGCATACGAGCAATAGCCCGCATCTGGCAATGATGCCGGCAATGCGGGCTAAAAGTCGATCATCATTCGGCGAATTTTCCGGCAAATACACTGTGAGTCGAAAAAACCAAGAACACTAGACTTTTGTCTGTATCTTCGCCAAATGTTGACCGATTTTTTAAATTCGTTCACTGGCGGACTCAATTGTAAATCTGCAATGAAGTCTTTATTAAACAGTTTACCATACTTAAGATGTGTAGCTACACTACCTTGTGAAATGTTTGTGTTCAAAAATTGTTATGCTCAAGGACTGAGTGCAGCAAACTGCGTTGTAAGACTCGGCAATGCGAAATAAGTCATAGAAAAAATACTTGTTAGTTTGATATCTGTTAATACTGAAGTCAAACATAATCTGCATAGTAACATAACAAGAGCAAAAAACAGTTTCTGTCCATCATAGGTGAGTTATCTGGCCAGTTCTTTACTTTTAATCAGAATATTGCAAGGCGATCAGGGCACAGAAGGCAATAAACCTTTTCATGTGTAATTTCATCAAATATTCACCGATTTTATTTTTTTTCACTATCGTAATCAGCGATAAGTGCATAGTGAAGTGATAGCTGAATAGCCTTCCACACGATAAGTGTGCAGCTACACTACCTTGTTATTTATTCTTAATCACAAGATTGTTACTATATTCAGAGTTCAGACCTTAATAGGCTAATCCACAAGGTTGTGTAGTTATACGTTTAAGGTGTTGTGAAATATGTAATTATGACTCTATTCCAAATTTCCTGCTGAGTCCAACACTGAAAGAATTTTGACAATTGGTCAATAGGCCTATTTGTCGAAGTTACGGACAAAAGTCTAGTGTTTTGTTTTTTTTTACTCACAGTGTACAGGCACCACCTTGTTGGGTCACACAGTGACCGATGACCCTGTTTGGGTTTTTTTTTGTCCGTTTTTTTCTGTCTTCCTATACCACTATACTCGTTAACGGGATCGAAACGGATAACGTATTGACAGACTTTAGTAATCACTATAAAAAAATTTACGTGGAGTTAGGACGAACAAGGGGTGGATGAAGACGGTAATGGCAGTTTGATGCCGAGTGTAAAACAGTGTGAAGTGATTACAGTCGTAATCGGATAGAGCCTATATATGGTTCTTTTTATGTTGCGAATGGGCCTATTTCTAAAAAAACACCACGGTCCTCTGTGACAGATGTTATTGTAGGTTTTGTGACTTTGATGAGCTGTAATTGCTGTTTGAAAATCTCGTCCTGTTTAGTGCGATCTGTTTCAAAAGCCACACATTATGAAACGCAAAATGTGAAACACTGCCGTTGTCTTGTGTTTAATGAAGTTTAATTAAGTTTTCTTCTTCTTCTCTGTCTCTCTCTTGACTGTTGTTCTGTCTTGTCTTTCGTCGAGGTGAATCAAAACGAACGCGTAAAAGACACAGCTATAGTAAACATTCGTTCGTCGGTGACTGACTACATACTACTAAACACGAATCCTCGTCTTCCGCTTTCTGGCAATCGCTTTATACGGCGTGCGGAGGATAAAATGAAATATGGGGAAGTAGAAAGGATTATAGGACGGCGAGAAGGCGGAAAAGGAAAAAGCACGCAAAGAGAATCGAATTTTTGTACTATTTCTTCTGTTAACAATCTGATTGGTGCATATAGCGGGTCAAACGGTGTGTGTATACTGTATACAGTGTTAGAAATTCTATCACGTCTGCATGATTGTGATTAGCAGATCACCGGACAGCGCCAGCTGATCGTTAGCCTGCGGATTTTTAGTTCGCCTGTATGGCACGGCTGCGAGGTATCGCGATCAGCCTGTCTGTATATTTTGCTGTCTGTCTGTCTGTCTGTCTGCCCGCTGGCATATCTCAAAAACCACACGCACACACCACCAAATTGTCTTTACTCATTGCCGTCGCTCCGTCATCCTCTGACGACAATGCAGTACGATATGTACTTCCGGTTTTGAGGCTGACGTCATGTTTTCACGCAGTGGCCACGCAGAGGCGATACGAATATGGCGTTTATGCCCACGAAGAGTAACACTGATCATGCTTGTTGTTGTAGATTGTGATAAAGCCAAACCTTGACTGGGTTGCACTGGATAATGAGATTTGTTCGATTTTCGTTAATTATCTTTTATTTGTTCTTGCCGTCGCGTAGAAGTAGCGTTTTTATCTTTCTGCTCATGTCAAGTTTTGTGCCGTTGACGGATTTTATTCGTTGTCAAAGTTCCAGTTTGGCTTTTGCTCCAGTTCTTTCCTATTTCTATTACAGGTTTATTTTCGCACTGCGAATTTTCCCGTTTTTGGACTGGACTTAGTTCGGCTCCACGCACCACGCTTAAATTGTACTCTGCCGCGAGCGCTCCGTGTAATTGGATTCCGGTAGGCCTAACTCCAGCTGTTTAATTGGGGAAACACTGACGAAGCCGGCATATTTGGCCGAAGCTGCATAAATCGGTGCTGAAATGTCGCGTTGTTTTCCGCGCGCGACCTTGCCGTTGGCCTTATTTTCGCTGAAAATAGACCTCGGGCGTAATTGGACGCCGAAAATAAACGTCTGCCGGTAGACTTCATTCAGTATACTACATCCGACGCGGCGGCCGCGAGACGCCGGTTTCGCCGAACATAAAAGTGGCCGTATATAGCAGTATCTGCCGCCGCCTGTAAATAGCAATGTCAGCGACTATTTGCCATCGCTAACGTCGTTTCGCCCGTTGCGCGGCGCGTTTTTTTTCTCGGTTGTTTTTTTTAACTGCTGCGGCGTCGACGACGGATCTGTTATTGACGTCGTTGCCGTCGGCCGCGACGTTATCAATGATCAGCTGTTAATGTCGTCCACTTTTAGATTTTGTGTCCGGTTTTATCAGAGTTAGGTCCGGTTTTTCCACAACAAATTAATCTCCCGTTAATTTAATCCGGCATTAAATCCGGCAGATAATGATCAGTTTACTCAGATGTCGTTTTTTCACCGGCAGTTCGTCAATTAAATCGTCCGTTTAGGACACAGAACTTGGAAAAACGACATCTGACAGTAAATTGATCATTATCTGCCGGATTTAATGCCAGATTAAATTAACGGGAGATTAATTCGCTGTGGAAAAACCGGACCTTAGCGCGGTAATTCCGTCGCGTCGCCGACAGTTATCGACTAAAGCCGAATTGAGCCCGTACTGACTTCACTATTTTGAAAATAGAGCATGCACTAGCTACGACGTCTCTACACGCAAATCGCGAAGCGTAATATAGTGACCTGTAATTTCAACCGTCGTATCGGAACTGAAGGTCTTTTCAAGCTCACAGGCTGTCGTGTACACTGTAAAATCGGTAATTACGCAAACTGTGGAAGATGACGACGTTCTTGCTGCAGACCACCGATAAAAAGTGATGTGTTACTTGTAGAATCGCGTCACTTTCGACGACCTTGAGTGACTTTGAAGGTCATGTACCTATTACAGGCATTTAAAATTAGATTTTTTTGTACTTACTGTGCAGCAGTTGGCATGATTTTAACTCGCATCGCGCGTCGCGCTATCATTTTGCGATAGATGAGCTTATTATTTTTCAACTACGGCCGAATAAACGCGTGCGAATCTTGAGAACCGCATATAGTTAGATGCCGCTTCAACCACAGTCAAGCATACCGCGGATTTTCCCATTTACAGCGCCGACATCTTTGCGATTTTTTTTCGAGAACGTGGGCGCTCTTAAACGTGTGTTTTTGCCGATTTTTTTTATGCAGTGAGTCGGTAGCTACATTATATGGACAGTCACTGAAGACGCACTTTTTCGTGGACTGGAGACTTCAGCGCCTAGTTAACTGTCTGTTTTAGTGTGCTGATCACGAATATCTTTCTTTACCCACTTACTTACTTAAACATTGCCTCCTTGGCGATGATGCTTTTGACTTCCAGTCTCCGGTTGTCAGCGGCGGCGGCACTTTGGATGATGCTGGCCTTGCTTTTGACGTGTGCCGGCTGCTGTCTGGTGTGGTACCACCACGTGGTGTCTCGTGGTGCTTCTTGCCGGTGTGTGTGGCCGTCGAAGCCTCTTCCGATGCTTGGCGCTAGAAAGCACCTCGTTTAGCCGAACGATTTATCTTCCGCGTGTATGATTTGCGAGCGTGCAGACAGAGGAATAATTTGTCAGTGAGAGAGGAATGACAGGCGAGAGTGGAGAACGGAGCTTGTCGCCACCGCCCATGCACGTCGTCGGCTTGTCTTCCGTGCGTGCGTGTGTGTGTGTGTGTGTGAGGTCAAACGGCGAAGAAAGGTGGAAATCTGCGCTCTCGCCATCCGTCTTTTCATTTGAAACATTTTTTATAATTTGCGTAGCGCAGCGCAATCGGCTGTATATAGATATGACGTGTCACTGCGACAATCTTTTTGTTGTTCTTTGAGATGATGTTTCTGTTGAATCTAGCGGCTAGTTATGACTCAGCAAAGGCTCCTAAGTTCGCTGTGTAGAACGCTAATAGGAAGTCAAACCGATATTAACGGCGACTCGGCTATTAACCCGCATTTGGATGTTGTTCACAGTAGGTGCTTTCAGTCTAGCGGGTTTCGAGAGCGGACAAGTTGCTCTAAGACACTCGTAGAGGCCAAATTCCACTGGCGCAGTTTCCTTGTGACATCCACGTGAGATCCTCGTAGCATCCTCGTAACATGTTAGCGACTTCTTCGTAACATTTGCTACGAGAAAGTTACTAGGAAACTGCTCCCGTGGAATTTGTGCTTATCACGAGCCGTTTCAAGATTGCGTTGAGACTGCTATAGTAACCTTTTTTCGTGAAATTAACGAAATCATCGCACTGTTAAAATTTTTATCACGCATAAGCACAGCGCAACTGTGCAGAGCTCAATACTGCAGTCTTAATTCTGTCCGTCTGTCCGTCCGTTACAGGCTGCTGTCCTGTTCAAGCGACTGGTCACCAATCAATCACCAGATACTGTGATTTTGTAAGAACGAAATTCCGACGGTGTATTTAGCGTCAAAATGCACGTGGCTAGGTGGTCAACATTGATAGTCATGAATTGAAGAAGTTCGTAATGTTTATACTATTCAAACCGCTGCAGATACGATTCTGCAAATAACTTGTCATATACTGCCAATTTCTGCTGGTCTCTGATCATTCCTGCTGTGTTCAGTGATATAAACTGTGATTGAAAGAGGTAAAGAATATCACGGACCATGGTGGAACGTAGGCGAGGTATACTCATCTCTCCGTGAGAAGCCACTGAGCCAGTATGGCCGATGCGACGCCACACCTACGGTTACCTTCCCGACCGCAGAGCACTGCCACTGGTCATTTTTGGCCGGTATTTATCCTAGGAGGCTAAGGAGAGGAGGCTAAGTTGGCCAGTACATGTATGTGGCTAGTTGCATACCAAAAAATCTAACACCAGTCTGGTTCTAACGTTAACACCCAAGTACTCTATGTAAGACGGTTGGCATTTAAGGCCAAGCGTTCAGCACGCCGCCTCTGTTCCACAGAGTCCAGCGTATATAACCCGAAACCCATGCAACCCTGTACTGCCCCTACTAACCGTCACTCTATTTCCACAATGTAAGACCCTTACATGGAGTAAATTGGGTGTTGACTGACGTTCACAGAGGAACGTTACGACTGCAGTCGAGAGCGTGACTGGACTATAAGAGTGTTGTGATTGGGCGCCGTTATCTATCATAACGTTACTGTTGGCATGTGCAATCCGTCTTGGTCCCTCACCGGTGCCCGCTTCCATACCGACGTCGACGCCGCGGCGGCAGACCAGACCAGACCAGACACACCTGCTGTTTGCGAGCGCACCGGATCCATCCCTGTACGGATCTGCTGCCGGCCGGATCCGGATTTTTGACATCAGAGGACTTACGAACGCGCTTATGTAAGTCCGCGTTGCACAGAACTCAGAATTCGACGGTGGCAAAGTTGCGGCACAGTGGTTGCGGTCTGTGCGCGTTATCAGTGTGTTGTTATGCCCCGCCCTGTTGTAGGATGGGCATAAAACGATGCTACGATACGTCCGTCTGTCCGTCCGTACTTCTGTCTGTCTGTCCCGTTTTCTGATTATGTCCCGTTCGCAGGATGGCGATATGCGCGCGTCTCCGTTTCAAACGCGTTCGATCGGGGGCAGCACGGTAGAAACAGAACTAAAGTAGGGACCGAGATAGAGTCAACTACTCAATGAGGAAGAATCAGAATCCGGCCTCGGATTTGGAAATTCTGGATCCGGTGCACCCGTAGTGGAACAGACACATAACGTCTCTCCACTCAATTAACTCGCATCTTTAGACCGCGCTCGCTGCCGCCGACTGCGTGTACTGTAGGCGTGTTTCAGCCGACAGAAACTGGACGAAAAAAACTAAAACGGGAACCGAAAGTGACCGAAAAAAACGAAACGTAGTCGAGATACGAAGAAAAGTCGAATCTGCCAACTGACGCCGACTGCCCCTTGAAGCTCACGAGTCACGACTGTGTGGCAGTTACTGGCAAGGTAATATTTTGCTTATCCGTCAATCGACTGAAGGTGCTTTCACACCGACGCCGGCGCGTTGCGTCGCGGCACCGTACGGCGCCGTATCCGGTGTGAAAGGACCTTGACGCTCCAGCAGTTCGACGAGACAGATTCCGACTGTTGCGCGATATTCAAAAATTTAATGAGCTTTGCGTGGCGAAGATTCTGATTGGTAGCCTATAGATGTATCAGTGCGGATGATCCATTTGACATTGGTTTTCCGCGCGTTCAAGAGACGTTGCTGTATGATAGTAACCAAGCTTTGGGCCGAATCGGCGAAACTGGCCTACTCTACCTTGTTCGTCGCACCGGCATTCCAGAATTGATAGGAGAATCGCAACGCCGATGTGAAAAGATTACATGGCGATGACTGTTCTGCATCCGGTAGAAATAAGGTGAGCTTCCGGCCATTAAGCCCAGAGTTTACCAGACTAGAACGTGTACGGCAGGCGTCCGTTAGCAGTCGGTTTGTTTTATTACTATATTCGCTAGGGGGCGACACTGATAGGCCGTGTTGATTGCATGCTACGCTTTGCCACACGTTTTCTAGTTATCGTTATGAACACCATAGCGTGGAACAGGTAAAGCAGTCGGTCTGGTGTGTGCGTGCGTTTAGACAATAACTTCTGAAAAAAATGACCTCTGACGCAGATAGTTGGCATATCTTGACCCTGAGGACATCGAGTTCTAAAGTCAAGGTCATAGGTCACAGTTGTCGTTAGTGTTAGATTGACTGAGAAGTGAAAGTTTGAAAAAAAAACTCCAGTACCGTTGCTAAGAAGCAACAACTGAATTTTGGAAACTGTAAATAAGTGGCAGCTGGCCGGAAGTTCAAGTGTTGATAAAATGGTCGTCGCGACCTCGAGTGAGCCGGGCTTTTCGTTCTAGCTGAGTTAGTCCTAACTTCTAGTTCCGTTTAGTTCCCACCAGCGCCCGCTCGCATCTGTGTACGCGTAGGATTTTATTTCGTGTTCACTTACGTGATGTAAAAAAGCTCAATGAGGTGAGCAAGCCCTTACATCTGTCTACCAATCCTGAAATTTTGGTGAAGATTGCTCTATTAGTGTCTCAGCTACGTTGGCTAGAAAATCGACCATTAAAAAAATAAAGAAAAAACATCGGTAAAATATATAGCCATTCCGGCAAGTTTGCCGAGCGGGCTAAATAAATGCAAATGTGATCACTGAAAAAGCACTGCTCGGCGTGGCGGGCGCGGCGGCGCGAGCCTGCCAGCCTGTTATTTATAGGCAACACGCACCTGTCGATGTCCTTATACCAGCGGTACTCCGAACTACGTCACTCCCGAGCCGCGCCACTATTCTGACTTATATGCTGCGAACGAACGGACCGAAGTGATGTATGTCCTATACTACCAGGTCCGCAGCGTACACGTAGGCGCTATGCACTGACGTCGTAAAGTGGCCGCCAGGTGGTCGGTTTATGACGTAACGATGACGTCATTCGGCGGTTTACGGCAACTTTATCGGTGTAGGTCGGGTCGCGGCTTTTTCGTACTCAGTCTGTACGGACGGACCTTTCTCGGTTGACTGGCCAACAGATCGGCTCGGAAGAGCGTACCAGAAATAATAATAATAATAATAAAATAGACATTTGTATAGCGCCATATGGTCGTAACTTCAGAGGCGCTGGGCCAGGTAGTGTGCTAGTGGGAGTGAGAAGAGGAAAGAGAGTAAGCCTGGGAGAAGAGAAATGAGAAATATGGCGAATGACCAAAGTAACTCACCAGGGGGGGAGCACCAATAGGGCGAAATCTGATGTATGCGGTGCCTTGTTTCGTTGTGCGTCTAAAACTGGCATATCATTGATGTTACGCAACAGTTAACGTGGTTGGTTTGCGTGTAAAAGTTTGCTGAAGAAATTTTTAGCTCACCTTATAGAATCTTTTAAACCTTTCCGGACGTAAACAATAAAAGACGAATTGCAAGCTTAAGCTGTGCTTTTCGCGAGTAGTATTGTTGAACCATATGTTTTTTTGATTATTAAAGAATTTATTCAGTTTCTGACTGTATTTTTGAGTCTTATTCTATTGTAAACTTTCAGTTAATAAATTATCTTTCAACATTAGTACGTCTAATGGCAGTAGACGTTTAATTTTAGCTGAACATCTTAAATGAATGGAAAATCCTGAAATAATTTCACTAGACAGCATACAGCAACCTGTGCTCCAACCGTATTTGTGAGATATTTTGATGTAAAGTGTAAAACGTAATCATTTTGCTACAAATAGACATTCGATTTTTACATAGGCGATTGTAACTTGGCCGATTTTGTCAAAATTGCTGTAATTGAAAACTTGGATGAACGAAACTGTGGCAGTGGCAGAAGTGGTTCAAAGGAATATTCGTTTTATGCATTTGCGAACTGTTTCTGGCAGCATGAACTGCAGTGTTGCACGTATAATGAGAAACATTTGATGTCTAACGACGTTAGGAGGATACCGAAGAAGGTTCACTCACTGACATCACCAACATACTGCATGCTGCTGCTTGCTAGAGCTGAGCAAAGTGTTCAAAACCCCTGCTGCCGATTCGATATTGTTGTAAAAGGCTCGGAAAGCCGTCAGTTAAAAATTATGACTAAAAACTGAATAATAGTAATAACTAGAAATGCGTGGCAAAGCCTAGCCTATAGCCCGCTCGGCGCCATAGTGTCGCCCCCTAGCGAATACTTGTGAAAAAACACTTACTTACTGATCACCTGAGTGTCTAACAGCCCCATTT
>Ga0209782_1001883_pt1 | contig 11344 bp, 9 predicted proteins | sample WorMetmaBAHAMAS1_FD_187390 | JGI IMG/M metagenome (GOLD analysis project Ga0209782, IMG submission 187390) | Marine gutless worms symbiont microbial communities from Max Planck institute for Marine Microbiology, Germany - Inanidrilus... | ecosystem: Host-associated > Annelida > Digestive system >...
GGGGGGGAGCGCAGGACACCCGGGCCCAGACGGACAAACAAATGGACAGATACACACACATACACAAGGCAAAACCTATACATCCTCGCTACGTGTGCGGGCCTCCTATAGGACCGCTGGCCCCTGCCATCTGTTATCCGCACCGGCAGCTCTCACCACACCCAGACGCCCCCAATCCGGGTGTGATCGCCTGTCACATTTGAAAGAGAACACAGGCGAGCCCTCTGTACCTGCCCGAGAATAATCTCATAGCATGCAGAAACCTGACTCGACATATTGGCAGTAGTGGGAGTCGAACCCACACCACTGAGCTAGCCAGCCAGGCTCACTGCACTGCGGCTCAGCGAGAGCGTTAGCCCACTGAGCCACGGAGGCAGGTCTAAGAAAGCAGTGAAACCATATAAAACAAATCTCTCACTTCTTCACGCTGCGGCTTGGCCTCCACTCCGTGTTCCTTCTCGAACTCGGCCAGAACTTCGTCCAGCTTGAACCGACGTCGGTATGTCACAAAGAAACTGCGAACTAGCGATTCGTTCTTGTTGCCAATGACTTCGGCAATAGCGCGATAGTCCTTGCCATACCGCCGCACACCTGCATCAGCAGAGACAACAGCGATAAACTCGAACATTTGTGGCCGCTGTTAGTCAAAACAAGATTTTAAACACTACACAAGTTTGTGTAGCAACACGTTCAAGGTATGTGGGATCTTCAACGATGGCTTTATTGTCATAAATTTACTGCAGAGTCTGAAGGTGAAATCATTTTGAAGATATGTCAGCATTTGGGAAAAACATACGAGTACAGTGGCATCGTTTAAGAGGCACAGTGGACAATGAGTGGGCGCTGCTGTACCATACTGTATGTTCAGATAATGCCACAATACCCCCCACACACAGCCGTTTTACGGCCCTTTGTCTGGGACTACCCGGGTTGGTCGGTACCAGAAGTGACATTCACCCACTCACATCTGAAACGTGGTGCGAGTCTGTCATCATTCTGGATGGCGTGGGGAAGATAATAGAGGCAAGTGCACTGACAATCTGCTGGACGCCACCCCATCCGATGCCCCCACCTCCATCATTCCTCCAATTTTACGCCGAATGCCATTCCTGTCGCAACCCTCCCAATTTATCCTGGCTTGGGATAGGCACAAAATATGCTAGATTTCATAACTGGAGGCTTGTTTTTTTACACAATACAAAAGAGCAGTTACATCCCACTTACTTCAGTTTGACTGTTTAAGACAAATTAACAAACTCATTAATCACAACTGTAGCATGAGACAAAAGTATTCACATATACAGCAGCAGTTGTTTTCAACAGAACACAGTAACAGCACCTTGAACAGCTAACAGAAGCTCATCATTCGTCCATTTTCCATTCAACTTCAGACCACTCTGAAACAAACACACCGAACGTTTTCAACCCATTTGACTTTTATCAGCTGAAACAATCATCCTCATAAATATACAGATGTGCTCGTCCAACCTTCTCTACATCTAAAAATACACCTCCTCCGGACAACCTTTTAACATCCATAGTGAGCCCCTCAATTCTCTTTTGACTTTGTTGCTATAAGCTGATTACTACTTAATTAAAAAGCTTCATCAAGTTGTTAATTAAATATTAACCAGTTACACACATACATGACTATCAAAAACAAACCAGTATGATACATATTACACAAATATTGTGTAACTTGGTTGTGCATTTGTAACAATCAATATAGGCCCAGTTTTAAGACAAAACTGTTTAGTTTCACTGACGTGCTTGCTCACAACTACTCTAGATTGGGCTGGGTTCCACAAAATAAAATCCTCCGGGTAACTGGAGCTGCATGTCCTTATGATCACCAAACCAAATCATACAAAATCACCCGAGACATTCATAAATAATGATATACTCAGAATCAACACAAACCCGTTACACAACAGACCGAGGCATATTAGTTTTGAACTTGAGCAAATCCCCCGTAGGTTCACATTCGCGTGATTTGCCAGTAGGCCCGTGAGCGTGCGGGCTGACTGCAGCTTGCACGTTAAGAATATAAGAATGTTGCCTCAGTTGTTTTGTCTTGGCGTGTATGTAGCATGTGATCGTTAGTGTTCAGCTGATCAGTTTTAGGACCTGACCTTGCATCATTATAATTAGTAATTATAGTTAAATACTATAACAGACTATAGAATCTGTCATATATCTGCCTATAACTGCTGAAGATAGTTTGAGCCTGCTAGTGAACAGTTTGAGTGATTGTTAAGCTTACTGATAAATTGAGCAGATCTTGTTAACGTTGATATCTGCTAATGTGGCACGTTCTTAGCATATGTTGAGTTGAGCAGTTTCACTCTACATAGAATTGTGAATCTTGTTCAATATATGACAGTTGGCTCTTTCTTGAGCTTGATGGTTAATTCCCCAATAATTGCACTCATCCTCACGATACAAACCTCGGGAATTCTGAATGCCACAATTCCGATAGTAGTTTTGTTTTTGCCGAGACTCAACTGCTGCTTGTTGTTCTGTACCTGTAATGTTCGTGCAAAAAAAAACAACTACATACAGGTAATGCCACAGTTAGTTTAGGTTATTTAATCAATAAATCGACATAATCTCCTACAAGAAATTTAAGAAAAAAGATATTCTATACTATCGCATGCTATTCAGTCAATGTCAACTGTCACTTATAAAAACGATTAATCGCTATAGCGCGAGTCAAATGGGATGTTAATAACTGCCTAATAACACAAAAAAACAATGCCAGAAGTTGTACTTGACATTCAGGAAACCATTTAAATTCAACAAAATAATCCCTTTTCAGAGTTCTCAGAAAAATGATATGTACTACTGGAAATATGTACACTCAGAAACCAGACTCCCCATCATATTCACTTGTGAGTTATGGCACTTCAAAATCCATTTTGACAGACTGACTAAAGAAAGCCATGTGTTAGCCACAATAACTAAGTAACTAAATTCAAAGTAAAATATATAACGATTAAAAAACTACGACAGACACTTAAACAACACAAGTACGCAGAGAAGAATGCCGTAACATACAACCTGGCGTTTAAGCTCAATTAGTTCGGCATCAAACTTCTTGAGCAGTGCATCCGCCTGAGCAGCAGGCGCTGTAGCGAACGACGTCAAGCTGTCGGCACTTAGATACATGCCACGTGGCGGCTTGCGTTTATTCCTCAGCCTCGCGTGTGTGTCAACTTTGCGTGGCGATATCAGACCTCCTCGCAGAACGCTACTTCTTGGCATCTCCTCCTTCTGATAACACACAACGTTTTCACTAGAAATGACTGACTGAGGGTTTAAGGTCCTACTTAACATGAAATCAAGTAAGTAAACGACTTATATAGCGCCAGGTCTAAGAAAAATCAGGGAGCATGGACGAAGATATTCTAGGCAAGATGGACAGCTGAAAGGGAGTAAGCTGACTGAAAATAAAATCTTTAGCTGACGTCTGAAAGTAGGAAGTGAAAATACGTCATGTTGGAGATGCTCATCTCAGTCAATCTCTTTGCTCATAATGAGGAAAATACATCTTACACAACACCAGCAACGACTGATCAGAAACACAAAGATACTATAACACAAAATACACATTAAAAAAGAACTAAAGTAACATCTGATCGACTCTTATGACCTTTGGTCTGGAAACAGACAGGGGCTATCCTCAACGAACTAGACAGGTAAGGAAGTAAATAAATACAGAAAAATAAAAAAGAAAAAAATAAGGAAGATAAGCAAGCAAGCAAACGATTCATACAGTGCCAAAATCAATAAATAAACCAAAGGCACATTACAGCTTTTCTCAGTATAGAGGCTACCGGGATTGAACAGCCAATATAATGGCAGGAATGCTCATTTGCTCAGCAATCTAGTGGTAGATAAGTGATCTCAGTGAGATAATGCAGTCAAGTGTTCCGAGTTTCTTCTGCACTATGACTGCTGGTTGGCTGAAAAAGAAGAAGCATATACCTCAGAAAAAAATCCAAAAATTAACCCCAGGGCTCTCTCCTGAAACAGCTACTCCATATTCACCAAACATGTCTGTGACTGCAAAAGCGGTTGACTGAATACTCTATCTCTTGTCAACTATTATCATATTTTGACAATAACTCATGCATCTTCTATAGGCAGTAAAGATGCAATTTTTAAACAGTTACGTTTCTAAGGAAAACTTTTTAAAAGCACAATTAAAATCAGTTTGTACCTGTTGCAATGCATACAATTTGATTCAAATAAGCAAACCTGTAAACATGGTCTTAATTAATTTATATTCAAATAAATTCAGCACTAATAATGTCATTAATGTAAACTGCTACAATTTCTAAACTTTCAATTATAGTGGAAAACCTAGATTTCAGTGATGGACGGACTTAGAAAACAGTTAAGTTTTGAAATATGTCTTCGAAACCTTAACAAAACTATAAGTATCACTATTCACTAATTCTTGTAATCAAAACATATCACTGCATGCTTGAGGACAAGCAACGCTCAATAAAAACTGCAAATAGATTATGCAGAAAAGCCATCACAGATCAGTAAACAAGAATGGAAATGGTGTGATCAGAAGTTGTAAAGCAAATTCATGTGCTTGCAAGAACACACAACCGAAGCCATAGACTTTCACCGCCAGAAATCAAGAAAACCTTGACTCCAGCGGCTGAGACATGGCCATAGTGCAGGTCATGATGACTGCGTGCACAGGTCATAGAATGGATTAGATACATCACGTCACACCATATCAGTTACATCCAATGATAGGCACTGCAAGTTCAACAGGATAATTCTCCCTGTTGTGCCATATTTGACAACACAGTACTCTATAAATGTATAAAGTACATATACACCGTGTTTCAGAAAAAAACACCCACTCATATTATTGGCTATAAGTTGAGGAATAGTTGTCTGATTTTAATAACAAAATATCATCAGCAAATAAACATTTCCTGTACATGTTAGCAAACATTTTCACATTTAATGAATTGTGGAACATAACTTTTTTGTCACAAAACAAGGCGTGTTTGTAATGTATGGCAACAAAACTCATGACATGAGTTTTACAATTATTAAAATCAGACAAATATTCCTCAACTTATAGCCAATAATATGAGTGGGTGTTTTTTTCTGAAACACGGTCTATATATAATACTGCTGATGTTTATCTCAGAAATTTTTCAATGCTGTATAACTGACATATGCTTACATGGCACCATACCATGGTTGCCAACTGTGAGTTTTTTTGGATATTAAGGTTCAACAGTTGTCAACATAGTGCAAAGACAAGAAAACTGACGGCACAACTTGCGACATTTAAAAACTTACATACTTATTACTCAAACCACTGACTGACAACCACAGCGACATTGCTGGATCACTTCTATCCAAACTGTAAACAAACAGGTTCTGAATGCAACCCAACTTGTTTTATAGTAGAATTTTAGATCACAGGACATTGTGATCCTGGAGATAAGCTGAGCATCTTTTCTGATTTTCTTTTCACCAAACCAACAGTATCACTGTAATTAAGGTAGCTTGGAACACGAGACCACAATGTATGCTAGCTATTCAATGCAGACTTTCTACTGAAAACTGTAATGCACCTTTAATATATATGTTGATTTCAGTGCTATATATTACATAAATAGCTCTATTGTTGCGGAATTTTTAGTCGCGCCTCTCGCACGCTGCGAGTCGCGACTTAAGCAGTCACGTTTCTGTCCATCCGTGACAAAATAATTTTTTTTGTCTGAGGCCCAATTAACACCCGCCCTATCTCCAAGCTGGTTTGACCGATCTCGATGAAATTTGGAATGATGGGAGGTCTTAGACCGGGTTAGCATCCCCTAAAAAATTTTGGTGAACTTGGGACCACTTTTTCGGGGAGCACAAATATTCGATCGCGGATATCTCCGGCTTTTTTAACCGATCGCCACAAAATGTTGCATGGTTAGGGGTTTTGTGGAGTAGCATCCATAGAAAATTTTGGTGAACTTTGATTTTGAGCAATGTCAGTTTTCCTGACTCTTCCCCAACCACCTTGGAATTCCCCGACCTTTCCAGGTTTTCCAGGTGAGTGGTTACCATGTACATCACAGCATGTCACACTGATATGCAACAGCGGCATATAGAGCTAAAAAATCAACTTACAGTGGTGATCTCCTTTGACTCTTCACTGGCGCTGTTTTCACTGTCATCCTCGTCACTGGACACACACACAAATCATAGCACAACATGCCTATGACATACTGCCGAAAGCTTGAAACTTAACCATTTTGCAGGAATTTGTGTACAAAATGCAGGCACTTGGCATGCTGTTCTGGCATAAGCACAACTTTGAAAAAGCTCTGGCAGATCTGCCGAATTTCACTCCACTTCCAGATGAGTGGACTGTGGAGGATAAGGTGCTCTTCGAACAGGCATTCAACTTTCACGGCAAAAGCTCAGTTCACGGAAAGGTAAAGAGAATGATAGCCCATGAGATGTGTAGGTGGGAGTACTCATCTTTCTTACTCACGCCTTGACCTCATAGGTGGAAAAACCACTGAAATATAACGCATGGCCAGTATGATGTCAGACTGAGGATCAACCTAATTCACAGGAAGGAATTCACTATTTCATGCAAGGTTTTAAATAATATGCCCAATTTTACATGGCTCTCATTCCAAGGTGTTTGACTGAACTGTTAAATGAGACAAATTGCTTTCCAGTTTTACAATACACAGCAAACTGAATATTAGTTCAACACTCATCAGTTCACTATCACTTCACTAACAATATGGTACCAGACAACTGGGCAGACTAAAGAAATACTCAACAATCGAATCCGGGAGCACATACTAGCAGTCCAAACATGACTCAAGTTCCACTTTTCTCACCGATGTACGTCATGTACCACAGTACAGATAAATCTGCTTTCAACTCAGATGAAAAGGCCATAATGTGCATAGGTAACTCATACCAGGTTTAAAACAAATCAATCAAATACTGGTACTCGATTGGTAAATAATATTTACATGGAATAAGCAAAGTCCACAGTAACAATGTAACAGTACTAGCATCAAACACAATGATGAGATTAACAACCTCACTTGTAAAGCAAATAATATTGATCAGCAACTTCACGTTCTTATAATATTGTCGGTATAAGTATGAAGACAGCAACAGAAGAGAAACTAGTGCTGAAAGGTTGTCAAGAACTGGAGACAACTATCTGCAGTTATACAATACAAATTAGGCAAAACATTCTAGTCCTAGTGTGCAGCAAAATGGCAGAAATTAGACTTTACAGAGTTTCTTTCACAGCGATGTGCATTTTCTTGTTTAAGCGCAACAGACAAGATTCAGAGTATTGTATATCAATGTCGATGTGATCCATACCCAACAGCAGCACTTCAGTTATCACAAAGTGTAATCAGTTCAAACTCCACAGCTGCCAACGTGTGCTCACCTCACGTTTCTACTTGACGAGACCTTGTGCGCCTGACGATCAATCAGACTAGTTCTCGACCGCGTCTTCTTCCACGAATAGTAATACTTCACCAGTGAGGCGATCGACTTGTCCGGTAACTTTCAACAGCACACGCCATTCCACATTATCAATGCCATTCATTGGTATGTAACTAAGCCAACTAGGTCAACTCAGCCTTGCATCCCTCTGGGGTCACTAAATCGAGTAACAGTCTTAATCGGCTGGGGTAAAGGCAGGAATGTCACCTCTGCCGGATGGCAGGTGACAATGTGTGATCCCATATGGCACACGAGTTCCCGTAGCGGTGCGGTGCTTGTAGCACAAACTGCTATACGCTTCCTTACCTTACCTTAGTTAATGCACACTCACCAAGAGGTCAACGATACCAAAACATGGCATCTACAGTTCCAACCAACAGAATGAACAAAATTTCAGTTGACTTTTACCGTGTTTCAGCTTGCTGTTAACTACACCACAGGCAATATATGAACTAAATGTACTTCAAATCTCAATACCGCATAACTACAATCTCATAACTGATTTGGGGTTATTTCAAAGATAAACTGGGGGCAGACGGTCTTACAGTAACTGGAATGCAGTTAATGCTATGACCATATATCCTTGCTATTGTCTTTAGTCAACCAACACCATACACAGGACCAACTGAACTTCACAAGATCTCCAGGAGTATTTCTATGATACACAGATTCTGTGCAAAATGACCCATCAACTAAATGTAATTAAAGCTGATCGACCGCTTACATGCGACACGTTGAATGCCCCCTGATTACTGTCAAACAGACAATTCCAATGGACTGGTATTGGTCATTCGCAGTTACCATCGACTGAACTCGGCAAGCCGAGTCCTAATATCGATCTGTTCCGCACCACTGGTTCAAACGGGAGAGAGTAAACAATTTTTTCTGTTTGAACTTGACCGACAATCACAGGCTAGCCAAGGTCAAGATCAACCCTCATGCCAAAAATCAAGGTCAAAGGTCAAACGGCACACACGGACGCTACCAACCGTATTATTTCCCCTCCTACGCGGTCGATAATGTTCTCATAATAACTGCAGTCAACAGTGTGGTAAACATACCATCTGTCGAATACGTTGGAAGCTTTTGCCGTGAAAGTTGAATGCCTGTTCGAAGAGTACCTTATCCTCCACAGTCCACTCATCTGGAAATGGAGTGAAATTCGGCAGATCTGCCAGAGCTTTTTCAAAGTTGTGCTTATGCCAGAACAGCATGCCAAGTGCCTGCATTTTGTACACAAATATCCTGCAAAATGGTTAAGTTTCAAGCTTTCGGCAGTATGTCTTAGGCATGGCGTGCTATGAGTTGGGCATCAGACTTATGATTAACAGTTTGCGTTCGAAATCTTTTTCTTTGAGAATAGCCCCGCTCCATTTCCAGGCCAGATTTCATAGGTGACTAAACCTTGGTTAATGGTTATCATTAGTCTCAGTTTATTTTAAGTTTTTTTGCATGTTTGATGATTTGTATTTTGTCGATTTAGTGCTTATATACTTAGTTTTGTGTTAGCCTAGGTTTATTATATTGTATGATTTTTTTCCTGGCTTTAATTTTTAATTTTAATTTTCTCACTACTAGCGAAGATATTGGCTGGGAAGTGCATCTCCGATGTAACCTACGTGGTGTCAAGTGGGACATAAACCTGAACTGATTCATTCACTCACTCACTGCAAGTAGAAGGCCAGAATTTAAGTGCATTTGTTAAGCATACTTCCAACTGCTTACCACCATACTTGCAGTCTGTCAGTATAGTGGTAGTGATGTGCATCTGTAACGAATGCAATGTGACTGTTTAATTCAGATAAGACTTATGGAGAACTGAATGGGCTGGCAAACATAAAATATCAACAAGACCCGACTTTAGGGTAACAGCCACAATCAGTCACAGGTAGCAGCAACAGCGTAATCCCACAAAAATAAGCTTGACAACGCTAGCAATAGCACAGCTCCTTATAAGCCACTTTTGCCACGCGATGACAAGGCTAAAAGTGTGCAAATAGAGAGTGTAACTAGTGGTTATGCGACAATACTAAAATATTGTTAAAAATAATAACAAAAAATATACAGCTGGAAATCATCAAACAAAAACACTATCATAAATATTCTACAAAAAAACACTTATTGCAGGATGATAGGATTCTTTAAGTGAAAGTTCACGCTACCTGTTCCATATTATAGCCATGTTTCTCTTTTGCAACTGTTGCATATGCATCAACTGCAAAAACAGAACTGTTATAAACCACAGCCTAGCACAAGTAATCCTAATGGAAACAGCACTGCAGCAAATTGCAGAGAAATATTTATTATACAGAGTCCCACTTCTGAGCTATTAGTACTGTCCCACAGCATAACACTGTCTTCCACATTACAGCAATGACGTACCACACTAGAGTTCCAGTACCTGATTTTTTGTCCACAATTTCGGCCGACCCAGGGCCCGGTCCAATTTACCAGGGCAATCACGCGGTCACCAGCAAATGTCGTTTAGTTCACGAATTTTTGCTAAATATATGCTGAAAAGTGCAAAGTGGTTACTTAACATATTGCACAATGGCAAGTACATCTGTTTGTCTTTTCTTGTTTTATTTCAATAAACAACACTTATGAAGTTTGTTTTGTTTACTTTATTCACCGAGTGACGTATCCAGTCTGCCTAAATATCAAGCAGGCCAATGTAATGTAACGTAACGTAATACAGTCTACTACATAGTGTCGAAGGCGTAATGAATGCCTCCGTGACGGCATGCACGAACGCTTGTTAGTGCCAGATTCATCAATTAGCCATCTGGCACGTGATGCACCAGGCGCCGTGTGACATAACATTGCGTAACATAGGCCTACCGGCGTTCGATGTATGTTTAAACAAGGGTATCTGACCTATAGACACTGCCGTGTGACAAAATGTTTGTTTACATACAAAATGCGGCATTTTGTGTGAAAACACGATCATGAATATGATCGACTTTGGATGGACTTTAACGTAATGTAAGAAAAAAATGCTTTTATATGCAACGAGACAATAATTTAGGTTAGAATTTAGTTACCGTAAGACCGGGGCGGTCTACACCCGCCAATTCGTCTACTGGAGGTAACTCCAGACCGGACGCCGATCACACCCAGAGCTAGAATCGGTTCTAACTCTATACCACACCACTTGTTCGCTGGCTGGCGTGCGGTGCTGGTAAGATGGTGCGGGCTCGCCTGTAGCTTAGCTGAGCTGGGGCGCATTAGTCTGCAGGCCTGATGTTTGCACCGAGCAGTGGCCTGAGCCGTGCAGCGGGAGGCCTGCAGCATCATAAGCCACACTCGATGCTCTGCCCCACGTTATTCTTATATCTTTCTGCATATCTAGATTAATAGAGTGAGTAATCCAGCAACATACTTCTTTTGTCAATATCTGGATCATGATGTGCGGCCCAAACAAGCATCGAATCTGATTTTGTTTCTGGCTTTCCACCTGCAATATTTTTCATGATATACATCTCAGCAGAATAACAGTCACAACGGACACAAAGCCTGGAAACAATATATCAACAAATGATATATCAGGAAATGATGGAGCTGTGACAGCAGACATCAAAACCCAGTAATGTAATTAGGGATGTTAAACGAAGTTCGAATTTTCGAACTTCGATTTTAAAATTCGAATTCGAATTTGATTTGCGTACATTCGGTATTCGAATCTCAGATTATTGAAATTTGCGCATTTTCACGCAGTAATGATCGGCAATAAATGAATTTGCACTTTGAAATGGGTGCCGTAAACAGCATAAAATAGTTAAGATGGCGTTGTCACATATTATTTCTAAAATTCGACTGGAAC
>Ga0209782_1001884_pt1 | contig 11342 bp, 9 predicted proteins | sample WorMetmaBAHAMAS1_FD_187390 | JGI IMG/M metagenome (GOLD analysis project Ga0209782, IMG submission 187390) | Marine gutless worms symbiont microbial communities from Max Planck institute for Marine Microbiology, Germany - Inanidrilus... | ecosystem: Host-associated > Annelida > Digestive system >...
TGGGGGCAGTGGAGAGGGGCCAAGGGTCTCCGAAGGGCGGGGACGGTCACCGGAAAAGTTTTCTTGGTCATTTGTTCAAGTAGGCAATTTTTAAACATGAAACCAATTTATAATCGCTATTTTTTTTATCCCAGATCCCCAATTACACTCAAAATTTCAGTTTGGTTGGGCCGGTTGGAGGCAGACCTCTGACTGGGGGAAGGGCGTGGCCCCCGTCCCTTATCTCCCCTTTTATAACGGCCCCTGACGCCGCTCCACAGCTCGTCAAAGATCTGACTGCATTCGGTCAACTCGCCGACGAGACAACTTGCACACTCCGATGGCTGACTTTCGTGACTCTCCACGTCGTGTCCATCAAACACGTTGGAAAGTGATGGCGGGTAGGCGGTCGTCAGCAGATCTTCTCAACGAGTGTTTGACTCGACTCGTCGGCGAGTTGACCTGCTAGTCTGCTACCAACGACTGCCGCTGTTTCCGATGGACGCCATTTCGTCAGTCGTATGTCATGGTGGTGCCATGCCGCAGCCACTCCCACCTTGGTCGAGACTCCGACGAGTTAACCACAGATATCTGTGGTGCACCTGCAAGTGGCACCTGCTCTACGGGCGTAGTCAAGATGTGATATTAAAGAACTCTACGCAACTTTATGGATGTGTTTTCCATTGGTGTCCAGTGTCATTATGGCGCGAACGGTGTCCGTAGGCTTTCTGAAGACCATAGATAAGCATTGACGCGTCTCGTCCAGGTTGCCATTTTCGGCAAAGTTTTCAGCGTGCCACCTGGTTTTCCTCAGAGTCTAACGTATAACCCTAACCCTGTCTGACCGTTTGGCCCAAAATTTCCACTTCTTGTCCACTCTTCACTGGGGATGCGTCTACCTTTTAGTTTAGTAAACGTTTATATACGAAACTCGTAAATGTTTATTGAACGGTTACACACAACATGGCGACCGGCGATAAAGCGTCGATGGTTCTCGGTCGTGATGACACCATTATACAGCAGGTTACGTCAAGCAGCAGCTGCCTCCGTCGTCAGCTGACCAGCGTTCAGTGAAGTTCATTTGTCCGATTAGTGGACAAATAAACTTCACTGAACGCTGGTCAGCTGACGTCGGAGGCAGCTGCTGCTTGACGTAACCTGCTGTATAATGGTGTCATCACGACCGAGAACCATCGGCGCTTTATCACCGGTCGCCATGTTGCGTGTAACCGTTCAGTAAACATTTACGAGTTTCGTATAGCGTTTTACTGTTGAGCGTTAAGTCATGTTGCAGAAATACAGTAGACTACACAGCTGCATACGGCTGCATTTTCGTGTAGCATTTTCAAACCGTGTTTTGTGTTAAACGTTTGGAAATTGGAACACTATAAAATCCGTCTGTAGAAATGTTTTCGCCGAGTGACTACATATCGTCTCCGTGTTTTGATGATCTGTTGGTAGAATCTGGACTCGTTGCCAGTTGTCATGCTATGCATGTGATCTGCATGTATGCGTCTACGTAATGTGACTTGGTCTATGCAAACGTTGAATAACTGCTGAAGCTGTTCTCCGTCAGTAGCTGGGACGTCATAACAACACGGCGGCGTTGCGGGTTCAAAAATGCCACGATGCTACTCCGGAACAGGGGCATGAGAGCATTTTGAAATGATAAGGCCCTTACTTGAGGTCGCACCGACCACATTACGAAAATGTTCCTCTATGGCCGTAAACGTTGTCCTATGACCTTGGCCGTTAACCGTGACTTAGATACTTTCAAGGTGCATCAGAGTGGCATTTTTGGACACGCACACACACCAGACAGTCTGATTGCTCTATCTAGACCACCAAATGGTCGGTTGCATGTTGTGTTTTAATTTTAATTTATACTGACAGCGATAACCCAGATTTGTGGGGTTTTTTGAATGTGTGACTGCGTCGCCTATACGCGCAGCTGTTTTACAGTGTTATTTACGCTGCTTGTCGTGTTCCTAAGTGCCTTCAGCGTCATTGTCAAATGTTTATCTCCAGTACAGTCTTCCGCAAAGCCTTTCAGCAATCCATCCAGCGTGAGTGACACTGTAAGATAACCGGCAGTTTCTCTGTCTCGTTGACTTACTTACATACAAGATGCGCCAATAAAAAACAATCCACTAGAAAAATGCTGTATTTCAGCCATGGCAGTACGGATTTGAGCCAAACTTTCAGATTTGGTATGTGAGTATTCACACAACATATCCTGCGAATTTTATTTAAATAACTGATACAGTTCCTCAGATACAACAGTTTCACTTTTTCAAGTGAACATGCAGTTGCTGGCTGAATATGCACGAATAGCAAATATAATTTTTACAGCTTTTCATTAACAGTTCAAATGTTTCAGTCATGAATGTCAGATGCCTGTAGCTCACTCTGTATTTAAACATACTCAGTGTCAGTGCCCAGCAGTTGCAGCAACACACGATCAAAATCTGTTGCAAAATGATACAAAATGTCTTATCAATGAACTCGTAAAGCAAGTCATTCTGTATCGCAGACAAAATGGTCTTTTATCTTGGCATTACGTTGGCCAGCTTTGGCGTGTGTCTTTGATAGTGTTCCAGCATAGTACCTCACACATGTTTATCCATTGGCACATCCATATGATGCATTTTCTGTTACTTTTACACCAGAATTGCAGTTTAGTTACTTGTTCACTTAGAAAACTGTACTTTTAAGTTCAAATAGTTGTAAGTTTTAAACCATAGCAAATATTGTGACAAAATTTGCTGCGTATGTGGCGCGAATCCTACTCTGTGAAAGCTGTAAATTTGGTGAAAAAACTGTTACAGTAACTGAGATAATGAATTTTTCCTAAGGGATTGTTTTTATTGGCGCACCCTGTACATGTTGTATTGTACGTTGTGTATTTTATCGCTGTTGGTTGCAACTAAGCAGTGTTGTTTATAAACTACATGTCTTACTGCCTTGGAGGGTCATCCTGAACGCTGATTTGTATATATCATCGTCTTATTTCGCTGCACCAGTGTCGTCGTTGTCGTGTACGCATAGCGCTACTTGATTCGAACTTAGCAATACAAAGCATAATTACGGTAGTTTATTTGTTTTCAAATGTCTTGGATATCGGGGTCACAATATTAAAGCGTCATTCTACGTAACAAGATGATGTGATTAACATTTTATGACTGGATCCCGGTTTTAGAATCGTATGAACACACAAACATTGGCTGACATTCAGCCAGATTTGTATTGTTGGAGTTATTTGCAGGAAACTCTGAAGTCTGCCGTTACGTTACCAGTTCTTCTGAAAAAATGCAAAAGGCATAGAAAGTTATTCTGAGACAGAGATGACATTTTGAGAAACCGTATAGTTAGTTAACTGTATAATACACAGGTAACGTGTGGATTCAAAATAACTGATTCAGCTAGAAATGCGTGGCAAAGCCCAGCGTACAGCCCGCCGGGCATAGCAGTGTCGCCCCCTAGCGAGTAATAGTGAAACTCAAACGTGCTGCCTCTAATGAATGTAGATGAATTAACCCAAGTGCCGATCGATGCCTGCTGTCTACAGTTAAGCTGCATTATCTGCAGAAGTACGGGATGGAAGCTCATCAAATTTATACGAGATATAGAAGTACCGTCGCTGCTTTAAATGTGCTCATCGATATTTCAATCGTCCAACGCGTTTGGAAATGCCAGCGTAACGAATGGAGATCGTCGGCCGATTTTCGCCCAATAACCACACAAATAAGAAACGTTATCTCAGGGGTAACTGCATTGAAGTTCACCAGATTTTTACGTAATGTAGCTGCATCATCGCTGCTGTTAACACCCTTATGCAAATGGCGACAATGCATTCCAGTACGGAACTCTAGAGCAAAGACTAAAAGCGGTCAATTTCGATGTTTGCAAAAAGTGCCCCAAATTAATTGGTTACCATAGTAACGTCCATTGAGCGATCTCAAAACAAACATCAGATTAATCATCCCCACCACCCACATGTCTATCAAAGCTGAATATATGGTCGAGATCGGTCTAGCACGTTCTATAATAATAGGCCAGATATGCCCATATTTGTAATTTTTTCACAAAAGTCCAAAATAAGCAAACGTTTCTCCAGCGTTACTCCACCGATCTTCACTGTGTTTGCACATGATGTAGCCACATTCAATGCGCTTCTAAGGTGCCCATCGCTGTTCCGATATAGCAATCCGTTTTGGAATGGCAGCGCGACAAAATTTTTCCGCGAAAAGCGCCAATTTTCTGACTTTCGTTGGTTGCCATGGCAACGTCCCTTGAGCGATTGTCAAATTAATGCAAAATTTATTAAGCGCCTGCATAGCTCTACCAATCCCTGAAAAGTTGAACTCGTTGCTCCGACGTCTACCTCTAGATAAATATAAAAATTAAAGAAAAAACATCGGCAAAATATATAGCCCGCCGGGCAGGCATCCGGGCGGGGTAATAAATGTAACTGAACTTAACGGGAACATTACCATTACATTCTGATTTTGTTTGTGCTGCAATTAGTGCATAATAATTCGATCAAATAATCTGATCTTGGTCTGTCGGATGTTCAAAGCAAACCCGTAAAGTCTTCATTATAGGCGCATACTCTCCATACAGGCGTAGATGTCAATTTCGTGTGCTCCTAAGCTAAAAATAAAGAAAACACAGTAAAAAGTGAGTGGAAAAGTTACAACAAATTATCGTCAAACATCACGGTGATGACTTCATTAGGCGAAGCACAGGCTTGTCAAACTCCTGGTGTACGGTCCGGCCGCAGAAATATCCATATATCTACGGATATTTTGTGGCGAGTTTTACACATTTTAATGGAACCAGTTTCGTATACGTTTGTATCCGTAAATCGACAAAATGATGAAGCCCGGGCCACATCAGTGTTGACCCGGGCTCCATCATTCCGTCGATTTACGGATACAAACGTAGGTTATACGGAACTGGTTCCATTACAATGTGGAAAACTCGCCACAAAATATCAGTGGATTTTTACAGTGTACTGCGACATTAACTGCCGACGGTCGTCATCGCCGCATCGCGTTGCAGATTTTGCAGTAGTCGATATGATGAACGGATGAGCTGGTATTGAACCTAAGGGGATATTCGATTAGCGAAATCCGGTTTCAGATTCATAATGAAACCGATTTCAGATTGTTCTTTGTTTACCACTGATTGTGTCGTTTACAGCTAAAACGGTCATTCGATTTGCCGAGTGAATCTGAAGTTGTTTTCACTGTAGAACTGAATCCGGCCGATCGTTAATCGAATACCTCCCTCCCCCGGCCCTCGTCCCTAATAGCGGCGCCGTTCAGTGTTGTGTGGACGATTCGCTGGTCTGTGCCGACGTGACGTACTGTCGCAGGCTGAAGATGCACAGCGGCTGTCTCGACGCCAGCTCGTCCAACGCACCCGCCGCCTTCGACTTTGAGCGCCCGAACTCCATCTGGAAGTAGCATCGTAAGTATTATTCACCAGAGAACCAACTACAGTTTTGGCTGGGGTAAAGGCGGGAATGTCACCTCTGCCGGGTGGCCGGTAACACTGTGTGATCCCATATGGCACGTGAGTTCCCGTAGCGGTGACTGTGAGGCTTGTTGCGAACTGCTATATCCGGTTACTTTATATATCGTATATACGCTTTTCAGAATTAGCCTGAAATCGTGCACTGCGTTGTCCTGCTCAACTATAGGCCTAGGTCAAGTAGGCCTAATACATGATGTTCAACAATAAAATGAAATGAGACAAAATAATGATCAAGTAAGCCTGGTACAAATCTATTCTACGTAATAATTCAATAATAACAACAATTAATAGTAATTTCTAACTGAATTCACGTTGTAAGCGCCGCAGTCTCGCATGCGATATGCATCACCGGAAGTGGGCGAACCACAGATGTTGCACTGTAAAAAATATCCGTATATCCATGGATATTTTGTGGCGAGTTTCCCATATTTTAACAGAACCTGTTCCGTACATCCGTATACGTGGATATACGTATATTTTTACAGTGTACAAGACTGTCTACACTCGTATCTGTTGTCGCAGTGTATCGCTGGCCGCGATATTACTGCCCCCCTGGTGAGTCATTTGGAGTTTCCTGGCTGGTAACGGAATCTCGCGACTATGGCTTTTCGACGGTGTGCCAGACAGACAAACGGACGGACACCAGACTGATGCATGACGCTTACTGACAGATTAATAAATAATTCTGTAATAACTTACACGCCCTATGAGTCACAGTATAGGCTAATTTAAGGTTGGCATTTGCAATAGACACCCAGTTGGTCCAGGAACGAAGACCCGACAGAGGGCTCAGGGCCTAAGGAACGAAGTTTACTTTAAAAGCTGGAGCATTTGTTAAAGGCACATTAAACTTTGTTAAAGGTAGATTCGTATTTCAGTCTGTTTTTCACCGTTGTTAAAAATCTATTTCAGTCTTTCATTTTCTATTGCATGTCTAAAATGACAGCATGTTTTCTTCTTTTGCACTACACACATATTTATCATTTGGACTGCACATTGTTGTCGGAACTCCTGCGTTCAAATAATACTCTAAAATAGCTTACATAGCTGCACCTATCATGTCTGTAAAAGCGAAATTACGCCCACCTGAGAGAGATAGGTCACCATTGAATGAAGGGTGTCGTTCTGCATCACTGGCTCAATGACCCACCCGCTCTGAACCAACTGAAACAAAACAACGCACGTACATTACTTTGATAACTTTACTAGACCGCTCGACGCAAGGTGCTGCCTTTACGCGGTCCTATTCCTTTCCCGCAATTTATGAGTTTTCGATTAGACGCACACATAGGCTATACCCTGAACCGGCGCTATGGACATATTATGCTGCTATTTCTCTCTCCAGCACGAATAGCCTACGCCGCCGCTGCAAATCCACCGCTCGCGGCTCACTGCAACAAATCAACAAAAACAAACAAAAGTTTTGACCCACTGGATAAGTTCAGCCTCCGTCGTAAGCTCCGCCCAGCGTTACAGTACTTGGCAACGCAATCGTGTAGATTACTGACAACTTGCACAAAGCGCAGTCAAGGACTATACGGCAGTTGAAGCACTCAGTTCCACAGTTATAGGCCCAGTCATAGTTATTATTAATATTTATTAATAATAAACAACAAGTAATCCCAACGTAATTTGAGAAGAGGCTGAGTCGCCTATGCGTTACATTGCATTATCGTATTCCCCCAAATTTTGCCCCTTCCCGTGGTGGAGATCTGGACCATCCAATACATCGTACATTGGGCCAACCCGACCCGCCAACCCCGATTTTCCAAAGTACATAGACAGACGGACAGACAGACAGAACAAACACGCAACTCGACTTGTAGCCTACCAATCGGCCGCTAACGCCGTATCTGACAGAGCGATGATGTCTAATAATTGGCCTTATTACTTTTGCAGTTTTCGAACTGGCCAATAACAAGCTCAGCAGCTGTTTGCAACAAACACACCTGAGGCCAAGAGTGCCAGGAAATAACTTTCAATTTCTAAGGTTGATTTTACTTCTTTTATGAAACGTTTTTGATACCGTTTTAATTTGTGTGTGTCTGTTTGTTGTTGAGGCGGAAGTATGTGCTTCTTGAGCCTTGTACGTCTTGCTCTGTACTTGCTCATGCACTATTTTTATATGTCATTTTGAGCAAATAAAATATGTATGCATGTATAATCGCATGATCTTTATAGCATCAGTTGTGTGTGTGTGTGTGTGTGTGTGTGAGAGAGAGAGTGAATAACGCGTTACTGGAGTCGTTTACGGTATGAGACATTACAATACGGGCTGTTATCACTTGTCAGTTTCACTTGTCAATGAGTAGTTTTGTTTATCGGTAAACTGCTATGAAAAAAGAACGAACAAGACAATCGAGGATAGCAGACTTCGCCCCTGCAATACAGACTGAATAACAGCAGCGGCATTGGCCAACAAATGCACTCATACTTACCTGCATACAAACAGGCCAGTATACTAACAGCAAAGACAATACAAAGTGCTTTCCGCAGCGCACAGTCTCTGCTCGGTGAATGTGCTATACTACAGGCGGCTTCTGGCAAATGACCTTAAACTAGTTATCTACCTGTGCCCCCATTATGTGAAAACACGACGACATCCACAAAACCGGAAGTACATTACGTACTGCATTGTCACCAGAAGCAGACCGAGCCACGGCCACGAGTAACGTATACAGATAATTTCGTGAAGTTTGGACATGTAGTTTTTGAGATTTGCCAGCGGACATATATACAGATTACAGACATACATACAGAGACACACACAGACACGCTGATTGCAATATCTCGCACCCCTCTTGGAGGCGAAGTAAAGAATAACTCAAACCTTAACTCTGGTAATGCTGTCCTGTATCGGACAGTCGGGCCAGCTAACCGACTGCAGCGTTACGATGTACTTTACTCCGTCCTGTTTGTCGCCTTGCAACATGCAAAAATCGAGAGATTCTTTCTTGAACAGCTGCGATATTTCATGCTGCATGTACACTGACAGTGCAACAATCACGTTTAGAACGTTCGCCACGCATGCAAATTGGTTGTATATTTTGTGCATATTGGCTGTTTAGCAACTCCATTAGTTGTGTGTGAAAAATTACAGCAAATACGTCGTTCGCATATTACGAACTCATTCAGTCATTTCACATTTTTTTCGATAAGAACTGTAACTGTCATGAACAACTTGCATGAGTGGAGAAATAAAGTTAAAAATGAATGAATGTCAGCCTTCATAAATTTTACCTCAATATCCACTTTCGTGGCCTGGTATGGAGTTCATCTCGAGATAAAATCATTCAAGTCAGACAGCAATATGATATCACACAAAACCGTGCAATAAAAAAAGATATAGGCCTAAATCTTGTAAAATAAGTACAGACTGCAGACTTCATTAGCTCATCAGAATCCCAACAGGCTATAGCTGGAGTCTGAACATGCTCTAAGGCATAAGAAAATAGCTAGTAGCATAAGTCCATAAAAGTTTTTTAAAAAATAGCAATAAATAACCCGCTCAAATATACCAAAAGTACAAAAATTGGATAGATTGGACGCTTACCTATTTTCATGTCGCTGCTGAATTCGTGGACAACGTCAATCTGCTGCGATGAACAAAATTATCAAGTTCAGGAGTTAATATACCGTACATTATTTTTATATTATACGTTTTTCATTTAACTGCTGTTACTGATAAAGACAAAAGAGTATTTGGCCAGTAATAGTCCCACAAAATTCACAAGAATAGTTTCCTGAGTCTTCGATCCAAGTAACGAAGCTAAACATTTTTACAACAACGATGGGTATAGGCCCAATAGCCTACAAAATCAAGAATGAACATATCGTACTCAAGTAACAATGAAATGGAATGCGAACTTGAGGTAAGCTTACAGTTTTCATACAAAACATTTGTCTTTCTTCTTATTCGAGCTCTGTATCGTGGATCAGTCCAGATTGATCTAAGCCCAAACCGATCTATTCTATCTATTTCTTTCAATTTTTACATTCACAAAATCATGGACAATCACACCTCCTCTTATAAGTCTTACACTTGTCTTTCCATTTTTTTCGTCTCTGTAATCTATCATCATAATGTAATCTGATGCAATGCAAACCTCAGCAGCCCTGAGGAAGAAAAAGACATGTCAGTAGTCTTAAATATGTTAACTTAATCTATCGTCGTTGCAACGTTTCAAGTTCAACAATGGCAAAAGTTCAGTAGTCCCGAGTTCATTCAGGCATCATGCTAATCAGATAGGCCTACTGTACATCTGCCAGGCTGTGATCCGGTTTTTCCACAGCAAATTAATCTCCCATTAATTTAATCCGCCATTGATCATTATCTGCTGGACTTAATGGCGGATTACATTAATGGGAGATTAATTTGCTGTGGAAAAACCGGACCTGTATATGCGAACTAACCGTAACTTGATCGTCGTATGTAGTTCTCTTTTGTGGCTCCCTGATGATGTCGAACACGAGTTTGGGGTCGCATGGTATGATTCCTTTGCCCAGATAACTACAACAGTGTAACACTCGCACTGCACGTTTCAATCACCGACTCAGAGTTGATTAGAAAAGGGCAAAAGGTTATGCCCATCGACTTTCATTGTAATAATTACTATTAAGATGAGACAAACAATTCTTACATAATTAGACTAATAGTTCTGATTTTGAACGATCATCTAGGCCTCTAAAGTAACTACAGAGAACTCTACAGGGTGCGCCAATAAAAAACAATCCCTTAGGAAAAATTAATTATCTTAGTTACTGTAACAGATTTTTTCACCAAATTTATAGCTTTTATAGAGGAGGTATCAGGCCACATCTAGGGGATTGTTTTTTTATTGGCGCACCCTGTACATAAATAAAATCCAAGTTGCAGACCTTGAGTAGCGTATAGCTTATTTTCTAATATCCGTTGATGTTCTGCTTTGTCGTTATTTTTATCTTTGCATTCTTTTGTTTCACTGTATGTTTCTTTTGTGTTTTATTGTCGTTTTTATGGCCAGTTGTAAGAGCAGATCTTTTCTGCCTTTCTGTACCCGCCAGTCATTCGCTCTTTGGTTGCAGTTAGTTTTTTTATTGGCAAATTATTGATTTAATTTGATTTGATTAGTCGTTGAGCCTGTAGGTAGTTAAACCACTTACGTCTGTGACGCATTGTCAGTGCAATGCCAGACCTACGGTTACCTTCCCAGCCGTATAGGGATCATTGTGCTTTGCCCGATACTGCTTCGTGACAGAAGCAGATGCGTGTGAACAACACTACTTTTCCCAAGTCGTTAGGCTACCATCCAGCAGACCGTCCGGAGTTGAACCCGTGACCTCTAAGTCGCAAGTCGAACGCCCCAGACATTACACCACCAGGCCACACTACGCAGTGAAATGCGGCGTGTGAATTATATCAGCTTAAATTCCATGGGACCGACACCGACACCGACAGCGACACCGACATCCTCGCCGGCTTTTCCTCGCGAGGATTCTCGCGAGGTTGTCCGTTAGGGATGCGCGCGTGCACGCGTGAAACGTGTACACATTTATAAAATTACACGATAGGCGCATCCGTGTCGGCGTCGGTGTCGGTCCGATGGAATTTAAGCTATAGCAAACAAAAGCCGACCTGTGCATCGAGATTCTTTCGCTGACGTGCATCTTGCGCAGAACGACGACGTCCTTCTTCAGCCCGCAGTAACTGTTTCGTCACATAACAAGACGCGAACAGGTCACGGTCATGCGCAGTCAACTCGCCGACATAAAACGTCAACTCATCCAGGGGCGTAGCTAGGATTTTTGGCTTGGGGGTGGGCAGACGGTACCATGTCAGGCGG
>Ga0209782_1001885_pt1 | contig 11341 bp, 5 predicted proteins | sample WorMetmaBAHAMAS1_FD_187390 | JGI IMG/M metagenome (GOLD analysis project Ga0209782, IMG submission 187390) | Marine gutless worms symbiont microbial communities from Max Planck institute for Marine Microbiology, Germany - Inanidrilus... | ecosystem: Host-associated > Annelida > Digestive system >...
AACAAATGTGTCTTTAGATTGGGTTTTTGCACACAAAATTCTCACAGGTGCTGTAGATTGCTATTATTCGTAGTGTTTCTTAATGAATATGGTAACAATTAAGTTAGTATTCTATTTCTGGTAAACAATTTATCATTCCAACTAGTACTGTGAGTTGGGCTATACAGGCTTTGACAACCTGTCACCCAGCCAGTGGTGTGATAGCATGGAATAGAACTAACTACAACACCTTCTGGCCTTATCCGTCAATTGGTAGCCTGGAGTCCAAATCCTTTGTGCCAATTTTGCAATATTGGTAATATTGATGGTGTTTTTAAATAAGTTAACAAAGAAATGATCTTACTGATTCTGTGTATAGGCATTAGAAGATTTACAGTCGGTGGAAACAGCATTTGCCGACCTTCACCGGCGTTATGAGAAGACAAAGTCTGTTGTTGAAGCATTCAAAAAGGTGCGTATGTGTCCTATGTTGTGTTGCATTGTGCTGGGTGGATCTCACTTGCTGCACCAACTCTTAACTGTTAAATTTACTGTAACAGTTAAATGACATAAATGATAAAAACTGCAGTTTATCTATTGTGTAGCCACGGATTAAAAACTGCAAAAATCATAAAAAGGTGTCTACCCACCATCACGTCGTCTAGGTGTCAACGTGATACTGAGTACTAAATCTTCGGTTATATTTTACCTATTTGTCCAGAAGCCCCCCTGGACGGATTTTCACCAAATTTTGCACAGCTGTAGAAATTGTGGACATATTCACCTGCGATAATTTTTTAGCGATAGGTTAATAGATGTCGATTCTGTGGGGGGTCAAAAATGAAGAGTTTCCATTGACTAAGCCAGTGGCTGTTAACATAGAGCTGCACAACAGTGCCGGCTGTGATTTGTAGACCTTTTTACTGTCATGTGGTCTGCCATAATCTGTGTTGTTTACATATGCTGTGTAGAATGAAGATATACTCAAGAAATGTGTGGCAGACTACCAGGCAAAGTTGAAAACGATGGATGAGAAATTTCAGCTTCTGAAGAAACAAGCAGAGGACAAACTAAATGAGTTCGTTTGATAATTGTTGTGCAGTCTGATGAAATCTGATCTATGCATATTTTATACATACATGTATGTGCTAACAGAACTTGCACATTACTGGGTACTCGCTTTTAAATTCGTGTTGTTTTGTTCATAATGTGTTATCTACTATCGTCAGTTTACCAAACAGTATGCTTTAGCCATCAATCTGTCTCTGTTATTCCGACACTTCTGCATTGATTTGAACATCTCAAACTTTCTCATAACCTGGTAATCCCATTATTCTAGTGTTGTTGTACCAAACGTTTTGATCAAAATTCTTACACGGTAACTTATCTAGTTGTGTCAGTTGAGTTCCTTACACAGCTGTAGATCACTCGATAGAATTTTAAAATGTTTTGGAATGTCATGCAATCCCATTACAACAGCTTATCTTCTGAGCTTACACTGTGGACGTGCAGCGTGGCATATTTGAATGCGCAGAGCAAATGACGAGATTGCCAAAGTGAAACGAAACAACGAGTCTGAAGTTGTGCGCCTTCAAGCAGCTCTTCGCAAAGCTGAAATGCAAGCTCAGGGCATGGAACAGACTGTTGAACAGAAGGCAAGTTAATGCACTCCTGTTTTTATCAAGATTGTGCTTTAGCATATTAGTGCTATTGTAATTGTGCCTGTCGAAATGAATGGCCATAATTCAGCAATTTTCACCAGGACTCAGTAATGGGATGTTTTTTGAGGAGTCCACCAATTCTTAGGTTTATGAGATCTGCATACATGCTACTTTATCTACTGTTCATTAAAATTAGAAGTTTCTCCAACCACATTTTACATGCATTTTTGCCACCACCATCTATCGCATCACAGAACTACAGTCTTAGACAGCGTGCTCACTCACTTCAGTTACCTGAACGTTCAACATATCTTTCTGACTGTAATTTTTTAAGGCGTATGTTGTATAAGCACTCATACTAGTCCTAGTGATTGTTTCTAGATTGTTTCTGGTTTTTCTTTCCGCTTTCATTTTTTTGGTGTGCGTTCTGTCACGCCTTATTTACAATAAAATGATGATGATGATGATGATGATGATGATGATGACTTTGTTGACACGGCTTCTGGAATGTTTTGCCTAGTACAGTGGTAGCGGCTTCTAGTTTTAATGGTTTTAAGCAGATACTAGATTGTGTGGACTTAGCAAAATTTTGTATTTAGTAATTTTCTAGTTTCTAGTTTTTTTGTAGTTTTTTGTGTTTACTTTACTGTATGTTTTTACGTGTATATATGTATGTAATAGTATTAGGGCAAGTGTAAGTGGTCTTCCAGACCCTTCTTGTCCTGTGGCTTCTTTTAACCATTAAAATATTCATTCATTCATTTATTCATTCATTGAAGCATAACAAGTCACTTGATCTAAGACTATTGGTAGAGCTAATCAGAATGCAGCACTGTGGTCAAAGTCTGCTACCTATGATTTCCTTGTGGATATCAAGCCCAAACTCCATTTCGAACTTTGGTTCTAGCAGTAGTGAGACTGAAATTTAGCATCAGTTTATATTTTGCATTAGTTACCGGTAGCATTTTGACCATTTTAGCCATGGCGGACACGGTGCAAAAGTGTGAACGTTTCTATGAACATGTGATGTTCTTATTGAGATTATGGTTCTGCTGACTTTACTCGACAATGGTCCATCACCTAAGGTCACTGTAAATCACTGTTAGAAGGTCATACCCAGTTAGTCTAATTCAGCGATAGATGTGCTGCTTCAATGACAGGAAATTCTTAAAACAGTCTTAAAATAACCCAGGTATTATCTGCATTTGGGTCTCGAGTCTTAATGAGATTTTTAGTCCTAGCAAAATCTACAGGGTGCGCCAATAAAAACAATCCCTTAGGAATAATTCATTATCTCAGTTACTGTAAAAGATTTTTTCACCAAATTTACAGCTTTTACAGAGGAGGATTCGCGCCACATACGCACCAAATTTCGTCAAAATATTTGCTATGGTTTAAAAATTACAACCATTTGAACTTAAAAGTACAATTTTCTAAGTGAAACAGTAATTAAACTGCAATTTTTATGTAAAAATAACAGAAAATGCACCATATGGATGTGCCAGTGGATTACCATGTAAAAGGCACTATGCTAAAACACTATCAAACACACATGCCAAAGCTGGCCAACATAATGCTGAGATAGACCATTTTGTCGACGACGACACAGAATGATTTGCTTCACGAGTTCATTGATAAGACAATTGTATCATTTTGCAACAGATTTCGAGCGTGTGTTGCTGCAAATGGTGGGCACTGACATTGAGAACAGTTTTATTTAAATATAGAGTGAGCTATAGGTATCAGACATTTATGATTGAAACATTTAAACTGTTGATGAAAAGCTGTAAAAATTTGATTTGTTATTTATGCATATTCAATGTGCAACTGCATGTTCACTTCAAAAAGTGAACTTTAAAGTCTAAACCGCTGTATCTGAGGAACTATGCCGATTATTTCAATAAAATTCGCAGGATATGTTGTGTGAATACTCACATAAAAGGTCTGAAAGTTTGGCTCAAATCCATACTACCATGACTGAAATACAGCATTTTTTCTAGGGGATTGTTTTTTATTGGCGCACCCTGTACAGTGACCTAGTGTGAAAGTTTATGTGAACACTTGAATGTAGGGCCTATTGAGTGTATTGCATTTGTGGCAATTGTAGACAAAGGAGAATCGTGAACTGACTGCAATATGTGATGAGCTGATTGCTAAAGTTGGACAGTAGAGAGAATTTACACGTAGGTGTATTTGCACCGCTCGTGCTTTGTTTGCGTAGCAGCATATTTCCACCAGACACAAGAGATGTTTCTTGCTGCTGTAGGCAGTTCCAAGTATCAACAGCATATCTGAAACTGTACCACTCAATCACCTTTCACTTTTCAGTATTGTACAAATGGTTGTTTATAATTTTCAAGTTTTCATTTTCATTTTACTTCACTATAACTGCAAAGATTTGGCATTTTTGACTGGGTCTCCTCTGGAAAGGTGGAAGAATTTTGTTGATGGTCAGGGAAAGGTAATGTACACGTATTCTTTTACTCGTGTGTGCGTATTTGACTTGCGTCATTGTGGGAATGGCTTAGTTTCTGGGGAACTCCCAGTGCCATCAAAATCCATGTCTGCCCAGCATTTTAAGTTGAATGGTGATGATGATTGCAATGTGGACCATTAGAGCAATTCTGACTATAGACACCTTCCAGCCTAATCTTAGTGGCTGTTGTGCAAGTCAGAAATTATAATAAGAGGGCCTAGCAGTGACTAGCATAGCGCGAGATGTTGTTTAGATTACCCCTCCCCGCGACCACAATGTGTGGTAAATTTGGAACGGAATTTGAAACCTAAATTAGCTACAATGCGCCAATGCACTTCCTTCACAGACAGATGGATACTGACATCATAGCATAAGCGCGAGATGTATATATTAAATCTCGCGCTAAAAAGCATTTCATTTTAATATATTATTAGTCAGTTGTGTACTGATAAGTGTAATGAACTTCCACTTCAGTTGATACAGATTGCTGTACATTTTACCGTTGTAAATTTGTAATGAATATTGTTGATATTAGTCACTTTGAAGTTTTTTTTACAGTTAATTGTTTATGCATGCTCAGCATACGTTATGCTAATTTGCTTATCCGTCTTGGATATTGTATGGAAGCAAGTTTTCAGTGACAGAGGAACATTGTAACTTGTTTTTCATTGTCTAGACTGTACATTACTTTTTTCCAATAATTTTTGGCTGCAGTGATCTGCAGTTTGTTGTTCTTGCTGTTGTGGATTACGGTTTCGACTTCAATGGCTTGTATCTTGACCACAGTTCAATCTTGAGCTAAGGTCACCAAAGCAGTCGTACTATACCTTGCCAGTCAAAACTGAACTGTTGGCATGCTGTTTGGATGACTGGAAGTGGCTGAAATTGGTACCGTTTGTTGACTTTGCCTGTCAATAGCCCTTACCCACATTTGGGTTTTGTTTCACTTTCAACGTCCACTCTGTGAAATGTGCATGCTTTTACAAGCTTGTATTTTGTGAATAAAGGTGTTATTTTAGCTTACATAGCCAGAAACTTACCGCGTCTGCCGCCAGGCGACTAATAGCATGTAGCACAGGGGCTTATGGGTCCGTTGCGGCCTACTATTCCGATGCCTGAGCGGTAACCATTAAGGGCAAGGCATCCGGGGTGATTTATGGGCATCCTCCGGATTAAGGTCCAGATTGGTCTGACCGTTTCCAAATTCGAATTCCTGGGTCCCACCTCCTGCCGACGTTGCATGACTAGCTGAGTCCAACAACCTTCAGTGTGGGGCAAAAATTGGGTCCATGAGGTACAGACTCGTATTCCTTATACTGGTACAGATTTATTTAGACTGCTTGGACTTGTCAGTAAAGTGATCTAAAACTCTCCCATTTTATATACTGCTAACCACACTTATAGTCATGATAAATCTGTTGCCAGCCCGGTATTATATTTACTGTTAAACAGGTTTATGTGCCTGCTGAAGTTTGTCAACTACCCCCTGATAGTTTAAATTTTTCTTTTGGCCTAACATATTTATTTAACAGCACTGGTTTATATAAAACTAATTTTACTGCATTCAACTGTCTTGGCTGTCTTGTTGTCTCGTCGTTGAAACGATTTTGAAACGATTGACATATCATCACAAGTAACGGGTAGTTTGTTATAAGTACTTGACCCAACACTATAAGGAACGTCCAAACTGCTTATTCATTATTATATATTCTATATTATATATTCTATATTTTTGTAAATTTAAAGAATTAAATACATTTATTTGTATAAAATCATTAATAGGTAAATGTGTTTCCGTAATTTCGTAGTACATACGTGCTCGTCAAATTTAATACAGTGGGGAAGCGTGAGGTATTCGAAAGCATCGTGCTAGGGTCGATTACACAAAAGGAACAGCAAACAAGTCTGCTAACGCCGATGGACCGCGCGACGCTGCTTAACGCAAAATTGACCATATCGCAATGCCCACCGAGTTTAATTGGAAGGCAAAGAGCGTCGGTTGATAGCAAACTGCTACGCAGACCGAGAAAATGTCAGTTATTACCACATATTTGAACGGTAATGCTCAAACTCCACTTGGTCGATTGTCTATATGTTATACAGCCAATTTGCAACAACTACAGTGACAAATCGAACCGATGGAGCTTAGGCCTAAGCCTTAGTGTGGTCTCGAGCACGATAATCAGTAGTCAGTCGTCAACTACATTGTTGATCGCAGTTCACCGAGTGCCGTGTAGATTTTTTTTTAACTCCACAGTTGTGCATACAAAAAGGGGGACGTGAACAAAACCACGCCCCTTTTAGGGGTGTTTTTTTGTCATCCCTTTGGCAAGACTTGATATAGTCTAACTTTATACAAAATTTAATAGCTCTAGCTTCAGGCGACGGACAACAAACCATCCCTGCCACATAGATTATTATATTTTAAACCAGACTGTACATATAGTGTAGATTTATTAATGACTGTGTCTCCACTTGCACTTGCACTGCACATGTTATTGTTTGTTCCCCCCTATCTCTTCCCCCTTCCTGTTTGTTTTGTGTTCTTTTGTTTGTTTGGGCGGCCAGTGTAATGAGCGTATGCTTCTCTGGCAGCCTTTTGAGCGCTAGCATACACTGTATACACTGTAATATTCCTATTGCTCAGAAAATAAATTTCGATTGATTGATTCAGCCATTCCTGAGATATGGATGGGGCCCCCAAAATTTAAAATGTGTCATGTGATCTAACCACGCCCCTTTCAAGGATGGTTTGTTGTCCGTCGGCTGGGACTAGCTACGATCAACCCGGTTTCTATGCCACTGATCCCACACGTCCAAGGGTGGTTGTGCCTATGTACTTATTACTTAACCGTACTAATTAACCCTAACAGATACAGTAGGATATTGGCTTAAGTTACTGCCACTTTAGTATTTATCGGCATTTAGTACAGCCATTGTGACATCATTTACCGCCGGTTTAGATTTATTCATACACATTACATGTGGATATGCAAGCTGTCGGCTTACAAGTTAATGTAAGTAAGAAATTTTATGCAGCCCAGCCATTGTTTTATTTTTAGATATGATTATCTAAATTATACAGTAGGCCTAATCTCATCTAGTGAATACCATTTCAATACAGTCCTTTTGCAGATATGTAAACATTTAAATATAATATCCTCTGGCGAACTTGGCCCATGAATAGTAAACGAAACCTGGAAGTCGCATTCAGTAATTAAAATGTTATGTCTTGTGGTCTGCAAAAGCCTATACAACCAGTCTGTTGTTCAAGGTGTTTGTTGGTTGTGCGTTTTTTTTGCTCATGGTCGTATGCATTGGTTCATTTTCTTAACAAGTGACTGTCGATACGTCACAGGTTACCGTCTGTCGATGTGGACGTATCAGTGTGGATCTGCAGCTTCGAACAGTCCATGATGGCACACTGCCTGCCATCTAACTGAGCCATGGCCATAGGCATCATGCATAGAAAAATTTGGTATTAGCTGATAAATCTATGCTGCATTATAGCGAGGAGGATTCAAAATGTTTAGCTCCTCTTATGGAGTTTTACGTTGTTTGTGCGTGTTGTATTTAGAACTGACAAAGAGATGGGCATTCGTGGATTGACATCATTTATTGATGATCATCCTGAACTGTTAACTGGATTCCACTTGCATGATACACAAATTGTCATAGATGGAAACAACCTCTACCATTTTCTTTACTACTACTTCCACATACCGTGTGAATATGGCGGAGATTATGACCAGTTTGCCAGATGTTGCACTGCTTTCTTCACTGCCCTGGATTCCTGCAACGTTACCCCTTATGTAGTTTTCGATGGGGCATATGCTGCAGATGGAAGCAAGTTTGAGACGTCACTGGCACGGGCTCGTGAAAGGGTGCATATGTCAAACATTGTGGCACATGGTCGCCGTGCGAAAATTCTCCCAATTCTGACTCACTCATGTTTTGTTCGTGTATTGCAAAGACTTGGTATAGAATATGTGACGTGCGATTTTGAAGCAGACCATCAAATTGCAGCACTGGCTAGACATTGGAACTGCCCTGTCTTAACAAATGACAGTGACTTTTTTATCTATGATATACCAGCTGGTGTCATCCTGTTAGATTATTTGAACTTGCGGTGTAAAGATCCAAAGCAACATTCTAAGCATCACTCGGAAATTGTTTGCCGATATTTGGAGGCCCAGATTTTCTACTGTCAGAAGTTCATGAAATTTCTTCATGTTGACAATCATTCACTGGTTGTGTTGTTTGCAACACTGCTTGGGAATGACATTGTTGATGGAAGAAATTTTGACAATTTCTTTTTGCAAATTAAACTTCCTAAAATGCACAATCGTTGCAAATCGAGTCATAGACATCGCAAAATTTCAGGCCTAGTTGCTTGGCTACAGTCTGTGTCTACAACATCAGATGCAGTTGCGTATATACTGAATAAACTTCCTCAAAATCGTCGGAGAAATGTTGAGTCGCTTATAGAATTATCACTTTCCTGTTACTGTGAACCACAGTCGAATCTGCATGAATACTTTGATGTAGATAATGAGCAGAAGAAATGTGCTGTAAGAACATTTGGTGAATGTGTTCTTCCTGACTGGTTTCTTGTGAGCATTAGTCGTGGCATTATACCAACTGCTGTGCTGAATATCCTGGCCAGTCAACGTCTGCTGTTACTAAGCCAGATTGAGGCCTCTCCGGAAAAGAGTTCATACATATGTTCACAGAAGTTGCGTCAAATTGCATATGGAATTGCACTTTCATCGAGTAACTCTCTGACTGACTGCACGGGCTTTCATGCTGTTTGTGTGAATGAATTTGATCGTGAGTGTAAAACATTAAAGATGTGTTCCGTTGAACCAACACTCCAGTTGAATGGAAAGCCACTACCTTGTCTGACTCAAGTCAGTGAAATTGACAGGCGTCAGAGGTTTCTGTTACTGCTAGAATCGCTTGATACCTCAGTGGATCATGTCTTCGACTTAATGATCCCAGACGCTCAATTTCTGGTTGCGGTTTTACGATACTGGATACGTCATGCAAGTGCAAAGATCTCCAGTCTACACGCACATGCCTTGTTGTTGTGTTTTCTGAAGCTTGGTGCTCTGGACTTGTACTTTCTAATTGCACCACTTTCTAAGACAGTTTCAGAAGCAGTATGTCACTCGACATGGCTTCTTGAGACAAGGAAGTCACAGCTACAGATTTTTACTGATCTGACTGCAGCAGATGATGATGACTCCGACGTATTTGCCACCATGTTGAAGGCTTTGGCGCAGGGTTTGGATATTCGTACAGACAGAACAAGTGACGTTCCTGTAGAGGAAGGCAGTCGCCAGTGCGAGATTGATAAAGTGAAGGAAAAACTCCTTCGGTTTGATTCGACTCCTCACCACAACCATGCACTGACATTTAGCTCAGCCACCGTTTATGCATTTGCCGAGTTCCAGACAACCTTTATGTCTGCTGCCTGCATTGCCAGCATGCTCGGTCTGACGGTACACGATCCTGCCTCTGTGTTCAGCGGAACTGTTCTATACAATCTCATGAGGGAACTTCATAGTCGCACTAACCCAGATATGTATGTCACCGAACTTCTTGGAGGATCCTCGTCAGTGTTATCAAGTAGTTATTTTCAGTTGATGAATGTCATTCTTACTGATGTGCCAGAAGGATGTCTTGAAGCTGTCGGCTGCCAGCAGAAGAAGAAAGGCAAGAGGGTTAAAAAGATCAGTTGTGAAATGAAGTCGGATGAACCAGAATCGTGTTTACAAGATAATACGGTTGTTGAACACTATGTTTTGAACTGTGATGTTGACAACCGTTTCAGCGGTCTTTCATTAGGTGAAGAATGAAGGTCGTATGATAGAGTATTGTTGATCTACAGTAGGCAATTAGGTCCGGTTTTTCCACAGCAAAATAACGTTAATTTAATCCGGCATTAAATCCGGCAGATAATGATCAATTTACTCAGATGTCGTTTTTCCACCGGCAGCTCATCAATTAAATCGTCCATTTAGGACGATTTAATTGACGAACTGCCGGTGGAAAACGACATCTGAGTAAACTGATCATTATCTGCCGGATTAAATTAACGAGAGATTAATTTGCTGTGGAAAGACCGGACCTTACTCGTACATGTACTCATTTTCATACTGTTATGACACAGCATTTTTCATGTGCCGAGTGTATTCTGAATGTTCAATTTTCTGCTGTCCTATTTTTCATATCAGAGTACCATAATTTGTTGTTTAACGTAGTATCACATGGCTGGACTGAAAAGTCCGTTTAAAGTATTATAGAATTTTACAGCACTTGTGGACGTAATGTACAAAATATGTCAAATCATACATTGCTTGCAGAAACATTGGAATATAAAGTATGACAAAATTTAAATTTCCAGAAGTAATTTAGGAACAAACTGCTTCACAACCCCTGTTGTCAGACCCACTCATAACCATTGTGCACAGTCATTCAGCTGTATTTGCCAGGTGGCGCCAATGAAACCTAAATTAGCTATAATGTGCCTATGCACTTCGTCACAGACAACAGACAGATGGACAGACGGACACTGACATCGTAGCATAAGCTACACTATATTATTAATATTGTATCAGTTTGCAGGCACTTAGTGATGAGGACTGTGGCGATGTTGTAGGCTCATCTGTAAGTTGTAATTTACACACACACACATCACTATTATATTTATGATGTAAGATGTTTAGTTATTTTATAATAGAAAGTTAGAAACTGGCGATGATGTCTGGAGACTGACTATGATTTGGGACTATCAGATGCAGTCTGCATTTGTGTTTGTTTGTACTGTGAAGTGAACAGACTGTTGCTGTGTGTGCATTAGAAAGCTAGCCTTTTAGTTTTGAAAAGATTACAGTACATAGTTGTATACAATAGAAATTCTTCCTTGTCTGTATTTGTCATATTTCAGTTAAGGGTCAATGGGCAAAAGTGTTAGTTGCGAGTTATTGGTGAAAATTGTGCATTGTTGATGGCTAGCAGTAGTGTACACTGACATGTCATGTTCCTTAAAATACAGTTCCTGAACAGAATAATGACAGTTTCTTGAGTCATGTTGATTCATGTGCATTATGTTTTTCCTTAGTTTTTATTTTACATGTGTACATGTAAATGGTTTGTGTTTTTTAAAACAGTAAAGATTTGGATGCTGATGCTTACTGAAGAAATAGAAACTTTTTTGTGA
>Ga0209782_1001886_pt1 | contig 11338 bp, 12 predicted proteins | sample WorMetmaBAHAMAS1_FD_187390 | JGI IMG/M metagenome (GOLD analysis project Ga0209782, IMG submission 187390) | Marine gutless worms symbiont microbial communities from Max Planck institute for Marine Microbiology, Germany - Inanidrilus... | ecosystem: Host-associated > Annelida > Digestive system...
GTATCAAAATGGCTAAACGTAGAATCACGCAAATAATGCCACACGATAGGGTTTTCAAGTGAGATGTTTTGTAGTTGCAGGATTTCTACTGACAAGTGCCTCGCGCGGTCCCTCTGCAATAGCAGAGCCACTTGTTTTCCAGACTGCGGGGACGTGCACACTGCGTTTCGATGACTGGTCCGAATTTTTGAAATTTGCTCTGTCAGCTAGCTCGTGTGCACGTGGTCTACTAGATTCTACATAAATGCTTCATGTGTGCGTCAAAATCAAAAACATAGTAAGTAGCCTACTCATCGACATCTGATGACAGTAGGCTAGGCTAGTGATGAAGAGTGTATTGAAACGGCGGATCTCGTCGCAGGAGGCAGAAGCAGCGATGGAAATGAAAGGTAAGCGAATGGATGATGTTCTTTTTTATAATACATATACTTCACCTATTGCCACGACTAAGTTAATTAATTAATTTTGTGTGTGCATGCATGTTTAGCCACCGTCGGGCAACCGATTATCTTTGGAGTATCATTCGTTTCACGCCCGCCATCGACCTACCCCTACTCATTGCTTTCGGGTTAATATTTTTCGAAATTAAGAAACGTCAAACTAAAAATTTATGTTTCCAACTACAATGACATCAACAACAACAATTATGATGTTGTTTGAGACAACGTGATTGGCAACGTTAGTGTAGCTTTGCAGTGGTCGAGGACGTATGACGGTGCAGTGGCACCTGCTGTAATGGGTTAGCGGCTTCAAACTAATTATTGAGATGTGCTTGCTACTGCGGCACCCGAGTCAATCATGGTCAGAAGGCTCCTGCTGCTAGCGAGATCAGAAACGAAAAATTTACAGTTGCCTATACAACAAGGTTGTCGATGTTTTTAGTCATCTACGGTGACGATGACACACCGCCGCAGTGTCCGTTGAGTCCTTCGCATGGAGGCGATGGTGTTACAATGCCATTTTCAAGTTCCGCTGCATCACCGCAGAGATCGTTTAGTCTGCCGTATGGCAGCAACACCGACAGCGACGACAACGACGGCATCGACGACAGCGGTACATCGTCACAGTGGTCTATGAGCCACGGTCCACCATCTTGGGGTCTGATGCTACATCACAGCGGTCGTTGAGTCAGTCTGTAACATCATACGACGACTACGTTGCAACGTCACAGCCATCTCCTACAGGTTAGCTGCATCGTACTCGAGCAAGGTAATTATTAATATAATCTTGTTGTTAATACGGAATAGTTTCGTAAACTGAAGAAAAATTCTAGCATTTTGCTATTGTAACAACAACAACTATAAAACGTTGATGGTGTGTTGTTAAAGTCACCATTGACGAGGTCGGCGACGACGAAGACAACGATGAGGCACCAATGCATGGCTGATGCTGATGCTTCTGCTGCTGCTGTAATGACGTCGTATCCATTACCTTCGAAAGGTTAGTCACATGTGTGGAAATTATTACTATTATCGTTGATGTTGATGTTATATTTTAAAAAAGAAAAACATGAGCAGTGACACTTGCCACATTTTGTAAGTTATTTCTATTATTGAGGTTCCCGCTGACAACGACTTTCGCGCATGCTGCAGGAATAACTTCATTCTCCATGAGCCGGACATGCACGAGGGCCTTCATCCTTGTCCACCACGCAAGGATGTATACGTTTGCAAAATTACATGATCCTGTGACAGTCTAACTAATATATCTACATTATTAAGAACAGACAGTGTGTGTGTGTGTGTGTGTGGCTCACTGGCCAACATTTAAGCCGAAATCGAACGTAGTGGTTTCTTCAACTAATTGTTGCACGATGTTTATGTTTTTAGAGTCTGCTATTTACCTACCAACATTACCACCAGCACCACGACCGTCATCACCTCAGGTTAGTTGCAACTTACTGCATATGTTGTTACTATAGAACAGAACCACATTGAAATGTGTGAGAGAAATTTAAAAACACTAGCCCACGGGTCTAGTCGGGACACATACCGGTTGCAAACAGACTGACCGATCTTAATAATATAGATTCAGCGAAACTAGACAATAAACAGTCCAACGCACATCAACGATTTTGGCTAACAACTCAGGTTAATGCAAACGTTTCCGAAATGGTGTTTTAGTGAATCGGTAACAGTGACGGAAGTGAAACACGGCGGCCTACCACCAATCGTCGCCAACTGGAATTCATTCTTTACATTTTCCCGTCAACAGCAACAGCATCACCGCCCCGCGGGTTAGTGTGGTTGCATAAACTAATTGTAGAATCTAAGTTGCACGATTACGATGTTAATTTACAACAGTGAAATTACCCTTGCATAGCGGCACTCAATAGCAATTATATTGGGTCTGGCGTGGTCAAAACAGAAATAAGTCCGCATTTCTACAGACTAGAAATAGAATCAGACCCGCATTCCTACAGGCAGAAAATAAAGCCCGTATTTCTACAGACAGCAGACAAGATCGGACATGTCTGGATTGCTGACGTCGTCACATGCCATCACATAAACAGCATCAGATACAGACGTCAGCAGCTGATGACTATTCTAATTAACGGTCGGCTATGCGGCGACAAAGCTAGACGTCCGACTTCAAAGACAGAAATAAAACAGAATTCCGAACTAGGCTACGCGTCAACCGTAATGTTTCTTTTGAAGTTGCTGCCATGCATCGTGCTGCAGTCCAGATGGCGACGAGGGTGACAACAGACATGACGGTGAGTGGAAGATGATGAGTGGCACCCGTTGCTGTATTGTGCACGTGACCAGCAGCTAACGTTTGTTATACTATTATTTAGTTATTATTTAGTTGTGCACTGGCGTGTATATAGAATTGATGTTGGCGGCTGCGGATGCTTCTCGGACGTCGTCGTCGTCAACGTCGTCAATGGGCTCATTTTCGTTGTGCGGCGGTCTACCCGACGAAAGTTACGGCGACAATGAAGTTATTCTACCTGACGACGAAGAGAAATGCTCATTCGAGAAGGAATGTGCAGCAACAGATGCCCTCATCCAGATCGGTGAGATGCTACTTGATGCAGTGCAAATCCTGCGCGATTCTCATGAAGTGAGGTGTCAGCAGCTTTATGGTCCACCAGATGCACTCGTTTGGCCTAGACCTAAACGGAATGCTAAATGCAAACTCACTTTTTGAGTTTACGACACGACATGTTGACCTTCTCGAAGAGGCGTTTCTCTTCATGGATCGACTCGTGAGCTTCAGAAAGCGCTTCAAGAATTTTCTGTAGCCTACATCGACATTGTTTTTTAATGTATATAGTCAACACTACTATTAGTTGAAGAGAAAAAATTTCTTTGTAATTTTTTTCATGAAGTTCAACAAGTTAAACCGAACATCAATTTGTCAAGATTGGTACAACAACGTTATCGTTCAAAATAAAAACAAAGAGCGGTAAAGCTTCATAAATAGTGAGTCCAAAGAAGGTGCTACTAGTCGCAGCAACAGCAGCAGCAGTTGTATACAACATTTCAGACATCACCATTTGTCTGCAAAATTGATAATACTAATTTCTACTTATTGTTTTGCAAATATGTTACGTAGTTTAAAAAACATTTTATAGATTCATGCGTTTTTCGAACACCTCAATTAGCTTCAAACTCATTCTCATAAAACGCATTACGTTTCTCGCACCAGTGCCGACTTGGTTGTTGATACAGATTTGGATATGGAATTTTTAATGAGAAAACATATTATTCGTTTTCTGTCGTAAACTTTGCAAGTCAAACCATAGTATTTCCGCATTCGTTGTTTGTTGTTGTTGATGTAAGTTTTATTTACAATCGACAAGAAAACACAACTCATTTACGTTAAATCAGGAGTGAGCATCACCTTCAGCATGCTGGAGGGCGTCGCGAGAGGAAGAAGACGGGACTGACGTACCCGCCCTGCCCTTCACTGATTTGTTCAAGATGAGAGGAGGTGAAGATGTCGCCTGTCAGGGACACCACGGGGGCGTCAGTGGTGTCAGAGTATCGTCAAACATTACCTGGACACCACCAGACGTTGCCCGTGGGAACATCGTTGCACAGGGCATACTTCAGTAGCATAAAAATGAAAACTGGAGTGTGCGGGACGAGGAAGTCCGAAGGGTAACTGGCGAAAGAAGAAAGAAAATTCGAGTCAACATCAAGTTCTGATGAGGAAGACTGCCAAGGAGATCCGCGACAGTCGACACTTTTGTGTGAGTCCCTTAGTCAATGAACTGTGTAAATTAGGTTTGGGGGTTCCAAGGTGTTTAGGCCTTTGGGTCTAGGACATTGGGAGAAGGTAATGGGCATCTTCATCTCAACAGAACAGCGACTGCATTCCAACATCGTGACCACTGACATGTATATCTGCTATTCATGTGACCTTGTTGGTTGTTGTGTATGTTCAAAATTCTGCGAGAGTGCCAACTTTTTCAGAAATTCATATCAGCCTCTATGGAGTGCTGCTTTGAATATTTTGATAAGTGGCTAGAATGCTGAGTCTTCAGCGAGAAATTATTACAAATTCGGAATGTTGCGACATTCCAGGTGCCCAGTTTATTATTAATGACGTAACGATTGTACGACGTAGAGTAACTTTGAATGTACAATTCTGCGCACACCTTAGGGTGGGGGCGAAGTCTGCATCAGCTACGATAGTTGTCAGTATGGTCTAACTCGCGCTGACAGAACGATCGTGGAAAACTGTATTTGAGCATATGAAGACCGACGATTCTGCCGTTAATTGGCGATGATCTTGAAGGTCATACATGACCGTGTGCTTTCAGAGTTATCGTTACATATTGGAGTTAGTTCAGACAGATCCAGAGATGAAGGGCTGCCTGTATAGCAATTCCAGTGCAGTATTGTTGGTTGATTCACTAAGTCAACTTGAGCAGTATTATTTTTAATACACCATTTTAATTTTTCATGCGATATTTCTCAATGATCGCTGCGTTATATACTTGAGTTTTATGCATGATATATTTTTGTAGCATGTGATTTCTACTGCCTTCTGTTTTGACATTTGAATGCAAGGATCCATCCGGGCCTTGTGTATTCCAGTGTAATTTTGCAGAACACTAGTAAGTCATTTGATATGCATGACCATGACTGAGTTATGCGAGTAGGGCTGTTACTATTGTGATATTTGTTATGAGAACACTAATACGAAGTCATCACTTTAAGTGATGCTGTTGGCTGTTCAGTAACCCATGGGCTTTGAGTTAAGGATGCGAGATTAACTTGTTGTAGGATTACGACATGTCTGCAGCGATTTATACCTCATTTTTGTTATCTGCTACTGGTGCTGGTACTGCGTTGTAATCTGCAACAGTGTAATTGAACTGTGATCACTTCGGATAATCAGCTGATGTGAGATATCGCACCAATCGGAATATTGAGCCCCTCATGTCATGTATGGGCATGTCTACTTGATCTACTGAGCGGGTGACCTCACTTTGACTGGTGACCTGATTACCTTGGGCTTCATCCAAGGCTCTTTGGTCTCTGTGTATATGCGTTCATTGTTGAGTATTGCGTTATTGTTCCAAGGTTGAACGACTGCATTCTGTTGCCGTGAGAGTAATTCATAATTGTGCTGTAGTTAGTTACGAGATCGGTTGACTCGTAGCCCAATCTAGCTCAATTTTGGGGGACAAAAATGCGGAAGCATGAGACCCTATGGTGAATTACGCCCTTCTGGGGCATTTTTCGTCAAAGTTCGGGTCTTGTGGAACGTTTTCGTGTAAAGGCGAAACTGCACAGCCTGGCGTCTGTATCGCGAGCGTGCCGGACACTATTTTTCTGAAGTATATCGCGTTAAACTAATGTGCGCTGCTATTACGGCGATTTTCAAGTTCATATTCAGATCTGGTTTTTGATATTAGTTCCTGATTGAAACTGCGTAAGTAATTATTACTATTAATTAGTATAATTGTTGACTAATTATCGATAATTCCTGGTTTACCTATGCACCGTAGAAGTGGGTCCCGTTAAGCCATGCCCACCTCTGTTAGAACTTTCCAGAAACTCGAGGTCATTCCACGTCTAGATGAATTCGACCAATCAGAGGCCGGGGGTGATAGAAATTGATGTCGATGAGCACGAGTTCTACTGTGTGTAGTTGTCTATTGTTCTTTGACTGTCAAGGTTGAAAGATCGTGGAAGCCATCTTTTACGATTTTTCAGCTACTTTTTGTGGTTAATTTGCGGGAATTAGCACTGAAATTGTCACATCAGTGCAGATTTTGGCCACTAGACGAGGGCTACAGTCATGGATTGTAGTTTTGTTGCGAGTAAAATGCGGAATCTGCGAGTGTTGCGTCAGCTCAGTGCTGATCTCGTGAGACGGCGGCCATTTTGGCCACTCTGTTAGTATTTGCAAGAGAAGTAAAGGTTCTAAAACTCAATTAAATCCTTCCTTTTCCCGCACAACATAACCAGTCTTCGGACTGCGTAGTCTTCAGCCCGGACTGGGGCAAAGTCAACAATCGTTGAGTTCTCATGGGCGAAGACTCCATCCTTTCAAGGACGTGGAGAATGACTGCTCCGGTCCAACAAGGCCATCGGAGTAGTTTATATATATGGATAGTCCGCTGGCCGGTTACTCCGCTGAGTGGTGACATCGCTGAGTGGGCTCACCGCGGACCAGTTTCTCCACTATGAGGAGTTTCACCGCTAATCGATGAACGGTCCGTAGATCGTCGATCATCATCAGTGTATCGTCAACGGTCAACGGTCGAGACGGCTGACCAGTAGGTGGTAATTATCCAGCACTCGGCGTGCATCGGCTGCCATGCGACGATGCGCATGCAGAGAATCGCCGCTGTGCGTCGGCTGCCACATGCTGTGCACCGACTGCCATGCGATGCCACGAGTAGTATATCATCCGCAATACAGACACCTGCTAGCCGACGATCTACGGTGTCAAGTATAGCCGTCGGCCAGTAGGTGGCAATTATCACACTTGCATGGGCTGCCATGCATCCGACCGACGAGTAGTCGCTGATAATCGACACCGGCGTATGGTACGTGGCGGCCGCCGCCGGTGGTCGGCACGTACCGTGCAATGCGTGCCTGGTGGCCGGCGTCATTCTCTGCATGTGTATCGGTGACCGGTAGGCCTAATTGACACCTGACAGACCACATCTCATCGGACGCTATCATTCACTGCACGGTCACCAGTAGGTGACCGGCGCCCAGATAATAATTGACTACCGATCCACGTGTCAAGTGATAACAGTATGGATGGCCATGCATAAGCTATATCTCGAACTATACAATTGATAGCATGGCAGTGGTTGCTCTGCATGCTATTTTCACATATCTACATCATCCATACAAACTTGGATTTCATCAAATCAACATAATATATTTTTAATCCAATGTCAGTCGTTGTGTTTCCAACCAATAAGAACATAGTTAGATTGCTACTTATATTATACGTCTGTGTGTATTACCATTTAGTTGTTCATAGAGAACTAGACAGAGATGGACCGAGATAGCATATACAGAAGAGTGTTGGATGTATGCATACAGTTAAATCAGATATTAGCTAATATTAAAGAGCACTATGATCAACAGCAGTTAGGTGGTTGTCAGACAATTAAATTATTGCAGGAGCGTCGTCGGGCTGCTTTGGAACAAAAATATCGTCATTTTGAAGAAGAACGACGTCGAGATCTAGCACTAAATTTACAAAAATCATTTTATTGTGATCTTGAAGACCGTCAGAAGCAGATAGCGAAGGAACATTAACAGAAGATGAGATTGATGGCTAACAGCATGACTACACACAGCAGGAGCATGTATGATGGATGCTATTTCTCATTATAAACGTATTGAGTTGACTTTGATCATTAGGATCAAAGAAATACTGAATTATAGAACTCAGTGTAGTCTCTAAATGCTGCTATATAAAGTCGACAGGACAGGCATCTACTGCATTACTACAGTATCAGTAGTATAGTTCTATCTGTATAGTCTCTATAGTCAGTCAGTCGACTGTATACAGTAATGACACTATCAAAGATAGTTATGGCTATTGATTTGGGTGGAACTCGTCACCTACATATCGATGAAACTAACGAAGTGTTTATCAAAGATTTGGTTTTGATGAAATGTGCATTCTTCACAGCACCGTGCTTGAAACGTTTTGTCGGTATGATTGCTGAAATCGACAAACATGTTCAACTTGCATCAGTTGGTAAAACGACGAAATATTGTGAGCACATCGGTGGTACGTTGCATGTTTCCGTCGATAGCATGTTTCCGAATGTGAACATTCGACGTTGGTATGAAGATTCGATGGGTGTATTAAAGCCATCACGTGTTGGAATTGCTTTGTTTTATTGGAATTGATATAAGTTGAAGAATGCTATTGACAAAGTGCATGACCAGATTCCGGCGTTGGTCGTGATATCACCGTGCTGGCACAACAGTCAGATTGATCTGATGTTCTGTGATGAGTGTAGTCCTTACCACAAAGAGGAGGATATCGACGATGTCAAAGCAGCCGAGGCCGCGGAGAACCTGATGATCGACACTGATTCAAGCACTAGTGGCATTCTTATTAAATGTCGAAAAATGCTTTAATCTAGATCCACTGTGTTCAGTTATTGAACAGTACTTTGTCTGATTTTTTAGTGTTTAGATTCCATTATATTAGATTCGAACTGTATGGATATTGTAGTTGTGAGTGTGTGTAATAAAATCTATGTCATGGAAAAAAATTGTTATCAATCTATAGTGTTTACTCAGTCGGTAACTGCAATATCAGCTGTATATCAGCGATATACTGTCACTACAGACGACATTGCAGTTACTAAGTAATGCTAATCTAATAATGAAAATGCAGTATTGTAGAGCAATAATTTATTGCATCAATTCAAAATAAAGCAGTATCAACGCTTTCACATTCAACATGCATAGTAATGTCCGTAAAAATCTACTAGTTAATTCTAAATATCCAAAATACAACACATCAGTTCATGCACGAATAAATCATTCAGTCCAGTATCATTAGTAAAATAACCAACAAATCTAGTCATATCTACGTTTCTACTTCTAAGTATACAGTAATGTGCACACTAAAGTCCACAAAATCTACTAGCCACACTCTGCAACTGATTGCGATTATATGTCTATTTACTAGAGTGTTTATTCATATAGTGTTCAAATTCAGCAGTAGGAGGCCAGCCAAATGAGTCGAAAAATTCTCCGTAATCACCATCATCGCTGACGTAGATGACGACCCAGTGCTCCTCAGGTGTGTCGGATGGGTGAGTGTTAGATACCAACATTCTCGGATTCGACGGCAATCGGTCAGAGCTGAAAACTCCATCAAAACATTTCACGTGACGATTGATCAGTCGGTCGAGTTCGGCAGTGTTCATACTGAAAAGTCGTAGATAATGTTACGATTGCAGTCAATCTCTAACACGTTCTCAAGCTCAGCATATGCTATCACCGACACGTTTTCGGGCAGAGCTTGACGAAACTTCGGCACGAGCCTGATGCTACCCTGTTTTACTAAGTTATAGTGGTCTTCCTCGGCCAAATCTAGAGACAAGTCAAAAGTGTACAGAGCGTTTCCCTGAGAGAATGCTGTCCGCGAAATTCCATTTCCTTCATCCTTAAATACTTTTCCGGTTCCGGAGAATAGGGTGTTGAACGCACGTATGTAAAGTGAATTAGTAAAGTCCGTACTCAGAGGCTTCATGCCGTACTGTTGCTGGCCATCGGAATAGACCGATATCTCCATCAAGTTGTAATGAGCAAAATTGAATGGGTTCCTATTGTTTGTGCCGTTAAAGGCAGCATTGGCGACGAAACCGATAACTAGACGCGACGGAAGTTGACCGGAGAATAGTTTTTCGATATTCATGTCTCGAAACGTATTTGGAATCGTGACCGTTTTACAGACCGCTCAACGTGTGGGATACTTGGCTGTGGAATTCTCCAGCTCTTCAGCGTGTGCCAGAAGTACTGATGGAGCGAGTTTAACTTTTCTCACGAACAATATAGCACTTTCAATCTTCACCCTAAAGTCATCGGCACCCATGAGACAGAACGAGTTTCTACTTCTGACGAGTTTAATTTTGATGTTGACCTCGTTGAGTAGGTAGCGACTTTGGAAGAATATATCGGCATGAATTTTACCAATCATATCGACGATGCGACTGCCTTGTGTGAATCGAGATCGGTTCCAAAGTCCACTATTGCGTGCTGCATCCCCAAAATCCACCTCATCCATCCTACCGGGCTGATCTTCGTAAAATAATGCGGACATAAGTTGAGACTTTTTGGTGTCCTCACCATAGCTGAGAAACGTTTCGATCATGGCGCGATAAGGGTAGGTATTCGTCAAAGTGGTTACCTGAGTACCATTCAGATAGATATCTAGTTGGGAAAAAGGCTGTGAAACCAGAGATTCGTGGGTCCGACGGGTGTAGCGTCGTCTTTGTTGGTACCATCCGGTCATACAATTTTGGCTCGTACGAGTAACATGATGTTGGCCAAATCGATGTAGTCTTCGCCAGTCCCTTTAATTCAAACTCTATCGGCGAGTCGTCACCTACATCTGTCAGCGGATGATACTCGACCCAGTTGCCGTTTTTGATGCTAGTCTGTGTCGTAGGTACTGGGAATAGATTTAATTCGGACTTGAAGCACTCGCATGACTGATCGCTGATGAAAGCCAAGATGACGATTATGCAAAGATGTCGTTGTAACGTTGACAAACACCACGACGACTACTACAACGAGGATGAGCGACTCGACGATGTTTACTCTTTGATGCACCGGAACCCGACTGAAACTTTACGTCTTCGACAGTTTCTTTTACAGCTTTTGGCACATGCTTTTTGATGGACTGTTTAAACGGAACTCCTCGAGATGCGTCACTAGCCAAATTAATGCCAGTCTTTATCGCTTTACCGGCAAGCATCGATGCATTTCTTTTGATAAACGGTAGTATTATGCTGCAAAACAATCCACCGAGTATATTGCTGAGTCCATGACCGCATTAATACTTTGCACCTCTGAATATCGGCATGTTACCACTACCAAACTGATGTTTGCCCGTATAATAATCCTGATACATGTCACGACTAGCACCACAACAGAACAGTGGTGATCATTTGCGCTTCACGATGACGAATTACGGGAACTGTCGAGCGCGGTAACTTTGATACGACTTTGTTGACCAATCCGATTCTCTTAAACTCCAGAACGGTGACCGTTTTTCCCTCTGCGAAGTGAGCTGGTTCACCCGTGTCCGTCATGATGTTAATTTCAACAGTGTCGAGGTGTTTCTTTTGTAGTGGTACATAGAGCGGAGCGTGTGGTGT
>Ga0209782_1001887_pt1 | contig 11337 bp, 5 predicted proteins | sample WorMetmaBAHAMAS1_FD_187390 | JGI IMG/M metagenome (GOLD analysis project Ga0209782, IMG submission 187390) | Marine gutless worms symbiont microbial communities from Max Planck institute for Marine Microbiology, Germany - Inanidrilus... | ecosystem: Host-associated > Annelida > Digestive system >...
AACAAGTATCGTGATATACCCAGTATCGCGATACTTTTTCACGATAAATATCGTGGAAGAAATTTTCAGTATCGCCCAACACTACTGTAGGCAGAAAAATATCAGTTGTTACGTTGCGACTCGCGGTTGACGCGCACCGTGATACGAGCACCGCTCAATAAAGGTATGTCAATCAATCGTTTAATTTTAATAACAGTGTCGTTTTAAAGCATACACACGTCTTCTGCACTTTTCATCTGCATACATGTGCAGCTGCAGCTGTGTAGTTAATTCAGTAGTCAGTGCCTGATCGAATCTGCACTCTGCAGTTATTTTTTTTTTAAATTTTATGGTCGACCTATGAGCAAAGAGGTCTCAGAAACTATTGAACATATCTTCACCAAATTTTCAGCCTTGATAGCGCTATGTAATGGCTTCATAAATCCTGCATTTATTTTGCGGTCACTCAAGGGACGTTGCCATGGTAACCAGTCACAAACTTGGCGTTTTTTTGCGGAACAATCTTCGTTGTTGCACTGCCATTCCAAAACGGATTGGACTATCGGAATGCCGATGAGCAGCTCAGAAGTGCATTGAATGTGGCTAATAGTGAACAAATTTAGTGAGGTTCATTGCAGTAACTTCAGATAAACATTTGCTTATTTTTATACTTGTGTAAACAAAGTGTTAAAATGGGTATATCTGGCCGATACTCAGAACATGCTCACAGGCGAGGCCATGGGGGAGGAGGGTTATAACCCCCCCACTCATGGGATTTGCACAAAATCAGAGAAAAATCTGGGGTGGAGGGTACCACCTATTGTTAGACTGATTGTCAATAGGGCTAACTGTAAATCACGCTCTCTGTAAAAAATGTAATTTAAAGTAGCGTAGGCTCGTTGGAATGCTATGTAATCATAAATTGCACAAAATTTGGTCAGTTGATTCTCAGGAAAATTATAAAAATTGTTGCCACCAGATGTCAGATTTTAAGGCTAAAATGCACCAAATCGTTTGTTGGCTGGGGCTTGGGCCTAGACCCTGCTGGCGGAGCTTACAGCACTCCCCCAGACCGCTGAGCTGGATTTTAAAGAGTCTACTTCTGAGGGGAGAAATGGGAAGATATAGGTAGGAGATGGGAAGGGAAGGGACAGGATGGTAAAGGAGATAAGGAAAGGGGGGGAGAGATGGGAGGGAAAGGAGGAAAGGGGTAATACCGCTGCCCATAATCCCTCCCCCACTATAAAACCCACGGCCTCGCCCCTGCATGCTCACAAGATCTTGACCAAAATTTCAGCTTTGAAAGATGTGGATGGAGATAATTAATCTGAAGTTTGTTTTGAGATCACTCAAGGGACGTTGCTATGGTAACAAATTAATTTGGAGGCTTTTTGCAAATGTCGAAATTGACCTCCTCCAGTCTTTGCTCTGGCGTTCCGAAACGGAATGCAATATCGCCATCTGCATAAGTGTATTAACACCGGCGATGATGCAGATATATCCTGCCATAAGTTTGGTGTCTCCCTAACATGGTGTAATGTACATTCGTTTCATTATCAGCACTGAATCTCTGGTTCACTGACATCTGTAAAACTGCATAATGATGCTGTATTGTCTGTCATCTCTGAACTGATAATTTTCATTTGTTGTAGGTTTCAACATCCTGAGAAGTCAAGTTATCGTCGCAAGCATGTTGAGTACATGCAGACAGCAGAGTGAGCAACAGAGATATGGTGAAGCAAGACCGTGCACCAGAATGCCATCCATCAGTCTTGGACCTTATTTTCAGTGTTCAGAACCATTCCATCATTGTGTCGTGCCATCTGCCCAACACTGGTGCCAAATGAGATGTACAGAATGCACCAGACCACGTAACTATCTAGACAGGCTCCGGTGTAACAGTGTACCAGGCCAAAGTTGGGGTCCTGATCTTAAATGCTCAGAAGAACCATGCAACCATCATACCACAGAAAGTAACTACCTTGGGTACAGCATCACATGCACTGAATGTTGCAAACCACACATGCTACCATGCAACAGTGTGCCAGGGCAAAGTCGAGGCCCTCATGTCCAGTGCACAGAACAACCATTCCACCACATCATTCCATACGCTCAACAATGGTGCCGAATCAGATGTACAGAATGCAGCAGACCACATAACTATCAAGACAGGCTACGGTGTAACAGTGTGCCGGACCGAAGTCGAGGTCCTCATCTTCAGTGCTCAGAACAACACAGCATCCACGTTGACACCACTGCATACTGGTGGAACGATGGGTGATATCCAATCACAGGACAGAGCTATCTAAGAGTACATTACGTCATAATGGATGCAGTCAATGACGAAACACTGCAGCTGTGAAATTGGAGTACTATGTAACTGCTGTGTACTATATTAAAGGCCTAATCATACGGACAGCATGCTGTAGAGCTGAACTACTGAAAGTTCTGCTATTATAAACATGTGTAGTGACTAGCGAGCCAAGGTTTACTTTACAATGATCAAACTGATCATCGTTATTATGTCTGGCTGTCTGTGCAACAACATGAACAACAATGCCTGTGTTTACAAGAAATTATGCAAACTAGTAAGCTAAAATAAGGCTTTCCTGTTTATGCTTGGCTGAATTGACACTGTTATTGCTATATTTGTATGATACTCTAGACTGGATTTACTGCTATCTGCCATAATTATTGATGACTGCTTTGCTTCCACATTATGTTAAACTGTAGTCTATTCATCCATTACCGTTACACAGATTAAATCATTTTATCCCAGACACTCTTGCATATATGCTGTGGAACCCCTTCTAAATCCCAGGCCAGCGATTACAGCCAAATTCGCCACAAAATGCCAAATTTGTCCACCAAAAATCCACCAAACAAATCAGCCAGCTTAATTTGCAGCTAGCCTAATTTGCCACCAAACTTTTCACCATCAAAAATTTGCTGTAAAAATTCAGATATCTGAAAAATATACTCAATGTCCACACTCTGATGAAACTGCCTGTTGTGTTATTGCACCAAATGGATATGTCGGCTGCAGTGTTTTCTTACTTTTGACTGCTATGCAGGCCCGTAGCCAAGGGGGGTCGTGCTGCCCTGCTAAACCCGAGTGCCCCCCTCTCCTCCCCGCCCCCGCTCGAGCAGGAGATTGTCCAGTGGCCATGCCCCCTAATCGATCGATTGAGTGGCCTTTTACGAAAAACTGAGCTATCTATTGGCTGTTCTGTGGGCTTCAAATATGCCAAAAATGCATTGGCGGACCCCACTGGGGGAGCTCACGACGCTCCCCCAGACCTCTTAGTCAGTTGGGGAGGGGGACACCAATCCCAATGCCCCACCTTCAGCACTTCGATCCTTGTACCCTCCCTCCTCCCCCCATGGAAGCCTGGTGCCCCCGCTGATCTGGCTACGGTCCTGCTGCTATGTACTGTTGTATACTGTCGTCTGACGGACAGGAAAAGCATCCAATCTGTTAAAAACCTGACTGAGTTATCTCATAATATTCGCTCTTGAGGTGCCAGAACATCGTCTTTGAGTAGCTCCTGGAAAGATGACTGGTTAAGATGAGTGAGATTTGTTCACTGAAAAATCTGTTAGCAGGAATTTGCCCAATGGTCAGCAATCAGCATGTCTGTCAGTGGATAAAAGTATGTACATCTTGCTGCCGGAGCTGTAGACCCACTATGGACCATGCATTTTGCCAAAGATCTACATTTTCCCAGTGTTCATGTTTTGCGTAAGATGTGCGTCACACAGTTTCCTGTCAGCCGGGTAACACTGTTTATATCAGACTCTGCTAATAACGACTAAAGGCAATTTACAGATGTATGCTGGTCAGGATAACTTGTACCTACTATGTATTCTGTAGACAGGTCGACTTGTATGTTTATTATAATTTCTAAAGTTATGTGGCTATTATAAATACAAAATTGGTTTGTCAGTAATCCAAATATCAGCCAAATGTTTTGTACAACCGTCTTAAAAACTTTTAGATTTTAGACTGGCGGTCAGTGGTAATTTGTTTTTTCCTATGTATTTTTGTCCCTCTTCTCTGTCTCGTTTCTGCAAGTTTACTGTAAAGTAGCACAATAATGTATATTAAATACAAAAATATAGACAGTATTGCAAAAATCACGAAAAACAACATACTCGTATGTGATGTGGTCGAAACAGAAACTGTCGGTTCAAGTTTGATTTCTCGATCAGGTCATTGTCAGTAATTACTAGCTGCAATCACATCCATTTGCAAACAGTTTGCACTGTGTACACATAAAACATCCACACATATAAATGTACATAAGTTACTGTAAAATGCCTGCACTGATCAAAAGGTGGATTAATTAGAAATTTCACAGCTGTCACTGGGTGGTTTTTTTACTGGTCTCATCAATGAACTGAACCTACCTTTCCACCAGCAGCTGATGTACAAACTCCAAGCAGAGCGTAGTTCTTCAGCATCTCACAGCCAATTGCACCACAGCCAACCTTTCATAATAAGCAAACAACTTGTCTGCGACTGGCATATTACATTAAACAAGTTGTTTCAACAAAAGAAGGTTAAGTCAATCAAGCCCCTTGCAGAGCTCATCTTCCGTGGCTTGGCTATTGAGCCTGTAGGTGGATAAACCATTTAAGTCTGTCATCATGCGCATAATCTCCATGTACATGGACTGTAACTGTATCGGTAACTGTAGGCCTGGTGTCACAGACGGGCAGTGTGATACCAGACCTACAGTTACCGATACAGTCCACTACAGGGCATCACTGATACCAGTTTACTCCACTTGATGACAGAGCACGTGTGTGTGAGCAACATGGCTAACGTTGTTACCTGAAAGTCCAACAACAGGGAGTCAAACCGGCAATCTTCCAGTCCTTCAACACTCTTAACCTTTAATAATCAGGTCACTAATCCATTTTCAACACAATATATTCAGTTTTTATTGTAAACCGGAGTCCAGCTGGTTAACTAGGCTCCAACTATTTTAGTAAGCTAGCATGAACAATTGTTTCTGAATTTTTCATGATGAGTTTTATTCTTGAAGAACTCCTGTGTGCATCGATTATTCACAAAAGTTTCCTAATGTACACACAGCATGGCTTATTAACTAGACCACAGGTGAAGTGGTGCTAATCAGTTTAATCAACAGTGCAACTATGTACACTGTGGTTAGAAAAACTGACCCATTATATTTTTATGCAGTGGTCCCGATGATGAGCAGTGTAAAATGACTGCTATAGAATTAACCTAAGCTGGTACCCTATTTTGTCAAAATAATCAAGGTACCCATGTAAACACTGAGGACTCTCTGTAAATTCATCATACCAAAAAATTATTAATACTGACCAATATTTTTAAAAATTATTTGAAAATATAGTAGGGGTTCATTTTTTGAACCACAGTGTACATACATATACAGAAATTGGCTGTCCGTGATTTCTGATACATACATTGCAACTCTGTGTATTTTACATTTATGTGATATATGGAATATTTTACATTACACATTAAGACATTACAAAGCGTGGTAAAAGTAAGAATGGTAATATCACTCATAGTTGTGTTCAGCTGACAGTCATAATTATTTTAAAATTTCAAGAGGCAGCCCCGACAATGTCATTTCTTCAACATCAAAATGCAGTTGTGTTATTCCTCACCTTCCATGTTTTATGCTCTGTCCTGATTTGCATTTGATTCACGGTTGCCAGAACACGGTTCAAGGGGGTGGCGGCAATCTAACTGTAAAAATTTTGACTAAGTATCCAAAACTCCGACGAAAATTACTCTTAATCAGCAGCAAACATTTGTACCAGTCCCATTTTGCGGGTGTTCCGATACGAAGACCCATAATGCATGCATGTATTATGTAAAATGTCTCCAATATCCACTGGCCTGGTGGTGTAATGATTATGGCCATGAACTCATGACTCAGTGGATGCAGATTAGATTCACGACGATTCCACTCTCGTGTAACAACCTTCGGCAAGTTGTTCATACACACGTGCCTCTGACACCAAGCAGTATAATTTGGTACCAGTCACAGGGCAGTCATGCCACGTGCCTCGGATGGCAACTGCAGGTCTGGCATCACACTGGCCATGTACCGCAGACTTAACTAGTCTATCTACGTACAGGCTCGAGGTCTAAGGACGGGAGATGAGCACCCCGCCTACATTCCTCCATGGGGTATGGTACATTTTTTAAAACCCATTATTACCAACTGGAAGTAGCAATGCAAGTTTTAGTGCTGCAAATGCATACAACTGTTTTAAACGTTAAGGCCATTAACAGACCAGTATTCCTAATGCAGTATTCCTTCTGCAATGCAGAAAACTGAAGTAAGTACACAGTCTAAAGCTAAACAAGAAGCCCAGCAGATGCTGAGATAGCATCACATCTGAGCAATTGGATGCAGAGATTATTGCCACCGAAGTGCAAAACTCCAAATTTTTTCCATACCCCACTAGTCTTCCTTGGTAGAATTTGGAATCACAGGATGCTACGATCCAAGTCAGCTTTGGCATGCAGGTAGCCGAAACAGTGATCTATCATGTCGTGTGCCGATTTCTACCTTTGTCACATCACGTGATCACAATTCAGCAACGTTACACATAGACACACGGACTTCATGCTCTAGCATAAGTCATGCATATGGCATGTTGCACTAAAAATGCTAAGGTTGCAGTCAAAACATATAACTAGTTAGTCTCAAAATTCTGTTATTAGAGGTGCACATCAATGCGGTAATATATCTACCATGAACACATGCAGCTCGGCTAACTTCCTGCACATTTCTTCACCAATGCACATCCTCAGTGCGTCGTACTCTGAACGTCTATAACACGTCGACATAAGACTAGTAAACATATTCAATCATCACATATAACTCAGAACAAAAACAAAACAGGTTATCTTTCCAAGTTTCAGCCAATCAACTAACCCCCCAAAAAGTTCTAATGTAATCTTTGGAAATTGCTTAGAGAGGCAATATTTTTATACGGTGGCTGTTCATCCTGGTACTCAGCCAATAGTGTAAAAGTACCATTTTGTATTCTGTTTCGTTTGACAATCATCACATCTACATACAACTGACACTAACGCTGAAGATGTGATTACATAGTAACAAAGTAAGTGCTTTAATGAAGTCTCCATCAACAATTTGCTGTAACAAATTACTTGCTTCAATGGACTTCACAGGTCTCAGTTTACATTATTCTATAATCGTTAACCACCCACAAACATGCACACAGTAAACTGTATGTGTGGTATCTACAACAGCCTTCGTGCTAATACAAAGTATCGTATCGCCACACAGTGAAGCAACATTCGTCCACCAGTGGCAGTTGGATGCAGCATACCACGCACTCTGCAGACAGACAGACAGATGGTTGGATCACAGCATTGCAAGTTCACACTCCCACATTCTGTAGGGGGAGGAGGCATAACAACTCTCAGTGATCTTAGAATGGCTGGATGGTAAGAGCTTAATGGCACCTTGAAGACAATCTGATCATTACCTAGGCTGAAACGAGTTCACATCAGAACCATCGACGCCAGTCAGTATGTCAACAACATCGACGTATAACTGCAATACATCAATATACAAAAGGCACTTTACAACACAGTCAGTAATAGCTACAGTATCCTATTAGTTACAACTTTAACTTGCTGTCTATACATACAATACAGCATCATGCCACAGTTAAGCAGCTAATACCAAATAAGTCAAACCAATATGCATCGCATACTACATGTTTCTGTTATTGCCAGTAACTGTCACTTGACTGGACATTATTACACAAAGTACTGCATTACAATATTAAAATTCCAAATACTGCAAAAATATTTTTTGTTTTATATAAAAATAAGATTTACAGTGGCACCATTTAAATACTCATAGGATGCAGTGCTGCAAATGTAAATTGATATGTAAGTTACAAAAACAAACCGTCACACTTCCATGTTGTTTGACTAGATTATTTCTGCTAATTTCGACAGGAGGACATTTCGCAAGTGCTGAAATAAGAGCTAGTATTCAAACTATGTATATTCACTGTAAATTGAGTATCTTATGTTTGTACAATATTGAAGGAACAAATCTGTGGCAAACAGTTCAATATTCAACTGAAAATTGCCACCATAATTTTAATGTAATTTAATAAAACTGCAGTTTATATTACATGACAGGTAATCTAATACAAACTTGCATACACAACATATCCATTACATTATCTATTACATCGGCAGAAATCATCATTAATCAAAGTCACTGGCCATAATTTTAAAGTAAGCTGCAAATTTTGTTCACTACCATGCATATACACAGCACTACACTCCACGATAATAACTAAATGTAAGAATATGTTTAAAAAATTGTTTACTTACTAAATAATACCACAATTTGTTGAATGTTTGTAAACATTTATCAGACTGGATTAGATATACTAAATACGTCCATATTACTCAACCAAAGCATTACAAAAATTATACCTAAATGCAACATTTCGCTCACCAACGGCGAACTTCATCAGGCATATGGTCATGTGACGATGACAAACATAACAATGATGCAGGCAGAACAGAGACATTTGGCAGCAGAAACTAACAAGTCAGCCATAAGAGACCATGTGGCTAATGAGATTCATGTCATCGATTGGTCTGGCGTCAAGATACTAGACAGAGAAAGCCATCGTAAAACAAGACAGCTCAAGAAATCTATTGCATACGGAAAGAGTCCAACTGTATGAACAGAGACGGGGGAGCATGCAACTTGCCAACGAAATATAACCATGTAATGGTCATGTGTTTATCACTGTCATGTGACCATACACCTGATGAAGTGAACGAAACATCGCATTTAGGTATAATTTTTAAAATGCTTTGGCTGAGTCATATGAACATATTTAGCAGCATAATCTGTCGTCTGAGAACAGTGCTGACATTTGACTAGCTACTCTGCCAGTGGCGTAACAATAGGGCGTGCAAGGCGTGCAGTGCACGCGGGCCCAGCGCTGTGGGGGGCCCAAAATTTGCCCGACGCTGTTTTTTAAAAGTTTTTTGGGGGGAAGAGGGGGCCCTTTTGGAATACTTGCATGCGGGCCCACTGCAACCTTGTTACGCCACTGTACTCTGCTCCAGTTCGTACTATGAGCCATCCTGAACAGAAATCTCATCTGATAAATAAAGGAAAATGTGATATGGTGCCAGCATTACTAACCCACTGATTTATTGGTGTGAACTTTCCAGTTAAAGCTTTCAATGCCTCCTGTGCAACCACGCCGCCTAGAAATGCACATAATGGTGCAAAGCAGCCACGTGCAGTGAATGCAAGATACTGCAGACGTTTTCTATCTAACTCCTCCATCTGGACACAAACGATTGCAAACACCGCTCTTCACACAAATTAATCACACACAACAAAATGCAAATAGGCTACATCAAAGAATAAAGAAAATATAGCAGCAATGCCAGGTTTCCATATATATCTCAATTTTTATAACAGACTTGTGCAATGGAAGACCAAAGCCATACACCACATGTGGTTTAAAAACAACAGTTAACAGCATTTTACCAGCACATACCACTAATTTCACAGAACTCGACCGAAAAAAAGACACATTTACACAATACCAAAGCACAAATGTACAGTTCACGTAAGATGTTTGTGATAGTTTATACTTACTGGTGATTCCAGTTCTGAATTAGCTGCCACCGCCAAGTTAAACAGCTGGTCTGCATCTTTCAAACACCTGATTAACACAGTTGCATATGGCTGGTATTATCACAGTTTATACAGCCTTCAACAAAATACAGTAGTTATGGATGACTACCAGCAATAAGTAGTAGCAACAAAAATGCAAAGTATTGTTTGCAGAATCTTTATTACTTGATTCACAAAAATGATCAGATATAACAGCAGTTGCAGAGCTAGAAACTAACCAGAGATTTGGTAGGCGGCCATAGGTGGTAATGAATCGATGCAGAGCCATAAAGCCGAGATGTAAGTTGCCTGGCGCTTCCATGTTGGCTAGATCAGCTAAGACTAAAGACGGTTGATTCAGCTGACTTTGTGGTGACTCCTATATGATTTCATAACAATATTAATTTACTGCTACAAACATCACCATTCTCTATTAATAAATTATTAACAGTTGTTATTCGGCTGAATATGTGTGTACATTACAGTCTAAAGCTGGGACCTGAGTTAAGACGACTGACTTTCATCTGGATAACAAAGGCTTGCTTGCAATGGCAGCATTGTGAAGAACTACAGCTGGCAATATAGCCACAGCACTCTTGTGGCAGAAGCAGTGATAGCTAGAAATGAGGCGACTCAGGCGAGACACCAAGGCGGGCCAAAATAAGGCCGATGGAGACTGAGGCCTCAACACAGAAATACAAAAAAACAAAGAGGACTAGAGAATTGTAGTGCATTTGGCAAATAAGTTTTCAGTCTTAACTGTTGAAAGGCGGTAAACATTATTTTATGATTTACTGCTCTTACATCTCTAGTACTTCACACGTTTTTTGTAAAGTAATGTGCTTCAGGTACTACAAGTGTTATTTGCACTTTGCAAGCATCAATAATGGCAACACTGATGCAGAAACCTCGAGAATGAGCAGAGGCCAAGCCAAAAATAACAAGGCTGAGCATAGGCTAAAACATGCAAAAAGGTGGCTCGAAGCAAGTCTATTGCCAAAACTGATTTAATATTCCACATAAATCTCAACTAAAGGCAGTCACACTGAGGCATTCACATGGGCACATACATGAAAGTAGCAAGGCACTTTTTCACACGATAATAAGTAGTTTTGTCAAAATTTCAATCTCTACATCATCACGTGTTACTGTATACAAAGTGCTGTAGAGAAGTGTCTTGACAAGTCAACACCATTGACTTTTTACATATGAACAACTGCACACTCAACAATACTGGATTCTCCACCAAATATATGTTATTGCCAAGAACATACAAAGTAATCCACTCATATGAACAGACAGCTTACCACCATTCTAGCTCTTATTGTTTGGAGCATTCATCATTCGACATTGTCTTAAACAGAAATAATCTCACTGCAATCATTTAGAAATAACTAGAATACCTAGCGGTATATGGTCATGCCTCTATGGGTGACTACTATGGATGTGCATTCCGCGTATTGGCAGTTTTCCGTCAGCTCTCAGCACATGGTCAAAAGTTTGACCCTGAATCCTTATATGAGCCTATTTAATTTGCAACTTTGCACCAATATTTGGTCAACAAATATCAATTTTAGACTCCCCTTACATTTTAGACTCCCCTTACATTGGACTTTTTGGTCCGTCTTGGTCTGAACTTTCACCCTATGAG
>Ga0209782_1001888_pt1 | contig 11332 bp, 3 predicted proteins | sample WorMetmaBAHAMAS1_FD_187390 | JGI IMG/M metagenome (GOLD analysis project Ga0209782, IMG submission 187390) | Marine gutless worms symbiont microbial communities from Max Planck institute for Marine Microbiology, Germany - Inanidrilus... | ecosystem: Host-associated > Annelida > Digestive system >...
CTTCTTTTCTTACCACCTTACTGCACAAGCACGGCACAGTCTTCTCCAGTCTTAGTATACAAAGCCGTGACACACACCAGTCTCCGGAGTGCACTCAACCAAGGCTGCAGAACCATTCTCAGACAGCACGCGGTAGCGCGTCACAGCTTCAAAGTCGTCGCCTATCCTGGATGACGATCTCAATGGCCGTCCATCAGCCTGCACCCTCGGCCGCAGCGTCATCTGAACACAACAATTAACACTTGAATCTGCAAAGCAATTCACAGCAACCGACATCACAAGAGTCTGACGATGTGTCGTTGAGTGTGTGCATCACGAATGGCTTGGTGCTATTCTCCAATTCTTGGTCCTGTTTGATGCATACAGTTCGTTTTGTGAACCAAGGGCAGTTAAACCATGACCAGGTTATAATTTCTTGTGTCTTGTGCATCTGTTCAGTCTGTTGGCAAAGCAACATGCATTCAAGTGAAAAGATGCATTCCGTGCTTCATGTAGTTCATTTCTAAGCACTAGTTAAGAAAGGCCAAATTAGTAGCAACTCTGTGGATGGCGTCAGGCAGACCTATAAACGAGCATCTGGTACAAATACGAGCAAAACTGGAAGAAATCTTGGTTGTGCTTCAATCACAGACACACCCATTTTCCAATAAGATTTAGATAGATAGATAGATAGATAAAATTATTTATATAGTGCCTATTATTCAAAGGAGTCACTAGGCGCTTAGATTTGCCTCTAACCTCCGCCTCCTTCACATCGTTAACTCATTATGGAGATTCTTTACAGCAAATCACTTCACTGATATTAAGAAACGTGCATAACAACCACCATAGCCTGCATGCATTTATACACAACAAGAAGTTAAGATGCAGTGGCTAACACAGTAAACACACTGAATTAAATTTAATAAAATGCAAGCAAATTACAACCAAATAAATATCTAGAACTGACCCGATATCTGTTACCAACCATATCTTCTGCCATTGGTATGTCAATGATACCTGCAAAATATTCAAATACACACTGTACATCTTTAACATGTAATTTATACAGCAGCCCAAAGCCATGGTAAACTCAAAATGTTATTTACACAAGCATGTTGAAATAATGCTGGTCAACATTTGTTAGCTTAGAATCACAGCCTGCCTCTTGAACAAAGGCGTGACAATTCAGTAACAGTGACAATTTAGTACCAGCTTATTTTTAACATAGTGTAGGATTTAAATGAAGAAGTGAAAGAAACGTGTTGCGTGAGCGTGGATGCATGCTAACTTGCAATGTGACGCTGCTGCACAAGTATGTGCCAGTTCAATTTACAAGCAAAGAAAGTTCAGGTTGTTATTCAGGAATGTAGGTTTCAGCTACAAACCAAACCATCCACCCTATACTTGCCCAGTCTTGGAATAAAGTGACTTTCTACTCAGCCATATGAAGAAACGTGCCTGGAGTCTAGAAGTCAATTTCCCGAGTGACAGAGACATTCAGGCAGACGAGTTTAACATGGCTGGAAGGATAAGATAACAACTTACCTCCACCTAGCTGGAATATCATCACTTCCAGCAAAGTGCACAGGGAAAATTTGCAGAAATAATAAACACAAGTTTGTCTATCTGTGTTGTACCATATTTAGACAGTTAACTTTTCAAACATTCCTTGTAACTGATGGACATCTTACATAAGTAATATGCAAAAGTCATCAACAATGTCTGAATATCTGCAATAAATATATCACAGGCAATTGAATACTAGGTAATTTTAAAAAATATTTACAGAAATCAATAAACATGCACCTTCCTGTGGATTTGGAACACTTTTTGTGATACACCAGTAATGTTTCACAACTTGACGTTTTTTAAACATGGCCAACAGGAACTCGGCAATCTGCATTGATCTGTTAGAAAACAACACGAATGCAGACTAGTCATTGATAACACAGTTACGTTTTAACTCTCTACATTATGTGGAAATACAAGCTGATTTTTAAAAATTAATTTAGTAAACTTCCAAAAGTTACTGATTACGTAGCTAACTTCGACAATGCACACAACCAGTTTGGACGGGTAAATCCAAGCAATCTGTTGACTTATGTACTACATGAATAAGTACAATCGTTTGCACAGAGTACACACTACAGCCTTATGGATGCATAGAAAATGTCTTCTGCATAAAAAATTAATCGAAAAAAACATGATTTTTCCATTGGCTTGTCTGCTTAAAGGAAAGGATAATACTACTGATTTACCACTAATCAAAGTTCAATAACTGAACATAACTTCATAGGCTCTCAGTCTTTGTTTGACCAGCCTTATCTAGGATTGGCAAGGCCCCAAGAAAGTGCCTTTGGAGATAATAGAAATAGTTTTTACAGGCCAGATGCTTGTCTGTTGCTCATTCAATACTAGTAAAGTATTGAGCAACAATTTCATGGCCATTACAGACATCAATCTGTGTTAGCCAGCATTCCCAATTAACCATGGTAGGATTTCGTTGAAGCAAAGTTCCAAAGCCCATAAGCCCTTCTTGATGGCAAACAGTGCATTAGGATGAGGTTGAAGGCACTCCTCGACTGCTGTCACTTATACAGTCTCAGTGTCGAAGCAGTGAAATGAACAATTAACTGAACCAGCTCCAGTTTTCATTGAGGTAATCAAATAGATGGCAATCTGTACCACCCAGTGTGCAACATATGATGATAGCGACTCTATTATCATTGTTAAATCTAGGCTAAAGACACTACTTTTCTCTCAGGCTTACTCTCTTCCATTTTCTCACTCTCACTAGCACACTCCCTGGCCACAGCGCCTCTGAAGTTACGACCATAAGGCGCTGTACAAATATGTGTATTATTATCATTATTACTAATTGCTGATCTTTATTGTTGAGCAAAATGTGATTGGCACCAATGCAGTAGTTACTAGTTTAGGCTGTTATGCTCTCGACACTTAACAATGGGCATAGCGTGCCACAGAGCCAACTGGCTGAAACCACAAAACAAGAAATGCATAAGATACTGCAATGCCGCCGAGGAAGACCGAGTCACAGACAACAAGCATAGAATATATGGTAAAGTTTGGCATGCAGTTTTAGAGATATGCAACAAACAGACAAACAGACATACTCATCACAATACTTTGCACCCATCCCAGGGGCAAAGTAAACATTCAATTAATTGAAAGACTGAAAACATTTGGCAGAAAAAAATTACATACTTTGCTAGCAGCATAACACCAGTTGTCTCCTTGTCTAATCGATGGACAAGATAAAGTGTTTCTAGCAGACCAGATCTGTTGAGCTGCGATGCCAACTTATCCAGCAGTTGGCCGACACTGTGATGTACTCCAGGGCCACCTTCAAAAATGCACAGCCCACAACTATTATTATCACAAGTGACAACATTATTTATGGCTATCATTTTAAACATCAGCAAATCAGTTAGACGTTGACTCTGTAATCCATTATCAATGTTTTTTTATAAAAGAAAGCTGCACACTGCAACATGTTTCAGCTACAAATACTGCAAATGCTGGTGCAAATTTACTAAACGAGCCTACATCTACCAACTGCCATTTCAATGTGTACATAGAAAGTGATACTGCAACATTTACCATGTGAAGGCAGGCCATATGGCTTGTCAAGTACCACCATTTTATCTGCAGTGTAACACAACAGATTCATATTATGTAACATTTTATCCACAACAACAAGTGAGTCAATGAAAGTTCTACAAAAAATATCAGTGCTTTATGTACTACAAATAATACATTATTCAATACCAGCTGCTCAGTTATATGCAGGAAAAGCAAACAATTGCCTATTGCCAGTCAATTCCACATTTATAAAACTAGCACAATGACATGAATACCGTCTTCATGGATGATGCTGTTTTTCAAGATCAGAAGTATTTGCTCCTGTGTCAACTGCTGAACGTTAACAACCTGGTCTTGCAATATTCGAAACCCGTGACTATCCACACGTCCAGTCCACTTGCTGTCCTTTGGCAAAACTGCTAGTCATATGCAATAACCAAACTATCTGTTCATCAGTACACTGCCAAAAAGTGTGTGGCATAGCAGTTCAAACATACATCATATACAAATGTTGCACAGTAGTGTGTAACTGCACTTCCACAAAGTCAGACAACGAACAATTGACTGTGAGAAATGCACAAGTAAACAAAGCTGGTTAACAAGTTGCCACAGCAGTGCTGTTTGTGATCATTCAATCCTATTCGCCAGGTGGCATCCATACATACCCTCATCTAATAATTGTTACTTTGGCCAACACAAGCCTGTCCCAAAACAGCATCTTTTATAATTCAGCCACTGTTACAGTGCTCACAGTTATGACCAATACACACCTAGAAACAGAGACATACTCGCCATATTAAGATCTCTGTAGCAACAGCCACATCTAGCACTAGTGCTGGTGATGCGTGGATTTTTAGCTAAAAATCCACTCCACATAACAGTAGTCAATCCATTTTCTAGTAAATCAATCAGTGTCAATCACACTGATAATGACAATCAATCCCACAACTAAGAGAAAGTGTGTATAGAAAACACGTATAATACAAAGACAAACAAATTCACAACTAATCACAGAGTACTAGCAATAAGGAAAACAGTAAAAAGACAATAATTACTCTGAACAGAATAAAAACCATTTAATGCACATGTATATAAGTGTGATCCAATTATATGTAAATTGTATCTTAATTCATACCAAATGCTTGCTGTTTTTTATCTGTATCACTGCTTGTGCTGTGTCTCTGCCGCTGGTCCTGCCTTATTTTCATCATCATGTCATATGCAGTCTTTGGATTCTCCACGTCAGGTTTAGGTCTTGTGCGTGACTTCATCTCTCGAGGGGTGATTGGCTCAACTACGACTGTGCTGTCATCAGTAGTGACAGAGTCTTGATATATGCTCTCTGTTTCCTTCAGAACTGGAGCACGTCTAGAGCTGGCTGTAGAAATACTCTCACTCATTTTTTCTGGTGTTGAATATTGCTTAAGTATGTTGCTGCTATCAGCTTCCAGTGAATGGTGATGGTCTTGATAGCTGTGTGATGACTGGTCAGAATTTTCTAAATCTCCCTTGCCAATATCATCTCCTTGTCCTTTCTGCAATGGAGTCAATTTACTCTGTGTATAGCTGCCAAAGTACTGTTCATCAAATATGTTTGGATTCAAATCAACTGTTTCAGTATTTTTCGTTGCAGTTGGTGTCATTTTGCCAGAAATAGTTTTTATATCCATTTGTTTCTGTTCCTTGTGTTGCTGTACCTTACCAAAATATTGCTTGTCAAACAAGTCTGCTTTCACATCACAGATTTCACTATTTGTTATGGCATTTTTTGTTATGTTTCTCTGCTTGTCTTTTTCTTGCTGTCCGCTTGTCTGCTTCTGTTCTTCATAATGTAATACCTCACTAAAATACTGCTCATCAAAATAGTTTGGTTTTCGATTATGCAGTTTGCCATTTGCCGCGACATTTTTTGTCATGTTTTCTTGTTGTATCTCCTCCTGTTGCAGTATATCATCAAAATACTGTTCGTCAAACAAATTTGATTTCACATTATGAATTTCGCTCTCTCTTTGGCTGCCCTCATGACATATTTCATCTCTTGCAATATCTTCAGAAGCATGTTCCAGGTCTGCTTCATTTTCTTTCACTGCAGTTAAAGAAAATACATGTTGACCATCCTTTATAACTTTTACTGATGGTATATCATCTACTGCAACATTAGGTTCTTCTGACATATGTTGTAATGCAGACTTTTGTCTGTTCATTGAATCAAAACGAACGTAACCATATGGCATGTTAATTACCACATCAACATCTTTTTCTTGTCTGAGTCCCTTTCCAAGGTCATCAAGTGATGCTCTGGTTTGGTCAAAACTGTCTTCCGAATAATCGTTTTCACTGTTCACTTCCTGAAGAGACGTCAAATTACAATCATCCTGTGCTTCACCTTCATTACTGGTACGTTTGTAGTCAGCCAGAGAAACGCCCTTCGACGACACAACCCTGTGTAGTTGGCTCATCTGCGAACGCATTTCCGCTACTTCTTTAGGTACGGCATCTTCAGTGTTTTCAGCTCCCTCGGATATGACTGATGAATGACAGAACGAACGGCGCATTGCAAGCGACACGCGACTTCGACATTCGGGCGTATCAGATAGCAGTAGCCTCCAGCAACTACTACCCCTACGAACTGTATGACTGTATATGTTTAGAAACACGCTAGAATTACGTAAAGTTAACATAGCTACTTCAAATTACGAAAATATAGCGATATAAGTCAATAAAAACAAAACATGACCACACGGAAATGGACACCGCGGTTGTACGGAAAACACGGACGTATGGAAAACTACACCAACTCATTAAATAAGTAGACCTATTTGGAACTGCGAATATCGGCATAGAAGTATGCAGCCATGTACGGCCTACCTATTCAAGACCGATCAAACTTGAATAATTATTTACTTAGTTTTCTGAGAAAAAAAATGTGAAAATCTGATCTAAATTTTGGATTTTTTTTCCAGATTTTAGGTTGTTTTAATATCTAAAACCTAAATAATACTCAGCTTTGAAGTCGATCATTCTTTCTACAGGGTGCACCAATAAAAAAACTGTATTGCAGCATTGGTAGCATGATGAGCCAAATTTCAGACTTTGTATGTGAGTATCACACAACATATCATGCAGATTTTATTATAACAACTGATATGGTTCAATTTTAACTTTAACTTCACTTTTTACTTAACATCCAGTTGCACACTGAAAATTTGTGAATAATGTTTACGTAAGTATACATAACTTTTCATCGACAGATCGAACAGTTCAGTGATGAATGTTAGCTGCTTGTACCCCACTCAGTATTCATTGCACACAATGTTCACCTGCAGCAGCAACATTCTGTTGCAAAATGATACGATTGCCTTATCAATTAAAGCTGATCGACCGCTTACGCGCGACACATTGAACGCCCCCTGATTACCGACAAACAGACAATTCCAATGGAGTAGTAATGGTCATTCGCAATTACCATTGGCTGAACTCGGCAAGCCAACTTAGCAAAGTCCTAATATTGACCTGCTCCGCACCACTGGTTCAAACGGAGACTGTAAATTTTCAATGTTTGACCTTGGCCTTTGACATACGACCTTAACCTAAATCCCAGGTTAGCCAAGGTCAAGGTCGACCCTCATGCCAAAAATCAAGGTCAAAGGTCACACAGTTCAAACAGGAGAGCACCCACAGACAAACGGATGGACACACACGAACACACACGGACGCTACCAAACGTATTACCTCCCCTGCTACAAGGTCGATAATGAACTGTAGCAGCAAATCATTTCATATTGTCAACACAAAAGGACCTAGCAGTGGCTAGCACAGCGCGAGATGACACCTCCATCGGCACAGCCAAGTTTGTTGGGGATCGTATGATGGCTTCAACTTCGCTGGCTGGCGCAGCTGCTGTGTTCCCAGCATGCACCGCGACCCAATGCACTTCCATCACAGACAGACATCGTAGCATAAGCGCGAGATGTATATATTACATCTCGCGCTAAAAACCGTCTTACAGCTCAATAGTGTTAACTTTCACGTATCTCTTACCGCATTCCAGCATTGTGCCACATATACGATAATCCACTGGCAAATCCATCTGTTATAGGTGCACTTTTTGTTGTTTTTACAACAAATTCCCAGTTTACATGTTCACTTTGAAAATTGCACTTTTAAGTTCGAATAGCTGTAATTTATAAATCAAATTAAATATTGTTATTTATTGCACATATGGCTTGAATCCTATGTAAAAACTGAACTAGAGTGGAATAATCTGTTACAGTTACGGAGATAATGATTTTTCCTAAGGGACTGTTTTTTATCGGTACACCCTGTTGATCGAGTGGCATTACTATGTAGATATTCATGAAGTGCAGATCGCCTAAAGGCCACAATTGCACTACATGTATATAGGATTGTGTAACTAGTATGAAGAACTGCTAAACAATGTCTTCAGCTGTGTCTTAAGTTTCTACAGTAGCATCATGTCATCCAGCACGTAGTGAGTTCACGAATGGTGAAAACTCTCAAAACCATAGGATGTAATTGTCCACGAAACAAACAGCTGATAACGTCGACCAATTGCAGATGAGAACAGAGCACTAACATATCACAAAGATGTACACATAAATCGGCCAATAAACATCCTGTATTACAGTTACAGCCAAGTTATCCTGCATGATCATGGCAAACACTGGGACAATAGGTTACCCTTATCTTCCTTCTGTTTGCAGTACCTTTCCCATCAGTACCATATTTTAAGCAAGTACATAAACAAATGACCATTTATCTTATATCCAATTTTGCATATTTCACTACGTTGCCTTTGAAATATGCGTTATCTTGTACCACAAGCAAAAAGACGGTAATTTTTGTTTGTAGCAAGAATAACTTTATGCAAAAGATGAAAACTCACTACAGAATTCAATAAAATGAAGAAATAGCCACCATGCATATTTGTTCAAATCGAGTTAGACCGTTTTTTTCAGAATTCACGATGTTACCAACAGACTGAACATCCGTCCGACTAAGTGACAGAACTCAACTGGCAAGAAAAAGCCGCTTATGCTACAGCGTGAGGCAGCCTAATGATAATAATAATAATAATGTAATAAAAGACAAGAGGGCCTAGCAGTGGCTAGCATAGCGCGAGATGTTGTTTAGATTGCCCTCCCCGCGACCACAAAGCGCGGTAAATTAATTTGGATCGGAATTTGAAACCTAAATAAGCTATAATGCGCCAATGCACTTCCGTCACAGATAGACGGACACTGACATCGTAGCAGAAGCGTGAGATGTAGATATTACATCTCACGCTAAAAACCAATCACATGCACATTTAATGGCCTCTTTTCCTGGAAAACCAAAATGGCAAATTAACCATTCCGGATTTTAATGCAGTAAAAGATGCAGTGTATGGGAGGCAGTTGTATCAACTGTACCATATGCAAATAATTCGCAACTCACTAAAATCTATATACATAACCATGCCAGCACCTCATTGCGCAATTCTATTGGCTGGATGCTCTTCTTGATGCTAAACAGTGTACTGAAATAGTACAAGCAAAGAGTATCTATATAATAGTAATAATTACAAAGTAATTTAATAATCATGATAATAAAATTATTACCAGTAAATTACTAACTTAAATTTTCCACCAGTAACATAAGCCATCTCGTGTGAGATGTGTTGCAAAGAATTACATTACATTAAATAATTATCACTCGCCATAACATGGCACTGCTAGATTACACTGCCAGTGACTAGGGCCTATATCAGAAAGGCAATTACAAGAATTAAATAAAAAATGTGTGGTCTTCAAATAAAAATTAAAATTTTTTATAGTGAGCTACATGTGTATTATATAACCCAACACCAATACTGCACACAAAACTTAACATGCAAAAACAAATCACACCGTACCTCGGAAAATTGTCAAAACTTGCACAATGTAACAAGTCCAAAGTGTTTCAATCTATCAACAGCGAAGTCTGTAATTAAATTCACGGCAACTGCACAAATACTACAGTAAACAAAATTATTGATCATGCAGCAAAATGAACATACTGGCAACACATATGCATGCCATCATCACAGTTCTGTACATACATGACTAACAGTTCTTATTAAATCTATTCGTACTCTGTTTAAACCCGACCAACAGTTTTCACTTCTTCAAATATACAGTACAGTCATACGCAGCAGAAAAATCAGGTGGAACAAGCAAAATACAAAACAAGAATGCACAGTCGTAGTCTCCATATCCTGCATTGTAAACTCCCAAGTGCTGACGGCACAAAAGAAATCAGTTACTATAGTCGGTTCTGTTCAAACAGTGTCTAATCACATGATGCAAATTAAATGGATGTCGAATGCAGATGTCAATAATGAACAGTGTCACGTCGCATATTTGAGAAGTTGAGTCTGGAACACACCGACCACCTACCTGCAAAGACGCATCGTCACTATCATCATCACTGTCTCGAGACACGACTGACCGGTTTTATGCACAGACACAAAAACATGTACTAGTCAATTTTTGCATCTACTTCATCCACCAAACTCTCAGTATATCCAAGAAACCATGTGTCTGGCCAAATAGTTAACAAGAGTGAATGCGGGAAATGCAGATAAACAAGAAGCTCTTGTAGAGGTACTGCACAATGTCACAATCTTGTCAACGTTCAAAAAGGTTTGCAACCGGGAAACGATCCTCACGCACACTCAAGGTTACTGCAACTGCTGCTATTAGACCGGTTGTATATGTCATGCAGGCTAATAACTACACATACTAATATACAAATTAAGACGAATGTGCACATTAACTGCAAGCAATGTCAAACAGATTTTAAAATGTACGTGAAGGTTATACTAACATGAGCAAATCGGACTTAAGGAGCACTTATGCTCAAGACTTCTGTAAACAATGACCGTGAAAACAATAAAAGCTAAAGCCGCAGTTTGTCTAATGACTGTAATGTGCATATGCTCGCAGGAAATCACAGATATTATGACGCACAAAGTAGGCTATGGTGAAAATGAATCATATCCTGTAGGTAATGCACAATATATTCGATCAAACAGTCAACTTGCCTCAAAATAGTACTAATGATGGCGCTTGCTGGCGCTCTTTTCCATATGTGCGCTCAGATACTTCATCATTCCAAACGTTCTCACTCTCTTCATACCTGCAAAAGCGGCAACCATTTTTCATCAACGAGAAATACTTAAATCACTCTGCAACTACCAATAAATGGCACAAATAAGTAAGTAAGTAAGCAAGTTCTTTATTATGGTGCCCGACAAACACAGACACTTACATCGAAATCATACAATTACAATACATACAACAATCTACACTACACTAACCAAACACAGTCATCACTAATGTCTTCACAGCATTCACTTGAAGCCAGTTATTTAAGATCATTATAACTACGGTTAAACAATTCAAAATAATCTGACAACAAAGACGAGATCTGCATAGAATACGATGGTGATAGCTCATTGCTTTGGTCCAGCTCGGGTTCAGCCCTTGTTCGGCAAAGGCTGAACCCATATAAGCAAGCATCAACCAGATGGTCTGCTCAATTAACTGCCAGCACTTTTAGCTATACCATGATACACGAATTGCTACAACAACAGCAGCCATTAAAAACCAATTAATCGCAGTTAAACGTGTATGATCTGTAATTATAATATGGTGCCTGACGATTGATTAGTCCTGTGATAACTCTCACAGACACTGAGTGAATG
>Ga0209782_1001889_pt1 | contig 11321 bp, 8 predicted proteins | sample WorMetmaBAHAMAS1_FD_187390 | JGI IMG/M metagenome (GOLD analysis project Ga0209782, IMG submission 187390) | Marine gutless worms symbiont microbial communities from Max Planck institute for Marine Microbiology, Germany - Inanidrilus... | ecosystem: Host-associated > Annelida > Digestive system >...
TGGGGGGACCGAGTTGTGACTAGCAACTAGTAGGCCTCAACTGTCCCGGCAATTCAAACTCTGAGCTACTCAGGTGTACCTTGATAAAGTTATCTTTTACATGTATAGGCTTACACTGGTACTGGCGACCGTCAACGTCTCAATAACATTGACGGGATATTCCCTGACAGATGGACCAAAATGTCCCCAAGACTAAGAGCCCTACCACCGAACACTTGTAACGAGACATGCAATAATAGGTCTATGTATGTCGCACTTATGCCACGAGCATGACGTCCGTCCGTCCGTATGTCTGTCTGTCCGTCTGAACGTTGGTGGACTGTGATCACAAAGTACAACAAAAAAAAACGGAAATTATGGGCACATGACATGATAGGTCGGTGTCTTGATTCTGCCGACTAAACTTACTAATATTTAAATATCGACTCGAGAGTAAATTAAGCTTATACGTACCTCGGCGTTGGGGGAGGGACTAAAAAGACGATAAGTCGATAAGTCAGCAGATGACGACACAATAAAACTAGAAATTAACGATGTGAATAACCGACAAAGGCGCCGCTACCTTACTTTGATCTTCCTAGCACTACCAAGGACGCAGATACCTTAGCAACCGGTTCCTTGGCAACAACTGGCCTTGCTAGCCGAAAGTAGCAGCGATATACAGACGATATTAGGGACCTCCCACTTGGAGGAGCCAGTGCTAGGCGCGGCCTGCGGCTTGCAAGCCCGTCGCCGCCATAGTTCGCGAATGAATAGCTGCAGAAAGCCAAATATTGATAGAAAGGCTGTTCAATTTAATTGTTGTTGTCTGCCAGTTTTCATGTGAAGAGTTCAAAGGTCATGTTCACGAGGTCACGAAAAGCTAGAATAGAAACTGCTTCTGTAGCTCTGGCGTGAAAAATCTCACGGCTCAATTCGTGTAGATCTGCTTCATCATAACTCTACAATTATTAGCCCGCATCGCCAGCACCGCAAGCATTGCTAGATGCGGGTTATTCATACGCATTGTGCGCTATAGGCCTGTCTGTCTGTGTGTTGGTCACACACATGGCCCTGCAAAACGGATCAAGCGATCGACAGATTCCGATTGGGTGGGTGCATGGGGGCAGAATCGCGTTGTAGATTCAGATTACTGAAAAGGTGACAGATTAGGAGGAATCAGCACATGCAGTACCTTTCATACTCAACAGTCACACCATATATAGACGGGTGTTGGGTGCATATAAGCGCCACCGATTAAACGATATGCATGCTCGATCGGTGGCGATACGGCATGTCTCCACCACTGGATTTTTAGCAGAATTTTTCGTAGGTGTATACTAGCCCTATATGGGTGCAGGATAACCTAAGTTGGACGCTCATATGACAGTGTTGTGTTCCAGTACGAGACTAATAGACTGCGTGGTCACTGATCTTGCAGATTGATCGATATCAAAGAGAACTGAACGTTGCCAGCGGTTCAAGCAACACGGCCAAACTGCTCAATAATACATCAGCTGTGATGCACGCACACAGACTGGCACTGCGCCGCTGCATGTTGTCATGCCTACCAACTTGTTGCTATCTGCAGCTCTCGCCTCTGAATTACTCCAAGCACGGCCGGCGATCGTCAGTTACACGAGCGCCTTTTGCGCATGTCCGACAGACAGCATGCATAGCGACTTACGAGAATGAAGTCGGAAGCGTTATTCCAGGCCTAGCGAAGCAACGGACAACTAACGCGAAATGACACCATATAGTACGCGTAATGGGAACGGCCCTTTACGAATAAAAAGTCGAATACAACACAATGCATTTATTTATAGTCATATCCCACAGCAAAAGCGCGGCTATATCGTTCGTCGTGTTCTCAAGCTTGTACTGTGTTGCTGCGTGCGTGTATATGCGTGTAGCTTGCTGCTGCGCGGCTATTACGCACATTCCGGCCGTTTCAATAATTAACGATAACTATAAAGGATGACATGGTCCCTGAAACTAAGCCAAAAATAATAATCAGTGGCAATTCTGCGCTACCGGGGAGAATAAGCCTATGGAGTATGCCCCGCCGCCAGAATTTGGGCTGGCCGCAGGTCCAGACAGCATGGTTCTTTCCCTAGCTGCCATAGTTGCACGGTATACGACCAGCCGGTGTGCTGCTGATGCTGCAGCATCAATTCCACGTTATAACTAAAAATCCTGCTCAACGAAAGACCAAGTAATCATTATGGACTGCACTGCACACAGGGGTCAAAGTCTGCTCTACGATTTCCTTCTTTGTGAAAGTCGTGTTAATTACCTACCTCATCCTAGTCTTTGCCCCCTCTCCCCTATTTACGTTGGCCCCAACATGGCCAACGACAACTCCACCACTTTGAGTGCTATAGAAACGCGGGAAGCGCCGACTGATTGAAAATATTTCCTCGCACAGTACACGTGCCAAAATTGTCAGAAGCAAGCCAATAATTTCCGTACACTTTTTTTATTTGAAATGGACAATTAATGCAAATTATTATACAGTAAAATTAGTAATTACAGAACATGTTCTTGGCTGCCACCTTCTGTCTTGCAATAGACAGACATCACTATGTGCACTGCAGACAGACTGTAACAGAATGTCTTCATTGTTTAAACACAACAATAGCATGTTCCAGAAAACGACCCACTCACATTATTCATTAAAATTATTAAATTACTAAATCACTACCAAATTTTACACAGAATAATTATGAACATCCTCTCAATAATTTGACAAATTAGTTTTTTGAACATCTGGAAAAAAAATTTAAGACTGAAAATGACATTACATGGCAAATTGCCCGGCTACTGATGAATTTACTTACTTTATTCATTATTGGTGCCTTCTGTTCCAGTAAGTTCCGAGAAGTTACAATGTGTATATAATTATGTGAACAGTGCTTTAACAGTTTGGAAGTAACTGCCAAGCAAAGTCTAACAGCCTGTGATGTGGCCAAATGATCAAGTAGCATCGTTGCAATTGGCTGAGCTATTTATAGATCCTCTTTCAGAAGTTCGCACAGCCAATAGGAATGGCCGTAACATACTGATCTGCTAATCAATTCTTAAATCTGTACTTAGCTAATCTGTTCTTATTTTTTGCTGGTGCAACGCTTCTAACTTAAATGGAGATATAATTGGCGATTTATGACTACTTACAGTTAAGTGGCCATTAGCTAAGTGACGATTTAAGTGAGGTTGGTGCAACCGGCCCTAAGTGTATTTGACTATTTGGAGGGGGAGTACCTCAAATTTCTCCGAATCTTTCATCAGCTTTGTGCAAATTCAACTGGTAGCCCTGTCAAATCCCTCAAACCCTACCTGTGGCCTTGCAACTGATGTTTTGCAACAGTAACCATGTATCTATAAATTGTACAAAACACTGTGGTAATAACATAGTTGCAGCATTTTTTTTGGAAACCACATAAAAGTCTGGAATAGTCGTTTGCCTTCAGAGGTTGATTTATCTTCCCTAAACAGGTTTAGAGCATCATTGGCATTGGTTGATCTCTCTGAATTTCTCTGCAAATGATATCTTTTTATGCTGTTTGTGTAGTATTTTTATTCTCTTATAATTATTATTACTCTTCAAAAGGGCAGTTGTATGTGCTGATATATTTAGCCCTTCTGTCCTGCAGAACATATGCTTAGAACTGTTTTGTCTACAACTGCTATATTGTACTGCTGTGTTCTGTCAATAAATAATGATGATGATCTGTAATGAACGTGCATATATTATCAGGTTATAGACAAGGATGAAATACATCAGTGCAGTCTTCCTGCTACAAAATAACAACATACAAAATAACAACAATGTTATAAGAGAAGTGGTTGTCACAAGCAAAGAACGAGAATCAATGGTGCTAGTAATTGACCGCCTGAAGTGTCAGTAGAATGACTGTTTTATATCAGACCAGTTTTATCCTAGTGGCTAGCGGTGACCTGCAGCTGCAACCTATAACACAGTGCAGTGATTCTGACGTGCAGTGATTCTGACTAGATGAGTACCCAGTGAGGGTTCCAAAATCTGCGTCAATGACTACTACTTTCTAAAACTTCATGAAAATCCATCCACCACAGTTTGAGTAATTCAATGAAAAAACATGCATAAAAACGTCACGCCATGTTTCACGAGGGTAATGAATGATAATGGAGAAACCAAACACAACGAATATAAACTGCTCTAAGAGCCTAAGAGTGTAGACAAACTGTAATCCGCCATGAATTGATTTCTGTGCAATGCATTCATTCGACAACGCTGAAGGCTTGCACAACATTTTCAAGTGCTTCAGTGTTAGCAGTGAAAGACTGCTGCTCGCTACAGACTCGTCTTGTGACGTTTGATGTGAGATGACTTTGATGAAGCCGACTCTGCTGACTGACGACTGTCTCCTCTGTCGATGTCGTGATGCTTGCTCTGCACGCCACGACTGCCGTTGCCACTGCCAGTGCTTGTCTTTCTACTATCATTCCGTCCACCGACTGATAACGCCTGCTTCGACGATCGTTTTCTCTCACGTCCACTTGGCGTCTTTTTCTTAGAGACTCCATTCACCGCTGCTGTCGATTTGTGTTTTTTCTCTGTCGTCGGCCGCGATGTCTCGTCATCCTCGTCGTCCGAACTCTCACTATCATCGGCCTCGTCTCGGCCGTAAAGCTTCACGCTCCGATACATGCGCACAGTTTTAGCACGCGACAGTCGCTTCTGCACCGCGACCACTGTCAACAAATCATCGCTATCGGTATCTTTCTCCACACCGGCCGGCCTCGACTTCTTTCCCTTGTCCCAAGGCAAATCTTTGGTCTTCGAGGTGTTCTCTGGCGGCAGTTTTGACTTCTCCGTGGAGCGACTGTGTTGTCGTTGGTCAACATCGGATGACGATCTCTTGCGTCTCTTTCTCTCAGACGATGTGTCGATATGTTCTTGAGAGGACGTCCGTCTGTTGTCTGAACGTGTCGAGAGATCATTCACTATTGTCACCGACAGTGACAGAACGTCGGACAATCTCGGAGCATTTGATCGCACCCTGGCAATAACATGCAGTTGTACCTTATAACCAGTGCACTGCTAGCAGATCAATGTTTTGGTCAGAGATTACCACAACAGATGCTCAAACTGGCAACCAACAATTACTTCCCGCTAAGCAGTATTCGAGTCATCTGGGATATTCAGAAAGCCTTAATTGTACCCGTGCTCTAGACAAGGTCCCAGCTTGCCAGATGCAGTGTCACCTTTGAACTTGAATAGGAACAAATCACTTTATGGACTAATTATAGATTCCTGTATGCATATGTAAGAGCTATAACAGCATGTAACATAGTATTGCCCAGGTGGTGACAAATTGATATGCTCTCTGCTGATGGCATCTCGATGGTCCGCAGTGAAATGCACCTGCAATGCCTGCCACAGACTTGAAACATGCGCCCCCTACTAGAAGACCGAGGGCACATCACAGAGCAGATCAGGTCAGTTTGTTTCCCGGCATCCATATGCAGATTGAAACAAATACTTGTTATATACCCGATTTACAAAGCTATGGGTGGTAAAGTGTTTTGTTCTCAGTAAGTAAGTAAGCAGCCTTTTATGGAAAGTATGACAGTCGAACACTTTTACACAGTTAAGCAAAATAGACAAAAATACACGAAATATAAAACACGAAGCGTGAAATCTACAATATGCTAGTATGAAAAAAACATAAGTGATTGTAAGAGAGTTACACATATTTAGATAAACAACGATTAATATAAGAGTTTTTAAACTGCAAATATTGAACGGTGGGAAGCAGGTATGGATGTTTCCTCTTACGAAGCTGGTAAGAACTGTAGGTGGAGGTTTTAGGAGGGAGAAGCTGGTGCAGACAGTGACCTGGCTTAGTGACCTGCCGAAAAAGTTTGTCAAATGCATTAAGTGTCAGTCCTCGTCACATGGCCTTTCTAGATATAGCATTGATCCCGTTTTTGTCATCGGCAGTAAGTTGACCGGCATATGCGGGTAAGGCATAAGTGAGTCTATTGATAAACAAGAGCAGCAGAAGGTAAGTATTGAGCTGTAGCCATGGGACAGACAGATGGATCATATCATCAATTAATGCCCCCCTACTGGAGGCAGTAACATAATACAGGAGTCCAGAAAGCAAGTAAAATGTGGACCTGCGAAGAATGACGACAGCTCGACGAGATTTCACGTCTTCAGGTCGAATACAATGCGTCACATCATCGGCAGCATAACCACTGCTCACATAAACAAATGCTGCAGACTTAAAACAAACACTGTGCTACTGCAGATACATACCACTGGTGCAAAACATCTTACCAATCATCACGTTCAAGTTAGTCAAGTATCTGCTCACCTGCGATTTTTTTTTTCAAATAAAGAAACTGAACAAACATGGCTTCCAGTGACTCTGATGATGACGATATTCTTGCAAGTACTTTATTTTTTAACTCTACAGCAAATTGGAGCATAAGATCACTCTAGGAGTTCAAAAACGAAAAAGGGAACACAATTTGGACAGTGTGTGAAAAAGGGTTGTAAAACTGGAAAAATGGGTGCAGAAGCCATGTTTGTTTATGCCATTTGTCACACGATGGAACGTGTGAAGTCACACGCCGTAATAAACTTGTGCTACAAAATCAGCGCCATCCCGAAGTGTCAACATGCGAAATGTAACGAAAGTTCAGCTCTGTTTAATAAACATGCAGTGTCAAAGCAATCACTCTTGTACATATTACTACACTGTGTCTAAAAAAACGACACTGACATTGTACACTATAACTTCAAGTCACGTCAACCGATTTTGGTAATTTTTAGCAGAGATGTTGCTGAGAGAGTATGCAATGAAATAGTGATTTGCTATCCCACCCCTCCTAACTGATGTCTCTGCACTACCTGGGGAAACATGAACCCCGGAAATTGTATTTTCAGTTATGCTGTACACTGTGTCTTTAAAATGACGGTGCTTTGGCTTGCTATATCTTACATATTCATCATCCAATTTTGATATTTTGTAGACAATAAGGTCGAGTTGTTAAGTATAGTGCCCAGATATTATTTTGTGCCTAGCCATTTTTGTATATCACCAGTTCATCAACAAATATCAATTTTATCAGCTCTGCGGTCACTGTGTCATCTGCCACTGCTCGGACGATGGTCGACCAACCAGCTGCAATAACTTGTAGAGACACTGTCTACATTCCAGTGTTTCCTGGAAAACACTCTGACTAACTGCTTAGCATTGTAGCCTTCTAACATGAACAAATTTGTAGTCAGAATCTTATATTCTTTAGTTATCGGCATGTTGACAAACAACTGCAGACATCAAAAGTGAGTCATTTTTGCCTTCACAATCTTGTGGCAAATTAAGAAAGTAATAGCAAATAGACGAGAAATTAAATAGGCTTATGATAGCTCAAACTCCATAGTTATTAGTTGCCAAAAATTGTTAAAATCGGCTGATTGTTGTGGAAGATATAGCAAGCCAAAGCAGTGTTGTTTTCAAGACAAGGTATGACTGAAATGACACAATTTCTGGGGTTCATGTTTCCCGAGGTAGTGCAGAGACATTAGATAGGACAGGTGGGATATCAAATTACCTTATCAAATAGCACACTCTGTCAGCAACACCTTTACCAACAAAAATTACCAAAATTGGTTGATGTGTGTTAAAGTTATAGTGTGCTATATCAGTGTCATTTTTTGAGACACTGTGTACAGCTAACAACAGAGTCCAGCAGACAACAGCTCAAGTTAAACAGACTCGGCAGAAAGCAAAAGATGTACGCACTCCATGGTCGTCACTGCACCGCGGAGAAGAGGCACTGAGTAGATTGGCTTGGACGTACGCATCGGCTTGAATGCAAACTTGCAGCCGAAGCAGAGAGCAGAGTCGCTGAAAAAGTTAACGGTGATGATTGGACGGTCAAAGATGTGTGGCGGGTCAATGTGTGAGACGATGCATCCGCCAGGCTGGTAGTCGTTTATCACTGCACAGTTGACGAAGCCCTTCGGCACGACGTTGGCATCAACGAGGCGATCAACCACCAGCCGGTATATCCACTTTGGAACATCATCCACCGTACCCTGACAGCAAAACACACTGAACACTCAGCAGCAGCAGCAGCACTGCAGCAGTAAATTCACCGCTGCAAACTTGTGTAATAAGTTTTTCACTGTCTTGATGTAGAGGCATACAATTAATGATTATAAACATACGAATAAATTACATAGTCCAAAACTAGTCATAACATTAACAGCAGACAAAAAATAGTACTAAATGAGTCAAAGTTTTACATCCCGTTCATCCGAAAATAGGTCACTTCAGAGATGCTCTTCCCAGCCTTGGCAAGTACTGACGATCAATAGCAACAAATAATACAGCTTAAATTTTACCCAACCAGTTTAAGCATACCTGCACTGCTTAAAACACTCAACACTAACAGTATACCATGTTTGCATGAAGTATAAATCTGTGTAGATTTTGTACTACGAGTGCTACAATGGTAGCTAATGGAAATCACAACAGACCTTGTCATAAAGACGTTCCTGGCCAGGTCCCTTCTGTGTCAACTGATTGCCATATGTATACCCTTCACCAAAGAAATATTTGCAACGAAGTGGCGTCCGATCGACTGTGTGTGTTTTGTAGTCGCCGTTGTTTGCCTTCTCCACAATCTCGTCAATCTTGCGCTCAACAGTCGCGCATTCATCCTCTCCAAACAGCAGCAGCTGAAATCAACACCAGCCTCATTAGCAGCACAGAAATACAAATGTATCTGTATACTAGCAAGAACATAAACATAAATACGTAAAACGATGTTTACCCGAACATTAGAGTAAAAATGATGGGGACCGCGAAGTCCCTAAAACATGTACTTCAATATTGAAGCTAAGCATAGTGCATCGCCGAGCATCGGTACTGTACATACGTACACACATTATGCCAGTTGCTTCAGCTGGCTGTATGGACTATGCAGATCTATGTCTATCACTCTACGATCCTGGTACAAGTAGATCTGTGGTGATCTACTGCAGTGACTGACATTCCTAAATCTCAAAGTGTTAGTACGATATCGTACCGTACAAGAAACCAACAAATTTTGCAGCTGACCTGACCAAAATCGGCAATAGATCTGAGTGCAACTGCAAATTAAGTACACGGTAGTTTTTTTTGCATAACTGTAACATCACAGATAAATGAAGTATAACATTTAGGTGTTTCACATCTGTGTCCGTAATTTCCTATTGAGGTGAGTTTAATAACTGTGGACTGATGTTACACACACGGCCGGCCTTGTGTATAGTCAAAATTCGTATAACTGCTTATCACTGCATGGCTGGTCATACACACCACGGCCATGCTTACAGCCAGATGGCGACTGATTAACTGTTAGCCCTGACGCTAATGCTAACCCTAAACCCTACCCTAACCCTAAACCACGGCCGGACGTGTGTTACAGTGTGTATACACTTTCATAAGGGTCTCACTAAAAGCCGACCGCACAACCACACAACGACCACAGTCTGGAACACTCTGGACCATTATAATTACGACCACCGAGCGCATTATTAAGACCACACAGGCCGATCGCACAGACAGAGTGATCATGCTGTATGCAGTTAACTCTCTGTAATGCGCAATGCACTTCCAAAAACCAGATCAAAATTTAACGAAATTTAAGAAAAGTAAAAATGAAGTGTGCACTAGTGAAAGTATATCGTGTAAAAGTCGATTATTAAATACAAAAGAAACGAAGTAATGGAAGATGTGTTTTAAACACAATGATCAAGATGCGTGCATCATTGCATGCAGTCGTCTTCCAGACTGTGCGGTCGGCTTTTAGTGAGACCGCTCTCATAACTTACAAGGTTACTCACCAGGTGCGGTCGCACCTGGCACCAATCCAATATAATGGACCAGAGCCGGAATACGACCTTGAGGGTTGGTGAACATCAGTTGTACATGAAGAATCCCCATCTTTCTTGACCTCAAAGTCTGTAGTTCGTTTTTAAAAGGGTTGATTGACGATGCTTGGACTATGTCATTTGGTAAACTGTTCCATCTGTTAATAAAATATTTGTGTATATCCTTTGTACAGCTTTGTTTGGAGATTTTCAAGGAATGGTCTATGGTACGTCCTACTGTGTCAAGAGAAAAAAAGAATTCAAATGGGGTTGTGATATTCAACATTCGACTTCACGTTCAACGTGCTATACCTGCTTGACGCCGGGCTCGATGCGCGCCTGTTCTTCTCTGCGTTCAGCCGACGTCATCATATCGTACTTGCTCACTGGTACGTCGTCGTCGTCGTAGATGGGTCTGGTACTGCGGCGCCTCTCATCATCACGGAATGATGATGATGATCTGTCCATGTTCTTGCGCCCTGCAACATTCTCACGCGGCTTACCGAACCGCTCCGGCAGACCGGCGCGCTTTAACAACGACTTGCCAGCGTCGTCACTTTCGTCAGATGAAGACGACATCACCAACAAATATCAGCACAAGCGACAATTCAGTCACAGAATGACAGAAATCAGCCGCTGTTCGACGGTATGTATGAAAGTACAAACCATTTAGAAATCCGGATCGGATACATAGTAGGGATGCGCCAATCGTGTAATTTTGTAAACGTGTACACGATAGCTAATCGTGTACACCTGTACATGCGTGCATTCCCAATACATTCACCGAATCCGAATCCAGATTCGTCTAATCGAATATCCCCATAAATTAACCTAATCATAATACTACTAAAGAGACCCTTGCCCAGGTTGGTTGCGTGGTTCAGTGGGTAGAACGTTGGTCTATGGCCGATGAACTTCCTTGTCCCATTCATGCTCGACCCATAGCTGATGGCTGACCACTTATGTGGGTAACCCATCCGCTATAGGTCAGCCAACTAGGCCAACTCAGCCTTTCATCCCTTCGGGGTCAATAAATGAGTAGTATAAGCAGCATTTGTATGAACGCCTACCGTTGGCAGCGGTGGCGCCATAGTGAATGCTTACGAAAAACAAAGGCTGGCATGGACTGGTGGAGGATGTGGATGGTAGCAGCATACCGGCGAACTCTCAACGAAGTCTGTGGGTTGGCAGCCATCTGGCGCTGAAGTCTGCATTCAAGAAATACACGATCCTTGTCTGAGCGTCGTGTCGTTTATTAACACCGCGCTTTAAACTATGTACATAATTAATTATGAATGTATACTGTTGCGCTGTACTGCGTGGCAGCTACTGTGCTCATTGTTGTGTCATTGTGGTTTGTCAATTATTATTATTATTATTATTATTATTATTATAAAACGAGTAAGATTATAGTGTCGTAAAATCC
>Ga0209782_1001890_pt1 | contig 11320 bp, 8 predicted proteins | sample WorMetmaBAHAMAS1_FD_187390 | JGI IMG/M metagenome (GOLD analysis project Ga0209782, IMG submission 187390) | Marine gutless worms symbiont microbial communities from Max Planck institute for Marine Microbiology, Germany - Inanidrilus... | ecosystem: Host-associated > Annelida > Digestive system >...
AAACGGCTAAACGTAGGATCACGCAAATAATGCCACACGATAGACCTGGAACTCTAGTTTTCAAATGGGATGTTTTGTAGTTGCAAAATTTCTACTGACAAGCGCGTCGCGCGGTCCCTCTGCCATAGCAGAGCCACTTGTCTAAGTAAACAAATAACTACACAGTGATACTGACGTAAAAACAACAGCAAATGCTCCAAATCGATATGCCAGTGGATTATCATGTGTGGGATGCTATGCTGGAACACTATCAAAGACACATGCCAAAGCTGGCCAAAATCACTCTTGAGCTAAAAGACCATTTTGTCGACAATACAGAATGATTTGCTTCACGAGTTCATTGATAAGACAAGTGTATCATTTTGCAACAGATTTCGATCATGTGTTGCTGCAACTGGTGGGTACTGACATTGTGAACACTCTGTTTAAGTACAAAGTAAGCCTTAGGTATCTGACACTGATGACTGAAACATTTGAAATGTTGATAAAACTGTGCAAAAATTGACATGTTATTCGTAAATATACAATGTGCAACTGCACGTTCATTTGAAATTGTAAATTTTAAAGTTTAAAGTGCTGTATCTGTTGAACCATCCCAGCCATTTCAATAAAATTCACAGAATAAGTTACATGAATACTCATGTACAAAGTCTGAAAGTTTCGCTCAAATCTGTACTACCGTGGCTGAATTACAGCATTTTTTTCTAGGGGATTGTTTTTTATTGGCACACCCTGTACATAACAATCACCCATAAAATATTGACAATGAAGCATGATATGCATTAGCCTCTATACTCTCCTATAACATTCAAACCAAAGAACTGATAAAGGTGATTTACAGTATAAGAAGTAACTTAACTTTAACTAAGAAAAGAAAAACATCTTGGAAACCGTAAATCTTTCCAAGTTCAGTGCAATAGGAAATCATATTGGTCTCTAATTTTAACTGCTATGGTCAAATTCAAGAAGAGTTACTATAGGTCATCTGCAGTCACATAATACCAAACAAATGATGGTATCTTTGAAACAATGTAAAACAAATGATCAAAAAACATAAACATAATTGCTGAAAACTCAATTAAAATGATGTGTAAATTAATCCCTATAAAACAGAACAATGTCACTGAAAAATAAACCAAGAATTAAAGAGGAAAATAATAAGTTTCCTTTCATAGTACAGTACACACATATCCCAAAATGGCCAGTTCTAAAAGAAAAACATACAGCCAAGAATTTATGCAGTGGCTGTGTCTGATGTGGATTGTTGATGCTGAATGCAAAATCATTAAAAACAAAACACTAATGACTAAACAAATAAGTCTTGGCTGCTACCTTGGATGAATGAATAGGAGCAAATATACCAGAGTCTCTTTATGGAAAGTGGCACAATAATTACTCAGAGATTTAGAAAATAAAACTGATAAGGAAAACAAAAATAAAATAACTCAATTGTAACAAACAGATAGTGTATCAGCAACAGATAGCAAGATGAAAGAGCTGCTGACAACATATAATCGTGCATAATACTTATCACTGTCAAAACCCGATGCTTTCCATCAGATGGATATTCTCCTATTGCTATGGCACCGTGAACATACTAGCAGAGAGCATGACCTGCTGCATAGTATGTGCTTAAAAGTTGGCCTGAGATTCACTATACTATATTCTTCGTATTCATCTGTAAACAGCGTTTCTCTATCTCATACAGCTACGTCTTTGTTTCGACGTAAAGCATAACACAGGCTCAAGTTCATTCACATTTGCAACACCACACCAGTAGCCAAGACAGAACAGTAAAGTATAATAACTGAGATAATTTGTTTTGGGGATTAGGGGGTCACTGGAAGTGCCACTACTTAGTTCAGTAGGTGTGACTTGCAGGTCGGGAGATGCTGCCTTTGCCAGGTGGCAGGTAACTATGTGTGATCCCATATGGCATGCAGGCTCCCATATAGGTGTGGACGCTACTATCAGAAACTGCCATACTGCATTACCTTTACGATAGTAAATACATGTACTACAAGGTAATCTATGCAAGTGACAAAAGTTCACAAAAAACCATGGGAAGTCATTGCAAACAACAAAAAACAAGAACACTACAGAACATGCTGCAGAGTTAATAACAAAACAAACAAATAAAAAAGCATCAAGCACAATATGATCTACATTTAAGCATATGTGCACTGCGTCCCAAAAACAGCATACCCTTCAGTTTTTTGCAATAACTTTTATTAAATTTTAGCTGCTCTTTATCAAATTTGGCAGAAATGCAGCTTGCCAGCATTAAATTTGCAACAAGGTTTTATGCAGAATGCCCAACATACCTCTCATCTGTGTAATTAGTGTACACTGCACAAACAGACATGCAATACTACATTTCCACTACATGTGACATGCAACAAAAGTCAACAGCAGACCTGCACATGCTGAAGACTGTCCAAATGCGTACTTTGCTGTTGTGTTTCAGCAAATAGCAGACTCTTTGAGCATAAGATGTGATGCACTGTTATCAAAGCAATCTAAATTTGCTAGTTTTTGTAATATGCAAATGCACATTTGGAACTGACATAATTATGAGCATAACGGAAGTAGTGGAAATGCAATATTGTATGGAATGTGCATCAAATATTATTAAGATTAATCAAAAAGTTATTGCAAAATCATAGGGTATATTATTTGGATCACAGTGTATGTGTGAGGATACTTTATCAAACTTCTCCATGCATAGTGCACATTAGTAATACATTCCGACAGACACACGGCAACAAAAACGTTGTCATTCAGTGGCAAACTCAAAGTAAGTGGGCAGCAATGCATACAACATCAGCAGCCTACTTAGCGTCAGATGAGTTTCCGTACAACTCTGATGAGCTGAAGAGAATACAGAAAAATATATCACGCTCACAGTCAAATTATTAAATTACACAGATCAGCATCAGTCACTTAGTTAGCAACAACATAGACAAAATTAATATCATCACCAACAACAGCAGGATTGTTGTTACCTAAATAACACAGAAAACTGTGTCATTTTTGTTATTTTTAAAACTACAAAAAGAATAATCTTTTTTTCACAAATTAACTGAGCACTAACATTTTTAGAATCTTATAATGACATCATAAGTAAATGCGGCAACATTAGAAGCACATTTTTTTGCTAGTGGAGTTGATGCAAATGATACTCAGTTTACTGCTGTATATGTGCATTCTGTGGTGACTAATTCTTTTCCTCAATCCAGCAATACATGGTTGTTGTAATAAAATTACCTAACTTATGGAGGCATGATCAGCCATTTTTCAACAATAGCTGGTCTTTTAATTGGATATTCAGTCACATAAATACTCACTTACTTAGTGTTCATTTACATCCAAGTATTTCATATGTCTTTTCATCCCTGTTTCCATACACACACTCGTGGCTCAAGCTTTTTTTATGCCATCTTTTTGTTCTATTAAATTGTATGTCATGTCCACTTTAGCTGATTATGCTTTGGCACACATTCTCCATTTCAAAACTAAAGTTTTAAAAACATACAATCATCATGCAGACATTATTACTGTTCTGCATATACTACAAAAATTAAACAATGACAACGTTTATTCATATACAAACTACATTCACTTGGCATGTGACTTAGCTGACATATACTGTCAAGCAGTAAAACTGAAGTACCACAATAGCATAAATGATGTAAAAGAAACCAGCGGCAGAAGGGAAGACATTTTACTACGAAACAGATCAAAACAGACAAAAATGTTCACATTCAGCAGTATGTACATATCTAATGAAGTTTGATAGTAACAATACCCGTTAATCAGATCGTTGCAACGGCCTCCATAAAGACACGGCTCAGACCGGCAGTCATCAATGTTGGTTTCACAGTTAGTGCCCGTGATGCCAGCAATGCACTCACAACGGTAACCATTGACGAGATCAACGCAAGTGCCATTGTACTGACATGGAACTGACTCACATTCATTGATATTCTCTGAACAGTTGAAACCTACATCAACCACAAAAAACAAATGCACTCAGAAACAAGCATAGCTGACCAAAAAGATCACAACATGCCCAATAACACAGACAATTCAATCATATTTGCCAGGTGGCACCCACAAGTACAGTCATCTACTATATAGTTTCGCGAGCCCAAGGAGTTTGTCCCCTCATGTGCATCTTGATCGGTTTGAACATTTCTGTAGTTGTAGCCAACAAACAAACCCACAGATAAACAACGATGGTTTGTCTGTGTAACAACTACTCAGCGAATCGCTCAGCGAAAGTTTCCGCTCAGCGATTCACTGAGTCCAAATCAAAAACGTCACTTCACTTTTTGGATTAAGTTTGGTCTTAGTCCGAAGTTTGGTCTCAGCGAAAGACTAATCCAAAAAGTGAAGCCACCCAGTGTGTACACATACACTAGGTACACAGATGCGAGCTACTGCTGTAAATGTCTAGCGCATGGTGTGCAGGATAATAATACAAACGTGCTGTTGCCCGCTCTCTCAGCGACAACAACAACAGAACTCAGCATATAGATAATATCCAAACAACTCACCAGCATAGCCTGGCGCACAGTCACAGTAATATCCATCATCTTTGTTCACACACGTCGCACCATTCTGACACACGGCATTGCCGACTGACTGGCAGTAGGTACTCTGGATTTCACAATACAGGCCTGCAACAGCACGCACTGCTGCTGTTTTAGTCGCAAACAGCTACTGAGTTAATAAACAAAATAAATGCACACAGATACTAAAAATGCCTGAAATTTAGTGCACTTTGTTCGATGTACCCATCTGTAAATACCAGTAAAAAAACTGTCAATGCATTGGCCTTTAATTAATGTCTTCAGCTGAATACTACTGCATTATGCCCAAGAATAACAAATGCTATGCTACAAATCAAAAAACTGCTTTATCACAAATAGCTATAGTTAGGGTGTTATTAGTAGTGCATTGCCTCTAGACACCACTTTGTCACTGATAAGAAAAGCTACAAAATTACAAAGCTGAAACTACAGATAGTACAGTACTGTCCACAAAGTTCAGTACTACCCATGAAGCCTCAATATTTCCTAAAAATCAAGCATGGGATATGCCCATGCAGGGCTATCATATTACAAAGTTGCCTAACTTAACAGTTTTCAAGGGTTTGTACTTTGTACTCATACCCCTTCACTGATCACTGGAAAATCTGTAAACAAGAATGTAGCTAGTGTACTCCTCCGTGCCAAATTTCCCCTTCATTGGTACGCTATGTCACCTCTGCAGGGCAATAAAACCAAAATTGATCATATTTTTCACTTTCATGCTAATTTTCACCTTGTTCAGTACAATGTGTGTCTAGAGTGTAATTAAAACCATGTCATATACCGTGTGATATAACTCGTCTGACGGGATATGCCGAGACATTAAGAAGTAAGAATCTTCATACATTAAGACTTTTGGAAGGCAATTTCGAATATGTTTAAAAACTCCACTAAATTGATAAACAACAGAACAACAACAACAACAACATCCATTTAACAACCCTTTGTCCGGGACTACTCGGGTGAGCCAGTACAAGCAAGGTAATACAAATGTAGATTTTACTGAAGCAAGAGACAGTGAACAGAAGTGGCATCAGCTGGACCAAATGCAACTGTGTACCTCGCTCCAGACACATAACCATGCCAACACCCCACCACTCAGTTCCTTCAATGCTTTGCCGCTGTTTGTGGCACGATAACACCCGGCTTGTAAAAAACTTAGCAGAACACCCATATAAAAACAACAGCAGTAAAATCACATGCTTTTACTGAAGCATACACAAGATTTTCAAAATTTTCAAAATCAACACTATAAAGCTGTGAAGGATGACACAACTTGAATACCTGAATTATGTTGGCCTGTGTCTTGTAGACAGTAGCAAGCAAATCCATATTTCTTTGATGTATCTTCTTTGCATATTCCATTGTTCAAACAAATCGACTGATTATACTCACATGCATCAATCAATGACTCGCAATGTTTTCCTTTGTAGCCAACTCTAAAACAACAAATGCCCGAGATTTATGAAAACTACAAACAGGCGAGATGTCACCAAACCCGCATGTGGAAACTAGTTTTGTTATCAACAAATAGTCAAAACAATAACTACAGGTGTCTGCACACTCATTCAAAAAGCCTACCCTATAAAAGTACAAGCTACAGAAAAGAGAACACGAACCTTCACTATCTCAAATAGATTATGTGTCAGTGACAAAGCTATTAGTGTTTCATTGTAACCACCTGTCGATCTCTTTACCATTTTCAATATATTATTACTGGCAAAATTTTGAATGTGTTACTTGACCCTGGTTATTTACAGAGCTGCTTCACTACTCACTGCAGCTGAACTGATTCAATGACTAAACGAACCTATCTGGGATTCTGAACAAACATTATACACTGTGTATAGTGCACCAGTGAACACTTATAAGTCTTGTTATGGTACTTTACATAAAGATAAACAAACAATCAGTTACAAGATCACAGCTAACAGCATCTGACAGTATCAGGCAGTCATAATTCTTTAAGAATACTATAAAATCAATGATGTTAAACTGACTTTCAATGGATGCCAGCTTCATACGACAACTGTTACTAAATGACAGTTTCATAAGCACAGTTAAATAGATCAAACAATAAGCCATACTCATAGATGTTGCCAGCGTAGAGTCTCAAATCAACAAACTCTGTCACACACAGGCAACTGTAATTGCCAATTCCGTCGAGACACGTCCCGCCATTCTGACACGGGTCATTTTCACACGCATTAATCTTCTCACTGCAATTCGTTCCTGTCAAACCAATGTGACAACACATTAGCAGCTCATTCAGGTCCGGTTTTTCCACAGCAAATTAATCTCCCGTTAATTTAATCAGTCTATGAGTACCAACACCAGTATCACAGCTGTAATAGTTCATCAAGTTTAAGTTTTACTAGTATCTTAATTCACAGTCATATCAGACAATAACAAACAAATACTGGTCTATTGATAAGACCAGACTTACTTCAATGTATGCACAAAAAAGCAGGATATACAGGGTGGGCCAAAAAACAGACTGTTTTTGACAGCTGATAACTTTGCGACGGTTAATGGGAGAAAGGCAGTCGATGTGTCAAACGTTTCAGAATTTTGTCTAAAAAAGTATAAAAGTGCATTTAAATATTCTCTGCCTAGTTTCCATACAACTACAAACTAGCACACCATGCACTGATGATTGGCCAAGATGTACCCAATGTTCATCATAATCAGATATCCCAGAACAGACCTGCCCGCTATATATATATGTGCGTGTGAACCACAGTTGTGCACAATGATGTGCAAACATTACACACAATATACAATCATGGTTCAGGTACAGGTATGTTCAGTTATTGAATCAATTCAGCTGCAGTGAGTAGTGAAAAAAGCTCTGTGAATATTCTGTCACGTTCTCCTTCTTTTTGATGGATTATGGTTCTGCTAACTTTTAACGGCTTAAAACTCGACAGATCATTATGGAACACTAACAGGAAGTCAAACTGTGTCAGTCATATACAACCAATGGCGTGATGCTCCTCCAATAACCAGCTTTCAGCACCAACTGACTCTGACCGCGAGCAATGCGGCTACTACCCGTATTAGTATCTTAAAATTCTTGCTGTTGTATGAGACAGTTTGCTTTCACTATATTTAGTTTGCTGTTTCTGCTTATTTTGTGCTTTTTGGTTGTGCGTGTTTGAAAGTTAATACCAGTGCAATTGACAGTCTGCAAAGACTCATCACAGAAATAGCATGATACCTGTTGAGTCAGATGGCAAATACTGTTTGCTTAACTACCACCTGTAGAAATGTTAACTATTGTCAGTAAGAGCTATCATATCAATACATCTCATAACACTAACCAACAGGACACTGACAAGTTCCATTGATACAATCAGAGCAGTTCTTCAATGCACACTCATCCATCAACCTCACTTCACAATGCATTCCAGTGAAGCCAGACTGACACTCACACATGTAATTCTTTGACTGAAGTGCCAAACTCTAAAATTGCATGCCATCCTCATGTCAGTGACATAAGTAAACTAATTCTTAATAGACGAGAAATGGATAAAGTTATATACATGCATTTTTTTACTCAAAAACTATAAATTTTCTGCATTTCACAAAATAAATTCCCATTTATTCTGTTATTGGCATATGATAGTAAAATGAAGAGAAGTGGACACTGAGCACTCTCTAGTTACAGCAACCATTGAATATATCCATCTCCTAAAGACAAACCTATGCTCCCAGAAGCTACCCAATTAATTTCATGTCGTTATAAAACTGTATTACCTCAGCTGCACATGTGTGTATCAAAAATAGTGATCAATAAATGCTGAGCACATTTTTGTCGGCGTTCTCTGCAGTGTAAAATGTCTTCGGCAAATACAATGTTAAGAATTTGGTTCTAAAAACGTAGTATCTTGAAGAATAAATGTGTGTTACTGCTGTAGCTATGCACAAATTGGTGCTAATGCAGAGAACAGTTTTACTCACAAGTTGTGTGCACGTGGCACCATTCTGACAAGGCTGTGATGAACATGCACTGACAGGCGTGGAGCAGATAGGATCAGTAAATCCAGGCAGACAAATGCACGTAAAGTTGTTCACACCAGGCACACAGCTAAGCAACAACACTTTTGTAAGTACCTACTGCACTGCATCAACTGAACGCTTTTCACAGAAGTGCACTACAACATTTATATCATTACATGTATGCCACTACAACATATTTGTGCTATGTTTGCTACAATCTGATACAGTACTGACACATTCTTTTCGGATAACTTAGTACTGAAATGTAGAAATCCCAAATATGACTCGACAGTCTACACCTCCATGCCATCTGGAAATCAGATATGCTGTCTGCATTATAAATGCCCCAATAAGCACCCACCCAAATACAAAATCTTTCTGAACCATAGCGTAGTTAAAAAATTATCAGTAAGAGAGAGGGGTGGTATCAGTTAAGTCTTTTTTTAACAGTTAACAAAAAAAACATTTAAAAAGTTCACGATTATTCATTACGGGTAACTAATTAATAAATCAGATTTTTTAAACGTATGGAAAATTAAATATTTCAATACGCTATTATAATGTAGAAAATATTCTCAAACCACAACAGCAGTAATAGCATGCATTTGCAGCATATAAAGTAAGACAAATACACTGTACAACCTGCCATTGTTAGCACAAGGAGATGAAGAACAGTCGTTAACAGTGTGGTTACAAACAGTTTCAGTAGGACAACGGTGCCACTGAACTGCACTGTCATCAACTTCAACAGCTGATGAAAACCACGTCTGAAGTCCATCTTTCAGGCATCCCACAAACTGACCATCACCAACAAGAAGCTTAGATCCATTCTGCAGGTTCACGTTCCGTAGGTAATCAGATGTAACAAAAGCTGAAACTAGCACTGTCACATTCCGCTCCACAGAAACAGTTACACCACTCAAATCCTGATACGTCCACACAAAGTTGTACCACTGATTGTCATTCAGGTCTCTTCCCAGCAGCTCAGACTTGGATTCTGTGCCAGAACTCCAGCTCACATTCAGGGAACCGCTTTCATCGAGAACCAGCTGAAAGTAGTTCTCATCATCACCACCGATTTGTGACAGCAAACTGCCATGTGAACAGGTCCGGAAACTTAACTGAAAATTGTTCCTAAGATCGAGAACCACAGAGAGATTTAATGGTGATCCACGTGACAGTGTAGAGTTGAGATAAACTACAGTATGATTAGGTGCTGACACTGACATGATAGGACTAGTGACATCACTGACACTAGACGGCACTGCTGGAGTAACAACCGTAGCATCTTGACCAACAGCAACCGACAAGGTGTAAATAATAAATAGTGTCCACATCGGCACTTCCACTGCACAAACAAACATGTAAAATACACTGTGTCCAATAAAAACTGGACCCCATCATAAATTGTGATTATCAACAAGAACTTGTCGGTTTTGTAGGAAATTTTGGATACATAAATCCTGCTGAAATAAAGTAACAAGAAATGGCTTACCACTTTAAAATACAGAAATATGCGACGTCTACTATTAGCATTTAAAATATACCACCGAAATAAACTTTCCAATGTAGGAACATTGGTTTGATCAATCTTATTCAACAAGTATTTATTTCAAAGACATGAGAGCAGTCATTGTTCAAAAAAGTTTTTACACACTTTTTTGTACCATATCCCTATTCTTTCCCCCAAAAAATTAATTAAAGTTATATCTCCCATAGGCTGGTTATAATGATGTTCTGTTATTGCTTACACAATATTGAGTGACCACAGTGATCGTGACTGATGTGCTGATGACATCAATAACAGGTGGCCATAGAAAAAGTAAACACGTAAGTAAGTAGCATATTTATGTTAAACACTTTTACTAACTTTGTAATAATCAAGCACTTAAGACGTTCATAAGCATGTACAGTGTATACACATTTTCGACTGACATTGTTGCTTTTATCAAACGAATGTCAGATTAATCATCCCCACCCATATGCCTACCAAATCTGTAAATTTGGTAAAGATCAGTCCTGGATATTCTGAGATATTTGGCATGATATGCCGATTTTTGCTGTGTCGCAGCAAAAGTTCTCATTTTTAACTTCATAAACTCTGGGGTTACTGGACTGAATCTATCAAATTCCTACACAATGCATATAAATTCATGTCACTTAATCATTTAAAATTGCAATTGTGATATTGCAATCCGTTTTGGAATGCCAGCACAACGAATGAAAGTATGTCGCCAATTTTGAGTCAAAAATTGGTAGCCATGGCAATGCCCTTGAGGGATCACAAAGTGATATACCAGGTTATCAAGCCTTCCGTATGCCTACCAATCCCAAAAATTTGGGGAAGCTTGGTCTATTAGATTCTGAGATACTGGGGCTAGATGTCGATCATTAAAAATAATAATATTAAAAATAAAGACAAAACATTGGCAAAATATATAGCCATTATGGCAAGTTTGACGAGCAGCAAAATTATACCAATGATAGATGGGACAAACAGTCTACATAACACTGTGTGGCAAATTTACTATGCTGCATTTATTGGGCCCATTCCATGGGGCCATAGCGATCCCCTCTGTCACACGTTGTCGTCGTGGACATCGATGCGCAGGCGGCTTATAAAAACTACTGCATCGATCATAACCAAATTTTGCAGAGTGATAGAGACCCCCAAATACTCACTGTTGGTGGTCCAAATATGCCCCAAACAAAAATTAACAAAT
>Ga0209782_1001891_pt1 | contig 11318 bp, 4 predicted proteins | sample WorMetmaBAHAMAS1_FD_187390 | JGI IMG/M metagenome (GOLD analysis project Ga0209782, IMG submission 187390) | Marine gutless worms symbiont microbial communities from Max Planck institute for Marine Microbiology, Germany - Inanidrilus... | ecosystem: Host-associated > Annelida > Digestive system >...
CGCTGCCGTCGTCGTATCTGTCTGTCGCACGGCGGCTTTAATTAAAGCTGGCATTCCACGACGCCGACACCGACACCGACATCCTCGCCAAAAACCTCGCGAGGATCGTCGCGAGAATGTCGGCGTGTCGTTCAGCTTGCCATTGGAATAACTTCAGGAAATCGCGTGTCTGTGTCAGACGTGTCGGCGACGATCCTCGCAAGGATGTCGGCGTCGTGGAATGCGAGCTTAACCGTGCGCGCGATGCAGTAGGAATTAAACCCCGTCCACACCAAGCAACAACGTCGAACCAACAGGCAGCATTCAACTAGTGGAAATGCTACAATTTAGTTGCCTGTTGTTGCGGCAATGTTACTTCAACACTGTTGAGCGTGTGGACGGGGTTTGAGTCTGCGTGCATCGTTTAACGAATAGCGTCAACATTTCGTCGCTCAATTCACCGACTGATGTCTGCACTGTTGTAAAGCCAAGTGAATAAACTTGATAAGCATGCCGAAACTCCGTAACTCATGAACGCACTGACAAGAAATTTGACGAATGATTATTTGGATGACACGAGTGCCTGGATGAGCCCACGTCGAACATCGAAAGCCGCTCTATAAGAACCCGCGACGTTCTTATTTTTGTTGTTGTTCGATGTTATGTTTCTGCTGCCTTTAATGGCTTGTAACTGGCAAAGGTCTCACCTAGACCTAAGATTAGCATAGAATACTAATAGGAAGTCACACATTGCCCGTCAAACGCAACCATAGGCGTGCTGCCCTAATGGTTGGAAATACCCGTATCGCCTTTGGGACCTATTCAGTCTGACTTCAGCACTAAATATTACGGTGACAGGGTTATTTTAATTTGAATCTGGTCTGTAGACCCTCAAGTCCATCAATCATATTATATAACACTGTGCATTCTCTATGCTGTAAAAAAAATATCAGTATATCCAGATATTTTGTGGCGAGTCTTCCTTATTTAAACGGAACCGGTCCCATATACGTTTGTATCAGTAAATCGATGGAATAATGAAGCCCGGTCCCACATTGCTGATTTACTGATAGACATGTATACAGAACCGGTTCCATTAAAATATAGAAAACTCGCCACAAAATATCCGTGCATATACGGATATTTTTACAAAACATTTAAGTATAAATGTAACTTAAAGTAGTTTTTAATGATATCGTTTATTATATTGGTTTACCCTTCCATCACACATTCACCATTGATGGGCAATGCAGCATTGTAAAATTATAATACAAGAAGCACAGGCAATAAAAGAGAAAGCAGGAAGTTACATTATTTTAATTACTTCATGCTTTCATCACCCACATAGTGTCTTCACTCCGTGAGATTTTATGAGCATTTTTATCACATTTTAAAGTGTTCTATTTTCCAACATTTTACATCTATGTTGAGAATGCTAACAACAAAGATGTATGGTGGATGGAATTTATTCAACATTAAATGACTGAACAACGAACTAATGCCGGTAACTATGCAGTCACTGTCAATGCACACAAAACAAGCAGAAAACAAGCAAAACCACAACAAACTGAACATATGAAGCAATGATATGAAGTAGGAAGGAAGAAATGCTGGTAACACTACACATATGAAAAACACACAGCAAGCATTGAGAACAGCAAAAACAGCTCAGCATCACTCGAAAATCAAAATACACTAAATTCAACATTATAAACCCTTTGCACGACCAGCACTATCTCAGTATGAATGGCCGTCCCCCAGTTTTTGTGACAAGTGGAACAAGTTTTATTACAGGATGTATGTCCTTCACTAAACCAATATAAGCAATACATGCACACGCAAGGTTGTAGTCCAGAGCCGACCTCCTACCTCATCGTCCAGAGACCTCCTTAAACAGCTTCATTGGGCTCCCAGTTAAATGGTGCACAAGATACAGATTGGTCACACTTACACATAAGATCCTGTCTTCCAGTAGCCTACTCCTTCAAATTTATACTGTCTGGAATTCCGATGATATCACTTGTGACTAGCAAACTTTTTCCAAACTTAAATGACATTTCAAAACACACCTTTTCCAGACAGCCTTTAACCCCCAGCAAGCCCATCAATGCATCCTGATTCTTTTTAGCGCGAGATGCAATATATACATCTCGCGCTTATGCTGCAATGTCACTGTCCGTCTGTCTGTGATGGAAGTGCATTGTGGTTGCGGTGCATGCCGGGAAGAGAGGAAGGGTCATCTCGCGCTATCTAGCCACTGCTAGGCCCTCTTGTTTTGACTTTGGCATTATATTAGTTGATTATTTAGTAACTCAAAATACTGATCCTAATTGGAAAAGCATGCAAAACCATTGGTCCCTTTATGATGGTTCGCCAATACCAGTACCGTTACACCCTTTGTAGAGAAACATCTGTCAGATGCTAACACACATTGCAACATGTTGTCATGTAAGTGCACTTTCAACAGCAAACACAAACAGCTAAGAAAACAAGCAAACTGGTCAAACGAAGAAAAGACTCAAAACACACAAAAACTAAACTAAACTGATCATTGGCAGTTTTGATATGAGATTTCCTTGACACTGTGTAAGTTACAAGTTAAATTACTATTAGTATTATTTAATGATTCCAGGTAGTAAAGATCCCTTATTGTTATTATATTATTATTATTATTAGTGCGAGATGTAATATATATATCTTGTGCTTATGCTACGATGTCAGTGTCCGTCTGTCTGTGACGGAAGTGCATTGGCGCATTATAGCTAATTTAGGTTTCAAATTCCGATCCAAATTTACTGTGCATTGTGGTCGCAGGGAGGGCTAATCTAAACAACATCTCGCGCTATGCTAGCCACTGCTAGGCCCTCTTGTTACTGATTGGTAAGAACTGTGTAAACTGTGGAACATAATACAGCTCAAAGCAGTTCTGATAACACTAGATCTGGTCCTTTCACTAACAACAGTGAGAAATAACTTTTATGATAACAACAGTGGTCTTAATGCATCAAGTAATTAAATGACAGAATACAGCAAGTAATTATTAATAACAATTTCACAGATTTAGCATCATAAAAACATATGTGATATGATACAATATTAAATGCAACAAAATACAGAAGTAAAAAGGCCAGCATGTATGCTATAAATTGTCACAATAATGAGTGTGGTGATCATAAAAACCACATATAATGAAGCCATGACATACTGATGACGATGCTTCAACCCTGCCAGTTCAGAGATTATTATGAAAAATCACATGAAGTCGATACACGAAAATACAGTGTACCAAATAAACAGTCAGTCCATCAAGGGCCGGTAGTTTAACAAACAAGCACAGTTGTCTAATTTCAGCAAAAAACGCAGTACCAAAGTTACTGGAAGTGCTGGACCAATATGCCACAAAGAACTAGGTATGTCATGTGTATGAAATATCATAAAGGTAGAGTGCCATAAGCCACCAGGAGTACAGGCAGGTAGGTGCTATTCTCACCTTGAGCCCGTAGGTGGACAAACCACTGAAGTCTGCAATGCATGGCCAGTATAAAGCCAAACGTACAGTTATCTTAATGGTCATAGGCCTCATCAATTATGACTTGCTAAAATTTATGGAGAAATTTTGTTGCAAACCGGAAATTATAACTAAATGACACAAAATGAGGCTGGAATTGTGCTATAACAATGAAAAGAGATGCAAGATTGCATGTTAGTTGACTATGTCATAAATTTATCATAAACAAACAGCAGCTGACAATGAACTGTGACAACCGAATAATGCAGCATTAAAGTGATGATGTACTAATGGTTCACTATGTCGCCCCTAAGTAAAACAGTAAATCTCACATGGTATGTCATTTACACATCAATGATGCAAAATTTTAGTTTTACATAGCAATTTGCCCAAAATAATCAGCAGCTAAATCATATTTTCATTTGGCATAAAACCGATAAATGAAAAAAATAACTCTGGTGACACAGCCAAGTATCTTACCAGTTAGCAAACAGCATTGCCTGCAAAAGATATTGTTATATTAATATATATTTTAATGATTTTATTTCATAAACCAGAAACAGATCAACCCTAAAATATAAAAGACTTTTTCATTTCCATACATCTCAAAATTTCACAAAAACCATACAAATTTTTGGAGTCTCTAAACTTCTGCTGCTTGACCATATAATCATGTATGTGATATAAAAATACTGCAGTAAAACTGTAAAATGGATACTGGAGATGAAGGCAATAATATCACATCACGTAGTATGTATAAACAAGCATGGATGATCACACTGTATTAAATTATAATATGTCAGTAATAATGACAGCTATAAATCACAACAATTCCAAGGCAACTTTATGGAATCATATGAAGGCACATTGAAAATTTATTGCATAATTAGATGGTCACAGATCTCGCAAAAAAAAACATTACTGCAATAATTGCAATATATCATCAACATCAATGCTCTAGACTGAATGCAATGAGTCATCAGGGATTTCCACACAGTGATGACTTCACAACGAGATTTCTTCCCTCAGCTAACGATGACGTCACTGATAATGATGATGTACACGCGTTGCCATGACGACCGGCGTCAAGAGAGCAGCACGACGTCACTACTGGCACTCGCCTGTATAAATACCACGGTGACATACATGGTGAATTTTTGTCTATGGGGTCAAAAACATCCCACATATTTTTCAGCATGACAAGCAGTAAACCAAAGCAATTAGGGTGGATTGGGGGTACCCACTACTTAGAACTTTCTTACTGCATATGTAATCATCTCGCAAGTTACTCTGGTTGTACTGCGGCGCCTGGACCACTGGATGCCCCTCGCTAGCTATGCCCTTGATTACATTCACAGGTTGTTACTTTATATAAGTAACAGAAACGGAAAACATGAAATATTCTTACAACCAATATAAATCAGCATGGACCACAGAAATAATTAAAGTTGTGAAGTCATCCATCTAGTAATACTTGACTATGCCGTAAAGTTGATACAGTCCAACAACACTTAGAAACATAGTTCCTCAGTCCTCACTGTAGTTCATTTGCCAACAGAAGACTAGCTGCAACTCTGACCCACAGTGCGATAAGGTACAAATGTTATATTCCTATTATTATCCACGCAAGACAGAAGAATGCAAAAAGGTATGACAAATGACAGTTATCACAATTTTATGATCTAAATTTAGCATTATGTACGGTAAGCATGTAAATAAGCCGACATATGCAGTTCAGCTAAAATGAACACTTCTAATAAACTACCAACAAACTACTACTGAAAAAGGATAAAATCGACTACTTAAAAATTCACTCGTACCACTACCATACATAATGCATCTAAGCAAAAGCAGCAGCTTACAGTGATGTATCTGAGTGCCGTTCACTGCATGCCTTGTCACACGACAGAGATCTTGAACCTGAACTTGACAGCACCACGCCACTATCTTGGCTACTTACTAACCGCTCAACTGGCCAGCAGTTAGACATCGAGATCGAGCCTGGAGTATCTTGAATCGACCCTGCAACATGGAAACCGAACAGATGAATGAAGAAAACTGGTCTGAATAATAAAACTACCACTACAGTTACACAGCACAGAACGGATTTTTAGCAGCTAGTGACCGTCAGGCGTAAGGAGGGTGAATGTCATCACTGCGTGTACGATGTAGATGCAGTGGATTACTACTAGCAACAGTTACACATTAGCATTAAACTAAAAATACACAGGTTTCTGCAGTGAGTGGTTGAAAACTGTCAGTGGGAGATATGCTGTTGTACAGTGAGCATATAAAGGGTGACAAGTCTGTCTCCAGATATCATTCTGTGTCTACTTAAGCACTGAAGTATGATTAGAAGTACAGTACAGCGACATAAAAACTACCTAAAATTACACTTTTAACTATTTAGCATCTACAACATTCATCATTGTATTAATTCAACTTTTCGCCATTTATTATTTCAACTGCTACAACAACTTTTCGGTTTTCTTTTGTTTAACAGGCCTCATGTTCTGCAGTTACCATTTGGATTGCTAAGTGCATTTCTTGAAGACTCGGGTGACCTTCCTGTCACACAATCAACAGCACCACTATCAGACTATCATAATGTGTGTCAGATCCGGCTCATCTTGTAACCGACAAGTTAAAATCTAATACTTGTGATGGCAGGACATCAGTGACATACTGAGACATACGATGACGAGGGTGATAGCATTGGAAAGCCAGTGAAAATGGAGCAACAACCGTTCTCTCGAGTGTCTGGAGTAAATAAAGGTCAGTGCCTGTTTTCCCTTGGTCAAGGCCAGTGCTCTGACACTTTGGTCAGGTAAAATGCAGGACATCCCGCCTACAAGGACTACTCTACCGATATTCTCACCTATACAATCCCATCCACTTTCACTAAGCTTGGAGAACGGGCGTTTTCTGTGGCTGGTTCGTCTGCATGGAACTCGCTCCCAGTATACATTTGCAGCACTTCAAACACTACAGTTTTAAACCACATCTTTTAAAACTTTATTTTAGTATTTAGTGTTATGTGTGCTCCGGTTTTTACAATGTGAACTATGTACTATGCCAGTGGACAGTTATTTTTTGTAACTAGCCTAAAGTAAACCAACTAACTAACTAACTAAAGTAAAGGTCTTGTGAATTATCTCTGAAGATTTTCATCTTGAACAAGTGCATAAAGACAACCGAGCAAAACCAGCAAACCAAGAATCACTCAGAAAAAGCTGTTAAACAGTGGAGGTGGTTGAGACGTACGTCTCGAGGCATCTGAGTGGGTCACTGCAGAGCGCGGCCGATGTGGCATGACCAATGAAGACTGACAGGACTTCACAGCCGCGTCACACCTGTCCACTTCCAACGCAATCCTCTACAACAAACACTGTCACAGTGCTGACACTCGCTCCCACCAAATTACATCATCTGACCTATGACGACTGTCTGGAGGTTAACAGAGTACGGTACTGATTTTATTGAACACTCTTGCAGCCTTTGAAGGCTAAATAGCTGAATATAACATGTATGTAAATACTAAAATACTACAATGCGGTAAATAAAAATAAAAATAGAACGTACAATACAAATAGCATGCATAATGTGACTAAGATCTATACAGAAATAAACGATAGTAATAATAAAAGATGAAAATAGAGTGGCACTGGTGAGAGAAATTGTAACTGCAGCTTTTGATGGTTTGATATACAATCCTGATAATAATTTAGCGCATAAGAGTAATTAGAGTAACAGGGTACAGCAGTTGGCAACATGCCTCACCGCTGCAGCAACTCACGTGCCATATTGGATCACACGGTGTTATCTGCCACCGGCAGAAGTGACATTAATAGTTGGCATGCATACATGCCGCGGCGGTATACACAACGGGAGTCAGTACTAAGTGGGCTCAACGTAGAGTAACTAACAATGGTACCACAATGCCAAACCACCAGGATCATTAAAGCCGTCCTGGACCACGTTGTGCACAACAGTTGTACACTATGATACACACACACACACACACACACACACATGTAAACACTTCCTCAATTTCTGCATTAGTTTAGGCTTGCTTGTGTTTTTGTTCAGCCTAGCTTTGTATTGTTATCTGGTGCACTTCCACACATGATCTCGACATTACAAAAATAACCAAACAACTACGCACAAAGACAGGACGTGTATACACAGTCTTCTGCATCTTGAGCTCTGTTAACAAATAATCGGAATGTTTCGTAGTTGTAAATTTATCGCAAGACAAGTAGGTAGGAAGCTACATAAGATTTTCACATGTTAATTTTCAAATTATGCCAGCAGATGAATCTGTCATTTTGCCAATATCCCGGTGATACCTTGTTCAAAAACACTAATTATATTTTACCAGTATATAATGGTTAATACACACGATAAACTGAGTCAATGGTCCGATCAACAGACCTGCTTGTTAAGCTGGCACTCGAGTTCGGCAAGCTGACGTTTTCTCTCCTCAAACTCTGCCATTTCCTCATAGAAAACTTTCCTCTCATAGTTCAGCTGCTTACACTGCTGAAGGAGCTCTGATGTCACCGGCGCACCACTGGATGACGCCGTCTCCTTCCACAGAACAACAGCCTTCTTACTTCCAATGACAAACATGGTTCACCATAACTATCAGATACCTTGGCTTTACACTGGTACAACTCAGCTAATAACCATTACAACATATTTCAACGTCAAAATCTCCATTATTACACTTCACGTAATGTCATGTGCAACTCTTCCAAAACTGCCACCAATGTCCTCCCTTTACCTTGAAATAACCTTGTGTGTAACCTTGAAGTAAATTGTGTACAATGAATGTTATTACAGTGGTTTTCATGGACAAGAAAAAACTGCTTTTAAAGGAGATCGCAAACTTCATTCCACCAAAATACTGGCCATCAATCAAGTCCAACCTAAAAGTGGTGACTACTAAGTATGGTCTGCTATGCAGGACACTGTCTGTCAATCCTGAATTAAGAACACTAGTGGGTTGTACAAGAACACAGTAGAATGACTTGTATCATCAGCACATTATCAACATTGCACTGAGGCAGTGATGAACTTTTCTTTGAGCGTGTGTAAAGGCAACAGGCAGAAGTTAGTTTGAACAGCATGCTGTGTCCATGACTGGTTAACCTTTTAACACAGTTATCACATTTAACAAGTTCTGCTTTTCGCTTGTTCCGATTACGCATGTCACTAGACACTATCAATTGAATTTAGCATGCACTGATTTCAGATATTCACGTCGGTTGGCTACTGCTGTCCTTTTTGTTGAACTACTTCTTCCAAATGACTCCAGGACAGCCTGGGTCACCACAGAAATCATCCAAAGCACTAGCTTTATGAACGGCTCAAGTGGCAAAGGACTACAACACTCTAATAGGCGACATTATTTCGTCTATTCTCCTTTATTATTTTCTTTTTTTCTGACTCCGTGCATTAGACTAAGTTGGATTCATCAGCTTTCGAGTGCACATAAAAATAGATTTGACTTATTGTATTGTATCATGCACATCACAACATTCACCATCACAGAGATGACACTCATGGCATCGCCAGCACTGACTGTCAGTCTCTGTGACGCACTTACACCGTCGGTCTCGTCTATCAGCCGGCGACATTGTTCCTGTTGCTGATCGTTCACGTCGGCCTGGCAACTTGACAGTCTTGTTGTGCACCCACAGCTGCCTCCGACTGAATAACACCAGCATATGCTGTTCCAATCGTCTGCTGGTTCCATCCATCAGACTGTCTACTGTCGGTGGCCGGGCATTCACTGTCGCCGGCCCGTCTATCTGGAACAATCTGCCGGACACTGTGACTTCAGCTCGTACTCTGTCTACGTTCTGCCAGCGACCGAAAACCTATCTGTTCTCTCTCTCCTTCCTTGACATTATACTGGACTGATAGAGCTTCCTCATCGACAGTGGTACCTGAAGTGATTTATATTACTTGGACCACTCTAAAATTTTTGATTGATTGATATGCTGTAGTCTCATTAACAGTATATGCTTCCCTTCAATGTGTGGAAACGCATGCGAAAATGACTGTTAGCATGGAGATGCCCTTGTAAAACTAGAATTTTCAAAATGTTACACAATTTACTAAATATACTAAAAGAAAACTAGGGGCAACTAGTTAATGTTTTCATTACGTAGATCACAATTAAATTAGTGTGCTGTGTGTTAGAAATATTTTAATGCACTTAACTTGCATCTGCACAGAAAACAATCTATTATGGAAAATGCAACTAAGAAACTGAATCAATATATCAAAATGTGTAGTTATAGGGTTCTCACAACATATGATCTAACGTAGTGCATATGAATATAACACTTGCTAACATGAAGCAGTTTCCAGTGTGTGTACATAGTTCTTGAGAAGTGTGATTTTCTGCTTCAACTCCTGCTTGACATCTGTTTCTATCATTGCAAACGGAAGGCTCATCTGACCTAAATATACACACTTATATACAATCCACTTTATCAGCCATTTCACAGGAAAACCTGAGTTTGAACCTGCTGGGTCTCTTGTACAAAACGCTCGAATGATTGGATGCCATTCAAGCAAGATTGATTGACTGAGTTGAGGTTTAATGTCCCGCTCGACACTAAATAGGTCAAATCAGCCAATCCCTTGGCTAGTACTGAGAAAACCAAAATTATTGCCGGGAGAAAAAATCATAATAATACAATCAACCTAGCCTAACACAAAACTCAATATACATCCACTAAATCAACAAAATCTAAATCATCAAACATAAAAAGCTACAACATAAAATAAACCGAGACAAATTATGACCCACGTTTAGTCGCCTCTTACGACATCTGGCCTGGAAACGGAGTGGGGCTATTCTCCAAAAAAAGATAAAGGAGAAGTAAATAAGAAAAAAATATAAGCAAGAGAAAAAAGAAGCAAGTTACAAGAAGCAAAAGGAAGCAAGTGATCTCCGAGCATTAAACCAACAGCACAGAGGTCAGAGGTCAAAGTGAATGCATGGATGAAGATAAGACACAACTGGACAATCCAACGTACCAGCTGTCAAATGCGGCATCGCACAATGACTGTCGTCGCTGTCGCTCAGAGTGAAAGTGTCATTGGCATTCTCTTCATTGCATGACGCACCGGTCTCATCAAACTACGAACAGGACACAGACATTCGTAAAGAATGCATAGACACAAGTGCAAGCAGATATGATTAGACGAAAAATTAAACGGTAATGAGAAATAAACACTCCTTTTATGTACAGAACAGAAGTCAAAATCTACACGAAGAAAGGAACAGAACAACACGGGTTAAAAGTTAGTACACTGTATTCCTTCGTAATTCGACAGTGACGGTTGGGTGACAATTAAAAAAATTTTCCTCACCAATCCCAGAAATTGTTTTTCCAAACAGTGGAAGATCCTGGATCGGCTAGTGCTCGCTCCAGTTCCTACCAAGGTACACCTGGACAAATGGCCGCCGAAAAGAAGAGGAGGACTGTAAACCTTGGAATGAGTAGAGTTGTGAGTTAAGGCTGTGATTTCCGTCAACAAGTAAGTAAGTATCTCGCGGAGGTCGCGGTTCTCGACAACAAGCTGCTGATGTTTCTCCTCGTGACTGCCGATGACACTGCGATACAGCTCCTCCTCTACACTGCAACAGCAATAAGACACAGTTCTAACTCCGTCTCAGCACTCTTTGCACAAATGACTTATCTAGGTCCGGTTTTTCCACAGCAAATTAATCTCCCGTTAATTTAATCTGGCATTAAATCCGGCAGATAATGATCAATTTACTCAGATGTCGTTTTTCCACCGGCAGTTC
>Ga0209782_1001892_pt1 | contig 11316 bp, 6 predicted proteins | sample WorMetmaBAHAMAS1_FD_187390 | JGI IMG/M metagenome (GOLD analysis project Ga0209782, IMG submission 187390) | Marine gutless worms symbiont microbial communities from Max Planck institute for Marine Microbiology, Germany - Inanidrilus... | ecosystem: Host-associated > Annelida > Digestive system >...
CGACGTACGCCGTGGACTTGTTTAAACAGAGCTTTGCGCGTCGCTGTCTCTCTACCTGCGACAGTCAACACTTTATTGTTGACGCAGAGATAACGTAATTTTTTTTATCCCGCCCGGCATGAACTGTATGCCTTGCTTCTGTTAATTAATTTCTGCCCGTTCTACGTAGAATCAGCGATCTTACACTGCGTCGACTTTTATTTTTACTGTCGATTTTGCTCCGACATATTATGTTAACCGATATATTGTTCAAACTTTACCACATGTGTGGCTTTAGCTTGTAAGAAATCGCTGCTGTGCCATTTTACCGAAAGTGTTCCCTGATGAAAGTGGGGGCAAAAAATCTAACTTTTATCATATTTAACGCCTGGCCACAACATTTGAAGCACCGTGTTTCGCAAAGGGGAAGGAAAGTAGCAAATCGAAAATATAACGATAATCACTGATAATCGTATAGCTTGTGTTTCACCAAATTTGATTATAATCTAATTAGGGAAATATAGGCATTGCAGTTTGATAGTTTATGTAGCAAACTTGAATTTTAGAAATCGCTCCACCTCTAAATTGTGCAACAGAAGTATCAACGACTCTTCCCTTCAAATCTATGCTCACCTTAACAAATTTGGTGCCACTACCACGGCTTCGCATCCACTTTGTTTGCTAATTGCTTCTAAGACAAGTGGCAGCACTACTCATAGAGATGCTTGAACAAAATTATTACGCCTATGTTATGTGCTTAATGATTGGTTTCATCAAATCCTTTGACATTGTTGGTCGTGTAATTGTCAGGGGCGTCGATCCCTATTGGACAGGGGGACATGTCCCTCCCAATATTTATGAAGGGGGGACATCATGGTAATGTCCCCCAATATTTTAGAAGTGATGTCGTTTAGGATGTCGACACGAGTGACAGCAAGTGTTGTTTGTTGTATTTTAACGCAAATATTACGTGTAGTTTCACAAAAAAAGCTTCAGCTTCTGGGGGACTTCCGTCCCCCAGACCTCAGTCTTCTTTTATGTCCCCCCAATAATCCTGTGAATCGACACCCTTGGTTATTGTGCTTCATAAACTCAGTCATTTGAATCTCCCAGGTTTGTGATGAACTGGATGTGTTTGCTTTTTTTCTGGTAGAGGTCAACAGTGTACAAGTGTATCTGCTAACGCCGATGGACCGCGCGACGCTATCTCACACAAAATCGCCAAGTGAAATCACCAGGCAGGCTGCGAGCGATATTTAAAGCACATTGCTACACGTAACACCGTTACCTGTCGGCTTTTAGCACATACATGCATGGTAAGGCAAAAACTCCACTTGGTCGATTTGTTGTCGACGTATTATACAGGCAAGTTTGAAATCGAACCGATGGAACTTGAGAGCCCTAGTGTATCGCCGTAGGTGAGAGAAACAGAGGCCCGTCGTCGACGACATTGTTGATCGCAGTTAAGGGCGTGCCGTGCCGAAATCTTTATAAGTCCACAGTTGCACGTGCAAAAATGGGTCACGTGAGCCAAACCACGCCCCTTGTAGGGGTGATTTGTCATCCATTTGCAAGACTTGAAACAATCTCCCTATGTACAAAATTTGACATTTCATAGCTTCAGCCATTCTTGAGATATAAATGGGGCCCCAAAAATCTAAAAATGGGTCACGTGACGTAAACTCGTAACCATGCTCCTTTCACTGACGGTTTGTCCTCGGTGGGCTGGGACTAACTATGGTCAACCTGTGTACCAAATTTAAAATCTCTATGTTCAACCACTATAAAAATATGAAAAGCGACAAAAATGCAAAAGTTTGGGTGGTTTGGGGGTTATGGGTCACTCAGGGTCATCCGCAACATAGCCATAGAGCATATACGACTTCCTATTCGACTTTTATAGAAACTATGCGCCTATCTTGTACCGTTTTTGAGTTATAGCACGTTTTTCGTTGAAAGTGGCCGATTTTAACCCACCCCACCTGCATTTGTCGCCCCCGTAGGGGGTGATCCAGTTCGAATTTCGTCGTGATCTTTGGCGCCAGAAAACTAGAGTCCCTGGGCTAATATGCGGCATTATTTGCGACATCCTATGTTTAGCCGTTTTGATACAATACCGGAGTGTGACGGACAGACAGACAGACACACGACGACGGCATATACCGCGCTAGCATAGCGTCGTGCGGTAAGAATTATTGGCTTGCTCTCTAATGTAATTTATATTGGTCTTTTTGTACTTGCTGTATATTGTCATGAAGAATGACTTGTGTACTATTTCTGCTATAAACGATATTTTTAAGTATGCCAACACTTTTGGTTCTTGAGCAGACTGATGTTGAACTGGTTGCTTGAGTTCTTACATTTTCAGAGTTACTGGATGAAATTTCACCTCGTTACACGATGTAGCCCAATCATCCCTGCTGCTAGTGCGCGCATTTAGATGGCGATATTCCAATTCGTTGTGGAACGCCAGTGCAAAGAATGAAGGAGTATCAATCGATGTCCGTTTTTTGCCCCCAAATTTGATTGGTTGCCATAGCAACGTCCCTTAACCGACCGCAAAACAAATGTCAGATTAATCATCTACACACATGTGTCTATCTAAACACTGAAATTTAGTGAATATCGGTTTTGTAGATTCTGAGATATTTGGTGACAAATGCTAAATTCTTGTCTTTTTACAGGGGTATAAATATGAGCCTCGTGATCTCTGGAGTTACCCCACCGAAGTATACCAAATTTCTACGCAATGTAGCCTGATCATTGCGCCTTTCATCGCGAGCATTGGCATCTCATTTTTCCAACCCATTTCGGAACGCCAGCATGTCGAATGAAGGTCTTTCGCAAATTTTGGCCTAAATTGGTTGCTTTGGCAACATCCTTTGAGCAATCGGAAAAATGGGCCGGATCCCAAAACTACGATCAAATATCTACCATATGGTGAAAAGAAATCGAAAATCGATCCTTGGAAACCAATTATCTCAGGACCTATAGATCCTGAGATAATTGGTTTCCAAGGAATCATAAAAAATAATACTAAAAATGCGTGGCAAAGCCTAGCGTATAGCCCGCTCGGCATCGCAGTTTCGCCCCCTAGCGAGTAGTAGCGAAACATAACCGTACTGCCACCTAAGCGCCTAGTGACTCCTTTGAATAATAGGCGCTATATAAATTTTTTATCTATCTATCTAACGAACGTAGATAAACTAACCCGAGTGCTGATCGATGCCTATTGTACACAGCTGAGTCGCGTAAACTCTAGAAGTGCAAAGATTGCGAAAATCGTTCTGGTAGATCCTGAGATAGTTGTTCTCCGAGCGATCATTAAAAACAGGAAGAAAATAACGAAAGCAAAACATATCATAGCACTTTCGGCAAGTTTGTGGAGCGGGCGAAATAAGCGAGGATCATAATGTTGGACGTAGAGCAGCCCGGATCAGACGAGGACTGACCTGATTGCGGTCCATGCTGGTGTAGAGTGGATCCTCGGCGGCCAGCATGGCGCTGCTGACAAGTATACACAGCAGAATCACGTTGCAGTAGTGCGGGTGATTGCACAGCTTGTGACACCACACACGCAACCTGCGCAAACACCTCGTCACGTGACGTCACGTGACGTCATCGCGTCCACCTCAATCGACGACGTGACGTCGCGCGACGCATGACACTTCGGTATATTTATCTTTCTGTTAACCTGACCTTCACAAACCTTTCACTTATTTCACCCATTACTTCAAACATGGATATACCATAAATCTTTCCTTTTCCCGCTCAAATTGCCTTGACGTCGCGGAAATCGACTTGCATTGGTATTTAGCCTATTTCGTTTGTTCGTCAGTTTTCCGCTGACTGTGGTAACGTCACGGTGACCGGTGCCGCTGACAGTTGACATAACCAGTAGCATAAACCGCTAATGCTACTGGTTATGTCAACTATTAGCGATATAAACAAGCGACAGCCGTCTTTCTGTTGTTGATAGCACCTGGTGACGACAGCGGTCATGGTAAGTGCGGTCAACAGCTGGCGATCGTTTATACTGCGCGACGCTATGCTAGCGCGGTATATGCCGTCGTCGTGTGTCTGTGTGTGTGTCTGTCTGTTACACTCCGGTATTGTATCAAAACGGCTATAGACGCAAATAGCGCCGCCACATGATAGATCCGTTTTCTGATGCCAAAGGTCATGGCGAAATTCGAACGGGATCACCCCCTAAAATTGGCCACTTTCGACGGAAAACGCGCTATAACTCGAAAACGGTACAAGATAGACGCATAGTTTCTATTAAAGTCGAGTATAGGAAGTCATATGCGCTCTATCAAATGGCGATGTTTCCAATGACCTTGGGTGACCCCTAACCCCCCACACCACCCCAACTTTTGCATTTTCGTCGCCCTTTATATCTCCGTAGTGAGTAAACATACAGACTTCCTGTTTGGTGTACAGGTTGACCGTAGCTAGTCCCAGCCTACGGACAACAAAGCTTCCCTGAAAGGGGCGTGGTTACGTCACGTGACCCGTTTTAAATTTTGGGGGCCCCATCCATATCTCAGCAATGACTGAAGCTAGCGCTGTCAAATTTTGTACAAAGGGAGACTATATCAAGTCTTGCCAAAGTGATGACAAATCACCCCTAAAATGGGCGTGGTTTTGCTCACGTGACCCATTTTTGTATGCACAACTATGCACTTGGAACAATTCTTCACGCCACTCGGTGAGCTGCGATAAACAATGTCGTGGATGACGGACTACTGTTTATCGCACCTACGGGCACACTAAGGCTTAGGCCTAAGTTCCATCGGTTCGATTTGTCACTGTATTTGTTGCAAAGTTGGCTGTATAACATATAGACTACAAATTGATTAAGTGGAGTTTGAGCATTATTGTTCAAATATGTGTTAATGACCGACATCTCACGGTCTGCGTAGCAATTTGCTATCGACCAACACTCGTTGCCTGATAATTATACTTGGTGGTGACTGAGTAATTAGTAGTTCTTAAGCAGCATTTTCGTCACACTAACTGAACTGGAATGAAATGAAAGCAGACTCAGTTCGTTTCGTTCATTTAGTGCGGTATGAACGCGGCCTTAGCCCTACACGGCAGTACAAACCCGTGTCTATTGTATCAGTCGTGCACGGTCACACTGCGCGTGCACGCACCTGTTGGTGGGACTGAAGACGAACAGCGACGACGCGTTCGGAATCGGTTTAACTTTGTCGGGAGTTCTGAGCTCCGAGAGTCGGCGAGGTCGCGCATGAGGTCCGTGTACTGTCGTCGCTATGTCGACATGCCGCTCGCCGTCGTCGTCGTCGTCGTCGTCGTGTTGATGGTGCGGTTGACGCTGTTCAACTGTGTCGTTGTCGTCGTCGTCGTCGTGTTGATGACACTGTTGACGCTGTTCAACTGTGTCGTCGTCGTCGCAATCGTCTTCGTCGTCATCCTCGTCGTTCTTCTCACCGTCACATTCACCGTCCTCTACCGCCTCCTCGTCTCCCTCCACTGACCATGCACCAACAACACTCGCACTCTCACGCACACTGACCGACTCTTCTTCACGACAACACACGTAAAACTCCACTGAGTTACTCGCTTTGTTGTGGATTTGCGTGCAGGATTTCCTATAGACTTGGACCAGTAAGGTAAGGTAAGGTAAGGAAGCATATTACAAGCACCGCACCACTACGGGAACTCACGTGCCATATGGGATCACAGTGTTACCTGCCACCCGGCAGAGGTGACATTCCCGCCTTTACCCCAGCCAATGAAGGCTGTACTCGATTTAGCGACCCCAGAGGGATGCAAGGCTGAGTTGACCTAGTTGGATTGGTTACATACCAAGGTAATGATATATAACTCGTCGTATAACTACTCCAAAACTAATCGAACCAACGAAGTCTGGGCATAAGTCAGCAGCAGAATGGTAAACCATTCTTCACTTTTATGCATCAATGCAGAATACGAGGTGACTGACAGTGGTATCAGCTGGATCGTACGCATATAATTTGCACTCCGCTGTAGATATAATGATGACGACTCCAGCACCTCACCACTTATTCTGCAGACCGTGCCAACATAATGCTGTCGTCTAAACTAGCGTACACTACAGATGATCTCGTCTGAACTGGAACCAACTGCATTTAGAAAGGTCAGTTCAGTTCAGAACTTCAGCAATAGATGAAATGAGATGAGATGAGCGATGCGAACATGGCTCCATGCTCAGCGACAACTGCATTTAAACCAACGTTTGGGTCGTTCACAACATTGTAACCTAAACAGTGGCGCTACCGGCAAGTTTCTGAGGAATGAAATCTCAGCAGCAGAAGACCACGTTCAGACAACAGGAGTTACACCGCACTGCAGACAAGGTGAGAAAGAGAAGCGATAGAGGCAGGTGTAGTGAGCAGCAGACCGAGCAGTGGCGGCGATGAGACGTGCGGTGGCAGGTGCCCGACGGAGTCGGTGAGCGAGTGTTGAAGTGAGTCGGACGACGCGCCACTGGCGGCCGTGTTGTCGTCAGCGCGCGTGATCGAGATGCGCACGCCGCCAGCGTTGAGACTCGGCCCCCCGGACGACGCACGACGCAGCCTTCACACATCACACATCACACACACACACACACACACACACTTCTACAAGCAAGTAAGCACCTCGCTTCCACCACACCATTCACTCGTAATCTACCTACACAACCTCAACGTTTTGTCACGCCGAATTCGGCGCGGAACGGCACGGCGCTGTACGGCACGGTACGGTACGGTACGATACGGTACAATACGGCACGGTACGGTGCCATGCGTCGCCGGATGCAATCCGCACGTTGCCGCGCGGCGCCCAGTCCGGCATGAAAAATACTCAACTCTAATTAACCACAGAACACAAGACGTTTACCTCTTCAGTTTCACCTCCTGGCGTATACGTATAAAGACAATGTAGGTGTCAATCAGCTTCGTACTGCAGCAGAATAACTATAGCCTTTCAGTGAGTTTCTTACAACGTCACACAGTATCGCCATACGGTGTATATAAACTACAGAGTTTTCACGTTCATTCAGATTCTACAAACTGTACATCACTGCCTGTCTGTCTGTCTGTTTGTTTTAACGCTTACTGTTCACATATTGAATATTGTATTGTGATTTGTGTTGCATGTTAGAGGCCAGTATTGGCCCTTTGCTTTTCATTTAAATATTAAATATTATTATGAAATGCTGTTGAGTTGTGGCAGAAGAACAGACGGATACGAGTAGGCAAGGGTGACGTTAAACGACGGCGTGAACGTGACGTTGTTTTACATACTTATCGTGTGAAATAACGACGCTGACTCTGGAAGGTCGTCGTCCTTCAGAACTCGAACTTCGACCATCAGACGCGTCGTCGCTTCCCTCTTCATTCTGCAAGACAGCACACAACTTACTGCCAGTTCAATAAATCAATCAGTCAGCTAGAAAGTCCCCACTCGAGGTCGCACCAACCACTTCAGCACCAAGAACTTGACAAGACAAACAAAAAAACACCCCAAAACGGCCCAACTAATTAACTGTCGACAAACTGCAGTCTTCGTGTCTGTAACTCGTCGCTAACTTCCCCGTGACTTGTTGGCGACACGCCCCCGACTTCTCGCTACCAAGTTGGCGACTTCCCCGTAACATTTGCTGCGGGGAAGTTACGGGGGAACTGACATATCGCCGACGTTACTGACGGGCAGCATGCGTCCGTCGGCGCGCATCGTCGACGATCGTCGCAGTGATCGCGTGCGCTGTTTCTGTCGCTCGTTCTCCGCCTCCATCTCGGACAAGTTCTCCGCGTCGGCGAGGTTGTCGACGGCAATCGCCAGAAACACGTTCAGCAGGATGTCTTAGACGACTCGTCAAGCAGATCAATACACAACTCAACCAACGCTCTTGTAGGTTACAGTCGGTCACATTGTCAACAGCAGCACGATATCACTGTCGTCAACTTTAGTTAAGACCGCATTCCACGACACCGACACCGGCATCCTCGCGAGGAAATCGCGCGTGTCGGACGTAAGGATGTAGGCGTGTCGGTCGAGTCGGTGTCGGTGTCGATGTCGGTGTCGTGTCAGTTAGTGTATTAGTTGTACCATGCGTTGGAAGCGACAATATAAACACTAAAAAGCGCATTTTTTCATCAACTATAAAACTTTTAAACGTATGGAACAACTGCTCTGCTGTGTTCTTCACAGTTTTCATTTAGGGTATTAATGTCCGTAAATTCGTCTGCACAACATTGTAGAATTTCAAAGATCAAGATGCAGTCAGTGTTATCAAATACTGTCAGTGACAATCGAACGTTTAGACAAGTAGGCTACACAACAACAGTATATGGTGCTTCAGTAAGTTTATAAAAAAACAGATAAATGAATTTAAATATTATACTGTCAGTTGATTATAATGAGCCATCTAAAATCTATATTCATTAGGGGCATAAAATTCATCCAAAAAGTAAAATCTAAAACTGTCACAGATACACATGAAAGACGCGCACGAAACTGGTAAAACAGTGGCTATTAGCAGTACAGTGAACCGACACATTGCATAAAACAGCAAACGTTTTGAGCCTCAACTGTTCGTCTTAAGACACAACTCACAACGGGCTGGCCGTTTCCCAGTACGACTCAAACTCGACCGGTTCAAATCTGTTGCAGAACAAGTTGCAGTACGACAACAAAATCGAAACGCGAGGCTACAACAAATCGAAGCAGCGGTGGAGTTTGAGCGTGGACGAGATCAGCGAGCGGGCGGGCGAGCGAGGTGACGTGACGTGAAGTGAAGGATACAGTTTCCACAGATGAAGAGTACGACGAAGTAGAGGCAGACGACCACTCCGAATGATCCGACGCCGCCGTACGCCTCAATGCCGTCATACATCACCGAATTCCAGTCCTCGCTCGTCAGTATCTGCAGCCGCCGCATCACCACTTCACTTCACCTCATCATTCATCTCCCCGGCTCAGGCTCTACTTATCTATATCCCTGTCGCTGTACAGCTCGTCCTCGTTTTTCATAGGCTGTACGTCAGCTACTGTGAAAACCAAACGTGAACCGCGTAAAGTCATCATCAATCGGCCAGCAATCAGTGCATGGCGTCGGAGCCGGGGGATGAGGGCCATCGTGCCCCCCCTTTCCCCCCGTTTTAAATCCGGCGGGATAATCCTCCCCACTTTTCAGGCAAAACTGCATGTAAAAACAAGAAGCATTTGAAAAATGTTTGGCCCATTCGCCACTGCGAGCCGCCGTTACATTGCCATTCACCAGGTGTCGCTACTGTCGCACTATAGCGCAGGCGGCGTGCGATGTCCACGACAACGACAACAACGACAACAACGACAACGCGTGACAGAGGGGACCGCTATGGCCCTATGGAATGGGCCCAATTACTTTACATTGTCGCTAATAACTACTTGCTACCCCCCTGCTTACTTATCCCGCCACATCCAAATACCCTCCGACGCCACTGCCTGCAATCCAGCTGCAGGCAAGCAAGTGGCGTGTCCATACAGTTTGGTCAGCTGCTTGTTATTATACCACCCGCTCTACGGTAGGATCATCATTAAGCATTGCTGCTATCCGTCCGTCTGTCAGTCTGTCCCATGCCCATAGCTCAACAATGGTGCACTTTATTTTACGGCTATGGTTACTGCAGAACGCTGATAGGAAATCCCATGCTAGAAGTCCAACCCGCTATGCGGCCACCTGCGTCGGCCGAAACGGCAACAAGCCGTCGCCGGCGCTGCTTCAGGAGCATTCGCTAGGTGGCTGCACTATCGATATGCGCCATCAAACTGTTTTCGGCGGGATATATCGTTTCGACACGCGATATCTTGTTTCGATACCGCTTGCTGGTTCAGCGGTTCTGTCGGAAGTCTTTTTGAATAACAGTCAAGATGGCGACGTTGGTGAAGTGAGTCATTAAATAACAATTCATATTAGTTGCATTTGTTACAAATAACTGTTGTAATTAAACATAATTATATCACTGAAATTTCATAATTCGCCTGTATAAAGATGCAGAAACTCATAAAATTCGCTACCAGCCTGTGTTTCGCCCTAGAACCTGCTGATAATTCTGACAGCATCATCAGAACTTAGTCATCTGGGAGGGCTACTGCTGAAGTAATGGAATTGTGCGCTTCTGTTATTCAACTCGATTACATGGGTTCAGATATACAGTACATTTATTTAGTTTGATGTACTACATGATCACTGTAGCTGCAGAATTATTACATTAGCGCATTAGAGGTTGATAACTTTATACGCTATATAAATCTACTTACTTACTTACTTATTACACTGTTTACAAGGCATAGTACCCCTTGTGTGAAGGACTCGTCTAGTCTTGGCACCCACCGTCGTATAGGTCATCACACAACCAATATCAACGCAGCAGAGGTGCTCTGTCACTCACAACACTGCAGCCATGCTGCTGCGGTAGCGTCACGCCGCCATAGGACACGTTATATAAAAAGTATGACATTATATGCAATACCAGAAGTACTTAACATATCTCAAAACCGTCAAAGGAGAACCAATCGATGACCTCAGGCAACATGCACGGATAATTTGGCGAAGTTTGGACGTCTGGTTTCTGAGATATGCGTGCGGCAGACAGACAAACAGACAAATATACGCGCTCATTGCAATACTCCGTTTCCTGCCGGAGCGGAGTAAAACTGCAAACTGCATGATAATCCAAGTCCACCGATTGTAGACTAGACGTGCGCCCCCGTTTGAGCGAAAGCTACAGGTGCTTGCTACGTTATTTAGCAGCGTGCCAAAGCCTAAATTCCACGGCAGCAGTTTGCTCGTAGCATACTCGCAACCGACAATACTACGAGAAAACTGCTGCCGTGGAATTTCGGCTTGAGGACACAGAGAGAGAGACGACGTGAATGATTGGTGACCTGGAAGACGGTGAGCAGCGAGTCCCAGAACGTGTCGAAGTTGCTGCGCGGCTTGTCGTGAATGACGACAAAGTTGAACTTGCCGCCGAACAGCTGCATGCCGAGCAGCGCGAAGATGACGATGAAGAGGAAGAGCAGCAGCAGCAGGCTGGCGATTGACCGCATGCTGTTGAGCAGTGACGTCACCAGGTTGCGTAGCGACGACCAGTAACTACCACCACAACGACACCTACACTGTAGTATACCACTCCACAGACATAACGATAGGCGTGAACTTCTTCTATTAGGCTGCTAGGCTCGAGCGCCCAATCCCCACTCTCTGAGACAGTGTAGGCCTAACCAGGGGTTAAAGTGTAAATGTGAGGGCCTAGGAGCTGTTGAAGCCTATGGGCCCCCCTATGTTTAGTTGCCAGGCCT
>Ga0209782_1001893_pt1 | contig 11313 bp, 5 predicted proteins | sample WorMetmaBAHAMAS1_FD_187390 | JGI IMG/M metagenome (GOLD analysis project Ga0209782, IMG submission 187390) | Marine gutless worms symbiont microbial communities from Max Planck institute for Marine Microbiology, Germany - Inanidrilus... | ecosystem: Host-associated > Annelida > Digestive system >...
CGTGAAGAAAGCGGGGAGTTCGAGTATAGTGTGGGACTATTTCGGCTTCGAAAGTGACAATTCAGGCTTTCCGGTGGACAACGGAAAACCGACCTGTCGTACGTGCTATACCATTGAGATTTGGCGACATTTCTTATATGGAACGCTGGTATCGCGGTAGTATCGAGTATCGCGATACCTACGGCGGAGTTGGTATCGTCGTTCCAATTTCAGGTATCGCACAGCACTAACTCAGACCATTCAACTTTTCAGTTTCAATATCACTGCATGCAACATACAGGCAACAAGCACATTCTGCATTAGCTAACAACTCTAACTTATTCACAATCCACAACGTCAGCTATCAATGCCACTGCCAAGCTGCATTCAACAGCTGTGAAGGTGGTAAACTACACTCAAGTGGTCCAAAAAACACACCAAAAGATTACAAAATTGTCCAACTTGCTCATAAATGTAGATACTGTATTTGAAAAGTTAAAAGTCATTCACTGCAGTAAGTTGTAAGATGTGCTCAGCGTCTGTAGTTGCTACTTATTTGCATGAAATTGGGCTTTTTACTAATGAGAAGCTGTTTACTGTGGCTCTCCTAAGAAATCACACAATGATCTGCTATAAAACCAAACACAACAACGCCACTTTTAGCTGCATCAGCAATTTGTTGAGATACTGGCTTAACACCAGCACAGCATGGTTGATTATGGGTTAGATTAGTGTCAAAAAGGACTAAGGGTGTCTCAGTACAAATGTTAGTAACTTTCCTTTGACAGTACTTGCCTTAAATTCAAGTTTCTCTACAATATGACAATCAGCCTTTTTCTTAGCCAACCAATTTTTGGGAGATTTTCGACGATGGCATATTTGTAATGTTGCAGGCAAGCATGTGGTTGTGACTGAGTAACCAGGCTGTAAGCTACTTTTCCATAAAAAAAATCAGGACAGGAATATTTATAAAGTGTTTACTGCCAAAATTTTTGGCTTTGAAATACTGTAGTTACAAAAGAAAAGTATGAAAACAAAGTGAGGTCTGATATGATTGTACAAACTGACAGAAGCATGTCGATCTCAACTCAGTGTGGCAGCAGCCCATATGCATCTAAAATCGTTGCAAGAAGGCACAGCAATATAAATTAAAATGGTAGACTTTCAAGTTTCTCATTGCATCGTTACACACACACATTTTTCAGTCAGCTTTTCCAAATAGATGACACCGCAATTACATGCTGTTTTAACTGTTTATCATGTAATTTATGTCTCGATATTCATAGTCAAAAAATATGTCGCTGAGAATAAACGAATTATATCGCTGTATGGGACACCGATCTAAAGCGCATCTAGCACATCTAAGGTCAATACAGGCTAATGGATCAGCAAAGCAAGTAAAATTACAGCAATCAGATTAGCAGGGAATGTTTGGTTTGTTAAATAAAATGATAATGATAATGATGATTAAACTCCTCTCACAGAAAAAAATAACATGTAGTGCATGAATGCAGAGAAATTAATACTGATATGGTTGCAACTAATGAATGACAGCAATAGCTGCAAAATTCATAAGTACTTTTTGCCAAAGATAACTCACAAAGCTCATTTGAAGACTTACCAAATAAACCATTTCCAGCCAAAACATTTGGCTATGATATAAACAAAGGTATGAAAACAACTAATGTGCAATTATTATTAAATACAAAATCTGCAAACAAGTAAAATGACATATCCAAACTCAAATACTGTTTAGTCACCTCCAGCAACAGCACCAGCAAATAGATAAGTCTTATTTCAACACAAAATAACAGCTACCAAAGCCTGCGTGCAAATTGTTAAAATAAAAGAGAGTTTTATGCATTACAGCTACATTTTAACACGCCACAAAATATGAATTATCACAATGTGTGCATGTACCGTCTTTCAGCAATATTTGGCACTACACAAGATAATACAGGTAACTTTTGAAAAAAATGATCTCAAATTAACCACAAAGTACACTTTCACCATACATAAATGTTTTATAAAAAAATACAAAAAGTGCCAGTGATCTAGGTTAAGGTGATAAACAGTACAATACTGTTTGTTATAATACTGCTGTCCATGTATATTTGTCCTGACTGTTCACAGATAAGTCTTTAAGGCCACACATTCCACCTACAATAACAGGCACACCATTCAAATCCTACACACATCCAATAAAGCAAACGATCTATCAAAAACCGATATCATAACCGTTCAGATTTTAAGGTACTTATGAAGCATGAAAATTTTAAGTAAAAACTGCCAGCCTAAATAGGCATGGCCTGGCGGTGTTACAGCCAAGATGACAGACTTGCAACTGAAATGGTCGTGTGTTTGACTCCTGGCTATGCCGCTGCCAGGTAACAAACTTACGCAAGTTGTTCACATACATGCTTCTGTCAGCAAGGAGTATAATTTGCTATCAGCATTACGGCTAGGAAAGTAACCATAGGTCATGCATCACAATGGCCACATGTTACAGACTAAGTAGTTCATCTGCCTACAAGCTCATGGCTTACATGATGGCTATAAGCACACTGCCTATGCTCCTAATGGGACGGTGCTCTTTACCTTATATCTACATAAAATACAGGAAGTTAGTTGATGTTTAATGTCCCTTTCCAGCACAAATATGGCTATATCAGAGACAAAAGGTCAGGGGTGGAGAGCTATCCTTACCCAGTATAGGAAGGCCAGCGATATATTAACCTCAACCAACTGTATGGAAGCGCATGCCATTAATGTCACTTTCAGCCAGTGATGTTTAATTATCCAGCATACAAACAACTTTAAGCAGACAACGGACATCACCTTTAAATGATTAATTAGTAAATAGCATTTTGTGAATGAAATGGTACCATCTGCAGCTGCCTACAGCAACTGGAATCGCCCTAAATTGCACTTGGAACCCATCAATTTCGATCATATATGGATGTAAACTGTAGTTTCTATGACAAGTTCTAATAAGTATATAAATTTTTAAATGTCATGTCACACTATCTCATCAACAAGAGCTTTCTTGTTGTTATTACTTTTCATCGACATGCCTCCCAGTGTGTAGCTGATTATGGCTAATTACAATTGTACGATGGGCAAGTACACAGATAGAACTATCACACGCATTGAGACAGGTTTCCCTCTCTTCTGAGGCTTTAGAATTCAAGTTCTTTCAAGGACCAGCGGGTACCCTGTTGAGAAAAACTGCTGACAAGTTTGAGATCAGCTCTTCAATACCCCTCGCTATCTGGGCCAGAGTTACACCTGTACCAAAAGGCACCTGTTGATGAGCCTCTTTTCCAGAACATGGGTAAGCCTGGCTAAGCCGGGACTGGGAAAGTACAACCATTCTGGATTTTAATGAAGCGAGATCATGGTCGGGTGGCAGCGGCATCAGCTCGATCACACACAGATCATTTGCATCTTGCGCCAGACAGATAACCACGCCAGCACTCAACACCCATTTCCACAGCTGGCTGGATGCCCCCCTTCCTGGTGCGCACTGAACAGTATCAAAGCACTTAATGCAATTACCACAGCTATGCAAACAGAGTACTAAAGAACCGATGACTGTCCTTGCACAATGACGATCATAGATGATGATAGTCTGAAATGACAACTGTTTACCAATACATTATCGTTGTGAAGAGCAATGACGCAGCAATAGCTAGTTTTGATCGATCAGCACATGAAGAGTTACCCTTGCCATCTACAAATATTAAGCAACTAATTGCATATAATAATCGCATGCACAACTGCACATGCTTACAAATATGACAACACTGCAAATACAACTATGGGATCACCTCCAGATCTGTGTAGGGGCTTACTGCACTGTGCACATCATCAATTTTTATTTCCAGAGTAAAAACCACATCAATGTGTACTGAAATACAGGCTTGATTTTATGCTGATCTTCATAACCATTGCCAGGAAACCAGGATTAGGGTTAGGGCTAGGGTTAGGTTACCTATATTAGTAGGTCAATTTCAAATTTTTTGGCTTGTACTTGAATACAAGCTGGTTTTTCACTCCAGGAATAAGACTTGACCCTCTTCTCTCCTCCTTTTCTCGTCCTTTGTAGATCTGAATGCTCAGTCAGACGGCATTATGAAATTAGTTCTGGGCAGCGGCTTAGTATTATTAGGCCATTGGTGGCTGATGGACATGACACATGGTGGGACAGTCACAACTAAAGTGTTGCTAGATATGCAACTGGCCGTCATAGCTTGCTGCGAGTAGTTGGTTCAAATGTTTTAATTAAGTGATTTCTCGAATGTCAAATTTCAATCTTGTAATGAACTACACCTGTATACTGCAGACATCAAGAGCTTGCCGTACACAATTTGAAGTCTCTAGCTTTAGCAGTTCCGAAGATGTTGTAGGAGGGACTAAGAATTTAAACAGATCACGTGACCATAACCACGCCCATTTTGGGGGTGATTTTTATTCTTTTGCTAAGACTTGATATAACCCACCTGTGTACAAAATTTGACAGCTCTTGCTTCAGTCATTCCTGAAATATGGATGGGGTTCCCCAAATTTAAAAAAAAGTCACGTGACGTAACCACGCCCCTTTCAAGGACAGTTTGTAGTCCGTGTGCAGGGACTAGCTATGACCGACCTGTGTACCAAATTTGAAAGCTCTATGTTGACCCACTACAAAGATATGAAAGGCGACAAAAAATACCAATAATTGGGTGGTTTGGGGTCACCCAAGGTCATCAGCAACATGGCCATTCGATAGAGCACATACAACTTCCTATTCGACTTTAATAGAAACTATGCGTCTATCTTGTACTGTTTTCGAGTTGTAGTGCGTTTTCCGTCGAAAGTGGCCAATTTTAACCCACCCCACTTGCATTTGTCACCCCCGTAGGAGGTGATCCTGTTCGAATTTCGCCATGATCTTTGGCATCAGAAAACAAGAGTCCTGGGGCTATCGTGCAGAATTATATGTTTATCCGTTTTGATACAATACTGGAGTGTGACAGACAGACACACGACGATGGCATATACCGCGCTAGCATAGTGTCATGCGGTAAAAACAGATTGACTGTTCATTATAAATGTCAATAAAACTAAGACTTAAAAGCTGTGTTAAAAAGATGGGTCTTTATTGCTGCTGGCACCTTCCCCAGAAGATTTTAATGTGCGTACAAATACTCTATTATTAATATCATACAAACAATTTTTAGAACACAAAATATCACTTTTTGTTAATAACACAAACTGTGTCATAATTACAGCAACTGGCAGTAAACCTACCAGCAGTATAAAGTTAACTAAGTCCAGTATCATAAGCAAAATCAAAATAAACTATAAACATAGGCTAAATTCACTGAATTAACTTTGCAAAGTCAATGTTAAAGTATATTTCTAAATTACAAATTACATTTTATTCCACCGTCGCACTCGTGCCTCCTATGTCTACAATGGATGTCTGGCGTGGTATAACGTAGTGTTAACTCACGGATCCACTCATGCGTGAAATTCGTAGGCCTAACGCTGGCGACTCGTGCCACGGTGGAATAAGTGCGTTATACAACTGTCTATCGTGGTATAAATTCGTTAACACTCACTTATACCACTCGAGACAGTTGTATAACATCCAAATAACTTCAATAACATCTATGCTATCAATCCAAGCCACTTGTTGGACAATAGCCATATGCTAGTTTGTTAATGTCATCAGAAAGCAAAAAAGAACTCAGTGAAGCATTAAGTTATGAGTTAAAAGTTTATTTCACCTGAATAAGCAACTGATAAGAAATAATGCTAATTAACTTCACTAAAACAGTAATAACTGCATGATTATCTACTGAAACAAAATTACCAGATCAAAATATTACAATTCCTAAATTTCTTAAAAAGTTATAAAAAGATGACTTTCACATGTGATCAGACAATGAAAATGTAAAACTGATGATCATTTATACTATTAAAGTTCACTGACTTAATCATTTAAATACTGTAAATTCATATACTGAAAAGAGCAAGCCATCAGCCATGCACTTACTAAATCAGCAAATAAATCAGCAAAAAACACAAATAAATAAAATGCTGAACAAAATCAATATACAATAGATTTCTAATGTGCAGTCGAGCATAAAGAGTCAAAGCAATATCAGTGCAACTCACTGTCTTCAAAAAATCTGCCTTTCAACAGAGGCAAAATATCGTGTAAAACACTTGTGATCTGTGCTGAATAGCTTCCATGCCAGCCAAGGCCTCTATGCTGTGAATCCACATCAATAAGGTGTGACACTGTGTGCGGTCAAAAAATGTTTAAGTAGATGGAATGAACAGCAACAAGATTGACAGCATTTGCAAGATGAACAATGAAGTGGGATGTTGAACACTTGTCACGTGCCACTCAAGAACCGCACTGCATCATTAAAATGCCCGAAAGCAGAAGAAACTATGCAGAGTTCTGAGTGTCATCTAAAGACGAAAAAGGTGTACAATGTGAACTTTGAACAAAAATGATGGATAGTCGGCTTACTCTGCCGTGAGGTCAAACAATAAGAAGAGCTACGAAAAGAAAGTGAAACCGCGAACACAGGATGTGAAAGTAGTTACAATTATGCGAAGGCACATCAGAATGTTGAACTTTGAACTATGACTGACCAGTTACTAGGATGATGTGGCTGTGAAAATCTGTTGTTAGTTCAGCAGTTAATTAACACTGTGTAACAACAATAACAGTGCATTAGAGGTTCCACAATTATTATTATTATTATTATTAAGTACATTTATATAGCGCAAAATCGCATAATGCAGCTAATGCGCTAAACAAATTCATATTACATTACATCCATACAACCGTCATAAAACATCATGGTGCCAGTTTATTCACAGAAAAAGACACAGAATGCTGTTTAGAAGGATGTGTTTTACCATGAACAGTGCCTCTCTTTGAACATCTATCGCAGTACATGACAAATGTAATGTATTGACGAAAGTATGTTAGAACAAGCTGCAGCATAAGCCATAGGCAAGAGTAATGAAATAACACAAAAGTTGCAATAATTTAAGTAATCACTAGGTTGGTTGGCTGGGGTTTAATGGCGCTTTTAACACAATTTAGGTCATATCCTTCCTTTAAGGTAAAGACAATATTGTAAATATTAAAGATTTAATAGAGATTAATTTTGGAGTAAACTAAAGTAATCACTAAATTATAATCACATATGCTAGGTTATCTGTTTTAATCTGCCGACTGACTGATTTAAATGTGACAGCACGTTCTGTGATTGTTTATGTAGTAATTATTATTTTAATTTTTGACATTTTACAGCTATGTCTACAGAACACTAGATAAACTGTGAAGTTTTTAAAATATAATATCTACACTATGTCAGTTATATAATTTCACACATCACCTGTTTAGTGTACCTATCTTACTTAGGAAAACTTTTAAATCCTGAAAATCTAAAACTCAGTACCAAAGGAGCATGTTTTTGAGAATAAACAAAGTCAATTACCATTAATTTGTCCATGATATTTTTCAGTCTGATAAGAAGCTCACAATAAGTGTTTAAAATGTTGTCCATCTGCACGCACAAATGGTTTCAGTCATTCTCCACTCGTTGATGGCTGCATTAGTAACATTCTGCTGCAGACTGTGTCGGACATGAACGAGACACTGCTTCAGCTTCCTTTGGTCTCCTATTTGATGCATTATTTCAAATACCTTCTTCCCATTAATAATTCATGTTCGCAATGCAGAAACTAAAAGTAATGCAAAAAACAGAAATGCATCAGTAAACTGAAACTAGAAGACACAAGCCATGTTAATTGACTCGGTATGATGACGCAACTGGCCAATGACTTGCTGCTGAAACTGAGCTAACTGAATCACATTTACACCACGAGATTCTGCTTGCCCTCAAATTTCACTAAATAATCCAACAGTAAAACATTCAGCACATGTAACTGCTTAACTGCCATACCTGTGTTATAGTACTGCAAAAAATGTCGGAACTGTTATCATCATTACGTTACTATGTTACTGTTAATGGTCAATGAGAAACTGTTAAAAACAAAAATAACTGGAACATCAAATTATGGACACACTGTCGTAATTCTAGTCATTACCGGAATTTGTCGCACCAACTTCTAAAAACATATTATGGGAAAAATGAATGCAAAAGCAATCAGAGAATTCAGATGCCACCTACTAAGTATCAAAAGCACTGCAATCTTTTTCAATAGAACAAAAACCAAGATTTAAGCAGAATTCTTTAAAGTGAAAACTTTTAATGATAATGCTAAGACACGTCTGCTAGAAATTCATTGTCCTAATCCAACAGACCTCTAAGGCATCCAGTAATAGCAGACAAATAATATGAATTCAAGCATAAATTTTTTACTAGTTGACTGCCTCTAGTAACAGCAACAACTATTTATGTCCCCTTTATCTGGGACTACCATGGTGAGTCAGTTCTAAGAGAACATTCACCCACTCACACTTATCATAGTCATCAATCATCTTTCATTAACTTCCTCCATCTACCATGATCAATGGCATCCTCTCTGTTCAATCTGCGTGTTTGACGAGTCTTTTTGCACAACCTCTCTCCGCGTCCTCTTTGGTCGACCTTTGGATCTGGAACCCTCCAATTTATACTCCATACATTTCTTCACCCAGTCATTAGCGTCTTTTCGTAACACATGCCCATACCATCGCAACCTGTTTTGCGAAAATACCAAGATTACGTTCTCTACATGTAGTCTCTTTCTCTTCTCTTTACTTCGAACTCTAGTTTTCACCTTAACATCACACATCCATCAGATCATTCTCATCTCTGCCCACTGAAGTGTCACCTCGTTTTCTTTCCTTATAAGCCAGCTCTCACTTCCACGCAACATACTACTTCGCACACAACTGCTGTACAATGATATATCCTCATTGCAATGGTACCCGCTGCCTGAATTTATTCCATCCATTCAAATTCTGGCCTCCGCAGCTGCGTCAGTGTCTCCATCCACACTCAACATGCCGCCCAGATAGCAAAATTTATCTACTAACTCCAGATTTGCACTGGCACAATACCTATATCAGTGCGACCTCAGCTGGCAACTGGAATCGAGTAACCTCCACAAAAATGAGTTCGTCACTTCAGACATGCCACACTTTATACCACTACACTTCTTGTGTACCGAATTGTGACAACTAGTACACTGTATTGAACAAGCATTTGAAAAATGTTGGGCCCATTCGCCACAACGAGCCGCCTCACGCCAATTCACCAGATGTCGCTAGCGGTACTGTTGCGCGCCGCCTGCGCATCGATGTTGACGACAATGCCAACGACGACGACGACAACGCGTGACAGAGGGGACCGCTATGGCCCCATGGAATGGGCCCAATTACTACCAACATCTCTACTACAGACACCACTTGACCATCTTACAGCCAGCAGCCTTCTGTGTTAGTTTCTGACACTCTCCTGTCTCCACTTATCATAACCTTGGTTTTATTCACATTTACTCTCATTCCTCTAATCCCCCACTTGCTTCTAGTAAGTACATGCCATTTACAACTCTAAGAACTACTGACGTAAAATTGCAACAAAAAAATAACTCATCAACATAAAACAAAGTCAGCAGTCAAACAAAATGGTTAAATTTCACAATACACAAATTTGCATACGACAAACTGATACAGTTTGACACACCAGTATGACCAACAAAGTTAATTAATAAATGTTAATCAAGAAAAATCAAAAATTATACAAAATATGACTAAAATTCAACCTAAAAAGTAAAAACTCTTCATGAAAACATGCATAAGAAGACCATATTATCAATGTTCTTAAGATTCCCTGTCTGTGATAGCAGTAAGCAGGAAGTGCATACACACAAAACTAGGTTTTTACAGCCACAAAACTACCTACTACTACTTGGTGTTGTTCAAGAATACTATCTCGGAGAAAACTGACTACTAATGCATACCAAAACTGAGGAAAATGATGCGACATTCAACAAATGTTTCCAACAAGCTTATAGCAGTGTCAGCCAATGTAGGCTAATGGGAGCACAATTTTCCGCTCAATAGTGGATGCAGAAAGTATGAGGTCCAGAAAGTGATTTATTCCCCGAAATGGCATCTGGTGGCAAACATCTTAGCATTAGTCATCACTAAAGGTGAACGGTGACTTACTAAATGAGATTCACATGAAATATAGCCATTAATTGACAAACATGTGTGTGAATGCCTCTGTGGAATATGCAGCAGAAAGGCAGAAATATGGCAGTAGTCTAGAATACAACTAGAACAAAACTACACCAGTAAAGCTGCCACCTGTATGGTTGTTGCCACCAGTCAGATTATATGAATCAGCCAGCAGTTCTGGAATACAAATTTGCCAATATAACTAAATGACCAAAATTATAGCAATTCTACACAAGACAACTTGTGCATGTGACTGTGCTACATGCTACAACATGTTCTGATAATGGCTTGAAATAACTTATGATGCATGATGGTGACTGCAACAGATTTTTGGCATTTTCTCAGCAATGGTTTAGCATCTCATAATCTCATTATGAAATTTTCTAAATTTGCTGATGCATCATAGACGCTAACATGTCACAAAAAAATAAGGAGTGTCAAATGTGTCAGATGAGGATGTTAGCGACTTGTCCGCCACAAGTTGTGTGTGTCGACAGAGTGACAAGCTAATTTGTAAATTTGATGTCCCACAGTTAAGATGATAACTTGAAGGCAAAGTTGTTGTTTAGTTAGCTGTGTGGTATGTGGCTATACTTAGTGAATAACATTACAACAAGAAGTGCACCAGTATCATAATCTGACCTTGTCTGTCAGCCACTTAAAGGTCACTCAATAATAAATGTCATGTATAGAACACAGCATATTTGTCATACAACAAATCAAATATGATGTCCTTAAATATAAGGATTTGAATGTTGCACAAATTATAATGCTAGCAGCTGTTTGGATATGTGACTGACAACGGAAATTTAATGTATATATTCTACAGAGTGTGGCAAAAAGTATCCCGCTAAGGATTTTTGGCATTTTCTCAGCAATGGTTTAGCATCTCATAATCTCATTATGAAATTTTCTAAATTTGTTGACGCATCATAGATGCTAACATGTCGCAAAAAATCAGGCGTGTCAAATGTGTCAGATGAGGATGTTAGCGACTTGTCCGCCACAAGTTGTGTGTGTCGTGCTCGTGACTTTGTGAGAACGACACGACACACGGACAAACAGTCAGCAGTACACCGATCAATCAGGTAAGTGCATTGCAAGATGAATGGGGAAGTTGCCCGACACCT
>Ga0209782_1001894_pt1 | contig 11310 bp, 15 predicted proteins | sample WorMetmaBAHAMAS1_FD_187390 | JGI IMG/M metagenome (GOLD analysis project Ga0209782, IMG submission 187390) | Marine gutless worms symbiont microbial communities from Max Planck institute for Marine Microbiology, Germany - Inanidrilus... | ecosystem: Host-associated > Annelida > Digestive system...
ACATTTTAAGATCGCCTAAGATAAATTTTGTGAATTGACTTATGACATGTCCTAAAATCATCTTATGACATCTTAACTTTTGTCCTAACATAATATTAGGACATGTCTTAGGATAAATCTTAAGACAATGTCTGTGAATTTGGCCCCAGGAACTGAGAATCTGACTCTTGCGTATCCATGGTCTGAGAGTCTTGCAACTGAGACAGTGTACTTTCTTCAAACAACCCCGGGACATCCTGAAGGACCTCGTCTGGTACCTGGGCTTGGTCAGGAGTGTCTGGCTGATCATTTGCGTCTGGTTCATCGTCTGTCTCATCACCGATAGCAGGAAGCGATACACAAGGTAACAATCGATCAACGTGTACAACTTGGATTGCGCTATTGGAGACATAATGAAGTTCGACAACGACTGGACTCTTGAATAGTACTATCTTCCAGGGTTGGGGTACATATACATCAATTACATCCCTGTATGCTCTGGACAGGGCCTTGGATGAACACAATATTTACATCTTCTTATACTTATGGACAGGACCATTCGTATTCTACAACATTAAATAACAATATGGTACAAACGGACAATCAGTGGCGGATGGTAACAACTGGGTGACCTGTTCCGGAAGATCATCCTGGGTACTGGAAAGATCAATAATATACCTGGAGTCTGAACTGGAACCACAACACTCAATTCTCCCTATGGGACTGGGATTTCCAACCCTCTGGGATCGAAGTGTGATTTGAGTAGTGTAATATCGTCATCCTGGTCTCTGGTGAACGGCAACTGACTGGTTACATGACACAAAGAACTGGAGTCAGATGGTCTGGTCTCACTCATCACCTGGGGTGCAGCTACTGGATCGGACTGGTCATGACTGGACAACGGAACATGCGATGGACTAGATTCAAAATCAGACACAAACGGTGGCGCCTTAGGATTCAAGGTGGAGCACGTCGGTGGAACCTCGGAGGTATCGGAACACAGAGGATCTTTACAGATGATCTTTACAACGGACGGCGTCTGAGGAACGGAATAGACAAGGAGCAGAAGAGGGAGGAACCTGAGCGGAGTGACAGCTGGAGATTCGCAACGCTGGGTCCCAACATCGATGACATCAGGACGAACAGACGGACTGGACGAGATCGGGACAACGGAAACACGGGTACCATCGAAAGCTGGGTCAGTAGCTCATCAATAACTTCACTTTCCTGTGACTCTTCGGGCTCAACATCAGACGACATGAACGGTACAGGCAGAACGGTGTCAAAGAATTGGTCGGCATTCACATGTAACGTAGGTTTGGCAGCTGCACTTACCAAGCCTTGGTGGAGATAACATCGAAGCATGTGCTTTCACAAAGCACAATGTGACTCACAGTCTATCGTCAGATCGGCTCTGGTGAGGTCAATCCCCATCAGAAAAGTTGGGTTGCCTTCATAGTAGAAGAACGGATGGTCAAGCAACAAACCACAAACCTCAACGGTAAGTTCAATTGGACCTTGGACAGGAACAAGGCCACCTCCTAAATTGCGAACAGTACGGAATCTGGGATTCAACTCAACATTTGGAAACAAGTCTTGTACAAACTGAGTACTCAGTATCGAAATCTTAGGACCAGTGTCGAGAAGGATGGGAACTCTCACACCTTAGATTGCAACAGGAATTTTCGGTGACCGGAGAAACTGCATGTCAGGACCATAACGGTAACAATTCGGAATGTCAGCAGGTTCCAGGATACATTCAAAATTTTTGGAGGAAGTTGACAATCGGGGTCCGTCGATGAACAACAAGATCAGTCTGAGTTCCCATGTCGACAGAGCTGGATTCTAATCGGTCCGAGGGCGAGATAAATTCAGCGGGTCCGATCGCCCTGACTCGAGCTCCGCGACAAGTTTGACAAACCTATCGGAGCTGTTGTTGTGGACAGTAGATCACCCTGAGACCCGAGTGGTGGAGCATGACGATGCAAGCGGGCAATACAATCAGCACGTCCACAACAGAAACATTCTTCGTAATCTCGCCATGGAGTAAACAAATCTCGAACATGCTGAGGCAACGGGTCATCCGTAGGGATTCTTGCCGCGGAGGGTGGTGGTGTCTGACTTCGTCGGGGTGGTGAAGGCCTATCGGTCTGATGGAAATCCGAGTGGCATCCAAACTCTCCAAAGAGCTGATGGGAGGTCGATTCTCCGGGCCCTGTGGACAACGGTCTACAGCTCCAGGTAGGATCCCTGTATTCCATTTAAATCCTCGTACCTGTTGGTCACGGTCCTGAAGTGGCTGTCTGAACTGACTATCTAGTGAGGAAGATCGGTTGTACTGATTGCCTTGGCATTCTCCCTCCCGTGGAGGCATCGGAGCATCATTACGTGATCTGGCAGCTTGGGCCTCGCTCGGACATCCCCTTGGTTCCGGTTCTCTATACCTGGTGTCCTGGTTGACCGTACTTGTTGAGGCATCACTGGGAGCTGGTGACTGAGCTCGGTTTCCTTTGCCTTGCCCTTCTTGGGTCCTCCATTTCGTGGTGCCTGTTCCCCAACATTCACTTCCAGTAGACAGTTCTGGTTATCCAGGACTGTCTGTAGGACCTTCTGAAGGCCTTAAGTATGGGTTGGATCCTATCAGGCTGCGGGTCCTCTGTGGTAGCGAACCTGACATTTGGTTTCTTGGAGATGGCACTGACCTTGGTCTGTTCCTGGGCATCCATATACTGTCTAGCCTTGACTACCGTGATCGTAAAGTCATCTGTTCGAGCGTGTAAGCGGAGAAACTGTTGGACAGCCGGGTCAAAGATACCATCAATGAAGCGGCGCTGGAGCATGGAGTCATTTTTTTGCACTTGCGATCTCCAGTGGACCATGCCTCACGAAAGATGGTTCTGAAACCTTGCTCAAAAACTTCAATCGTTTCAGACTCTAACTGCTTCTTCACGTCAAAACGTCTCTTAGCATGCTCAGGCTCATCTATGTGGCCAAATCTATGTGACAGGTTTTCCCAGATTAGATCATAGTACTCGTCTTTGTCAGCTGTCAATCCCCTAACTGTCTCTGCGGCTGCACCTTCCATTGATATGAAAAGATTTTCGGCCTTCTCAACCCCAGTCGTCCACCCATTACACAAAGCCAAATGGGTGAAATACTCCTTGTACGATTTCCAAGATGTCTGACCATTGTACGGTTTCGTCGGCTGGAGCTGTTGTACCAATCGGTGCTGTCGGTGCAGCAGTAACGTTCACCGCTTGGGCAATGGAAGTAATTACAGCCAAAAAAGTAGCTTGAACAATAGTCGCAACAGGTGGAGCACTAACAGAGGTCACAACAGGTGGGACACTAACAGTAGCCACGACAGGTGGAACATTAGCAGTGATCGCAACAGGTAGGACACTACCGAGTACGTTCGTGTTAGTTGTCTGAGTCGGAAACGTAGCGACGGGTGTGGGTGTTGGACAACAAGTAGGGTCCAAAGTAGAGATAAACTGCTGGCTAGCAGGCCTAGTAGGCCCGGCGGGCCCCTAGCCCGGGCTAGGGCTAGCAAGCCTACTAGGCCTACTAGGCTTACTAACCCTAGGCTTTTAGCTAACCCTGGTCATCGACATAAACGCTTACTTATTTATTGCCGTTGCCGTTACTTCCTTATTTTCCCGTTATTTACTTATTGTTGTCCTCGTTAAATATTCTTTGATCACGATGACCGCCGAAAAGTTGGCGTGCCGGAAGCAAAAGTGATCCAAAACCGGCCGTTTATACGCGTCGGTCGCTATGGACTAGCCAGAAGGACTTCATATATCGACACAGCCAATCTACTCAATTTTTTAATAATTTGCGAAAAATCATGGAAAAATCGGATTTTCCTACATTAAATGCTCAACATTAATGATAGCATTGGTACACTTCGTAACCATGTGTGGTAAGTACAATGCTATTGGCTCGTTAGGCTATAAAAAATTTGCTTGTACAACTGGATACATGCTGCGGACAATGAAACGCATGCACGACAGGAAAAACCAGAGTAGCCTAACCTAATGTGTGGCGATGACCGAGTCATCTGCATCTCCACCGCTGTCTTCACCACTGACTGCGCCTCAGTCGTCGGCGTCAGCGGTGACTGAGCCGTCGTCGACGGCGATGATGCGGTAAACGTTAGGCTACAAAAAATTTGCTTGTACGACTCGGCGCACGCTGCGGACAATGAAACGCATACACAATTGCTGCGAATGGAAAAAACCCGAGTGGCCTAGGCTAACGTGAGATGGCGACTGAGACGTCGACTGCTGTGGTGACGTCGCTGGCGACTGCAATTGGAACGCTGGACATACGCTATGAATATCCATTACAAAACGTTTTTCTTTTCTGGCTATTAGGCTAAGAATGATCAAATTGTTTCTCGGTTGGCAAATGTCAATATGCCTACATTTTAGCGTCTGGCGTGTTTATTAGTAAAACACATAAACGATTTCATGTTGCGAAACGTTTAGTAGTGGTGTTTAAACGTTTATTCAATGAACATTTAATAGATTTTTATACAGCTTAGTTCAGTTAGGTGTTTTAAATGAAATCTGAGTCGAAACGTTGCTACATACTTAACGAAGTAACTGAAATATTTTAATCAAAATAATATCAATCTAACACGATGAAAATACGTTTAAGCCCTAGGCTAGTGTTAGTCAATAGCGTGTAATGTCGATGAACGAATATCTAGTCTTGCTTATCATGTACTGGTATAGCTTTTTGACTGCTTTCTTTGTCACTTGGTTCTGCGACGATCAGTTCCGGATGGCGTTTGTGAATGGTTGACACGAGTTTAAGCAAAAGTTTCCACTCGTCGAGGCGAAGCGCGAGTCCTTTGCGTGAAGGACACACTTGATCGCACGGAAGTCCGTATGAAACGTAAAAATGACGAATGTCTATACAATCATATCCGGAGGTCATGGACACGTAGTAGTTATCACCACTGTGTGCACGATAAGAGACTGAACGTACGTAATGTTGGAGATCCTCCAGCTCAATGTTGATTTAATGACAAATGCACATGAGGCACACCCAACGACTTGTAGTCAATGTCACTTGCTTTTCTGGCATGGATATGGATGTTATTTTCACTTCACCCATTAAGATGCTCAGTTTTCTATCATGCTTGTTTCCAAGAAAGAAAATAGTATGTGTCGGTGGTGGTAGCTTTCCGACACCCTTTTCAAAAACCGCCGCAGCTGCTGCTTCTGCAACTTGATGCACCATTGTGGATATCGCTGCGTTTATCAAACCGCTATCGTTCATCGATGTTGGCGTCATCATAGCAAGCCTTTTGTCTTCACAGGCCTATAGATAATGAACTACCGTATAAGATCATCAAGCGGCGACTTTTATGCATGAAGCTGTTTTGGTGCCGCTTTATCGTGACAGTAATAGGCCTAGGCCAAATTGCCTAAGCCTAGGCATAGCCTTAGGCCTAGCCATAGCCGTAAGGCTATGCCTAGGCTTAGCCCAAGACTTATACCAAGGCTTAGGTTTTTTTAAAAAACGTTTATATAGATTTTATAGCATTTGCGAAAAACGAATAGACCTATGCAAAAATTCGAAAGTCTCGATCGTTTACACGTCACAATCGCAGAAGACTGCATTCAAAGATAGAAATAAGCTTAACTCAATTAATGACATCCTTTTCTTATGAACTTGCTTATAGTGAATATAGTCACACAGAACTATGATGTTTATAGTATTTCGAGTTGACATTGTAAAACAAATAGTAAGCTTAGGCCTAACCTATAGTTGGCGAAATATTAAGTCTTGGTCTAAAACAGCTCATTCAACTGCATTAGGTTGGGCTAGCACAGTTGCTAGCAGTGGTGGTCTGTTTGTTGTCAATGATAATTAGTCTCGTGAGAAGATCGTAATGAAACAGCCACCGCGCTTTCGTTGAAGTTACCGCCTGTCTGCTGACGAGGCAAGCGGTAACTACTAACCTTTACCCTGTCAAACAAACTGTATAAACAAAATAGTATATGCGAAACACACCAATAAAATGCTCTATCCTAGACTATTGCTTTCACAAATGGTGGCAGTGCGTTAATTTAACTAAATACTAGTTTTTGCGAATAGTCAAGCATATGTGTTGCTCACACCAAAGCAATGGTAGTCGATTTTGTCAATGATCTTTAATTAATTAATTAATTTAATCTATAGAAAAAGACTAAAATGAAACAGCCGCCGCATCTATCTTTTCCTTTGTACTAGCTAGCCAACATCTGCATCGGTCCTAATGAAATCGATTATACACAAGACATACGAAACTGTGATGTTTCTAGCATTTCGAGATGAGAAAGTAAATAAAATAGCCTAGGCATACATGTATGCCTAGCAGTTTGCGAAACATCACCTCGTTCAATAACGCTAGGCTACTGCTTTAGGTCTATAGCTTAACCTTGGTCTATATCTCACTCGCACCATAGCAGTGGTGGTCTATTTTTTGTCAATGATAATTAATTAGTTTTCTTTGAAGTTGCCGATAGGCGGCAGTCGCTACCGACGCTGACGAAGCAAGAGGTAATTACGCAGTTATAAATTTGAAGTCGTTTATTTATTAACCATTAGCCTTGTCACAGAAAATGCGTTGTTTCTAGCACTCCGAGATAACAATTTAAATAAATTAGCGTTAAATTTATTAAACTTAAATGACTTTTTCTAACGTTTTCACAACACATTTACTTTGCATAGGCTAATCTAACGTGATAGTTTAGCTAAATGTTAGCTTTGCAACTAATCTAAGCATAATAGACCTAGGTCTATTTGTCACATATAGCCTATCTCGAGTGTAGGCTATAAGATTCAGTCTTGGTTAATGGTAGCCTAAAGAGAAGGCCACCAGCTAGGATAGCATAGACCTAAACTGCGCAGTAAGGTGGTCAAAAAACTGCGATGTTTTTAGCACTCGTGAGATGACATCCAAAACAAGTTAGTAATTAGGCTATGAAACTTCATTAAAAGCGATTGGCTATTGTCTTAAGCCTATAGACATAGTTTATTTAAAATGTTAGCTCTGCAACTAGATAATGACGAGAACCGGTTGGAATGGAATGGGGCTATATTATTAAAACCGACAGTATTGTCGCTTCGTAGCGTGAGTGAAGCATTTCAAGACGAAAACGAATAGGCTATATAGACCTAACGTGTTTTTGGCTTGTGATTAGCTTTAGTCTTACCTCCAGCATAGCCTAAGCTTCATCGACAACCCTACCGCTGCAAGCTGGCTACTTCAGAAGAAAAACACTTCAGTTGATTTATTTCGGTCTTTGAAGTCGTTGCAGCTATCCTGCGTTTGACATACTCCATAGGCTAAGATGTTGGCACGTCTCGTCTCGTCAATAGCAGTGTTACTGTCAACCAGCGGTAACTTCAAAAGAAAAGACGCGCCATCTGTTTTATTTCAATCTTTTTAAGCACCTTTCTCTTTAGCATTTATTGTCACTCACACTGATTTCGCATTGTGGCATTGAATTTTTCATTATAGGCCTAAACTTAGATCTAACGTTCATCAACATAACCGAGATCACATTTTGAAGTGATATCCACAATATCATTGCTTTTGCGTGCGTTAAATAGTCACAAACTAACATCTTTACATCAAAATATTGTGATACGTGTGTTTGCGAAAAACTTTAGTGTTATTGTCGGAGAAGTTTTTATTGGTGATTACGAATTACAACGGTAATAAATGACTGTCAGCTCGCTAGAGTGCACCACAGTGTCAACATTGCTCGAACGAGGAGCGAACGAGGTGGCGCACTCTAGCGATTGACTGCTGCAGCTAGCTTAGGTATAAATTAGCAGTGACGCGAGCGGAGGCATTTAAACGTTGTAATGGCTGGAAACTTAACGCCAGCGGCAGCAGTGGTTGTAGCACTCAATGAGATGATAGAGCTGTTACGTCCGTCTTTGTCTGCTCCACCATCACAGTTCCAAGGTGGCGATGTTGGAATCGGAGTCGATCATGCTTGGAAACTAATCGCACCCACAATTGCGGTTGCTGTGATGGCAATGGGGACATTTACTGCATTTATTGTATACGACATTCGCCGCCTCCGTCGTCAATGTGGAACGCAGCAGGATCAGCAGCAGCAGTTGCAGTTGCAAAATGTCTAGTGTCATGACAAATCAAAGCGTTATTCGTGAAGATCGTATCGAAGTCAACCGACTGATGGAAATGCAACCAAGTCAGACTTAATGTAATGATCAACATTGTAGTTGATTGTGTTTTTATTCAAACATTATAGTGACATTTAAAATCGTTATATTCTATTTAATTTTGTGCATACTGTTAGGTTATAGACCTAATGCATTTGTTGACATTTAATAAGGAAAAAATAATGATGATAATGATGAAACTAACGAAATATATCGCATTTTCAAATTATTAATGTCTAAGGGCTCGCTAGATAGAATGCATTTGGTTAATTTGTAAGTTTTATCGATTGTCACACTTGCATTAGGCTAGTCAAAGTTGTGGAGTGAGCATACAACTGAGTTATCGACTATAGGCTAGACTAGGCTAGATAGCCTATGCTGACTGGACGACGTTACGCCACGGCCTATACGCATCTTTCTAAAGTCAATGAATGAGAGGCTTCATACAAGACTTGTAAATGCAACTAGTGGTGTTTAATTCAACACAGTGTGTAGTCAAGTTATGGCAAATGCAAGCGAGTCAAAGCTGCTATTAACATCACAACAAAATGATGATGATGATTATGATGAGGAGGCAGTGGAAGTCTGGATAATTGGATGGACACGTCGGATCACCAAATATTTCTCAATAACGACCGGATTATTCTTTTGTCTTTATCTGAGCCAACGCTTGAATTCTCCTTCACTCCTTGCCGATGGATGCAGTTTGTTGCATCCATACGGATCATCGCCGACATCATCTGCCTCAGTCCGTATGAACGTAAAGCAATGGAAAGGCGACGTCATGGTTTGTTTCATAGGCACTTGGGCGATGGCTACTATATCATTGTAATGTATCACTACACCAGTCTAGTTCTCGACTTTCATCAACCTTGCAATGCTCCATCAACTGGATGGCGGACATTCTCAGCGATCTTTCCTAGCAGGAAAGGTATTGAAATTAATCTACATGAAGAATAGGAGTATCTATTGAATGAGGTCATTCCGGGACCCGGGTATACATCATAACCACCCAAAGTTTGCCGCGGTTCTACCATCGAGACATGAATGTCCCTATGGTGATGGTGACAGATGTCGTCTGGGAAGGAAAGGTTGCATGCTCTGTAACTCGTTTGGACATGTTGCAGTAAAGATGGAGAGCATCGCTATTTAGCCTAGATGAAACTTATATTCGACAACATATTATCATACGTTATAACAACAATTTACTATTATAATGATTTAATTAGACTATATATTTTATTAGCATTGGTTATCAGTTGCGATTAACATTTTAATTCATTCATGAATTTATTAACATAGCAACAGTTTATCTCCACTATTACTATAGTTGCTACATTCGTGTGTTAATATGGCTAATGTTGTTTAACAAAGGTTACTAAGTCAAGTCTAATTGTATTCGCAGTGTAACTCATCTAAGAGAAAACAATTCTAAGCTTAAAAAATTTGTGACGGACATAGCTCGTCCACCATCATAACAAAGCGTATAATTTACTATTTACAACATGATGTGAATCTCGCCCTTTGTCGTAACAAGCGGCGCAATTCCGATCTCGTACCATTACCGTCGTCATTCAAGCATGAATACGTCTGTGTTGACCGAAGAATACAGTCCATGACTGCGGTTTTAGATTATTTTTCCATTTATATCACGGTATTGGCTTTGTATTTTAAAAGGTATGAATTATTTTACGTAACATTTAACCAATATTATAATGTATGGAGCAATAAATCAATATTCATTTAATGTCATCCTGCAAGCATATACAAATTGGATCTATGCGTGAAATGATAATAATCAGTAAATTATCAATCGCAGTTGCCGTTGGCCACGACTGAGACGCAGACGATGGCAGCGGCAGCGGTGGAGATGTAGATGACTCAGTCATCGCCACACATTAGGTTAGGCTACTCTGGTTTTTTCCATTCGTGCATGCATTTCATTGTCTGCAGCGTGCGTCGACTCGTACAAGCCTAGTAGCTCAGCAGAAGGCTTTGAATCTGTCGATTGGCTTCACCAACAAAACATGTCTGCATTGAGAATTGCTTAATTAAAGACCGGCAAGGTTTTTGTAAAGTTCGCACGTGATTTTATAATAATAAATGTAATTTCAGCATATAATTGATTTCAAATAAGCGTTTGAATTAGCGGCGGACATGTTTGTCAGTGAACGTACAACAACAAGCTTCCATCGTCGACTATGACTAGCACTTCGGCTGTGGTGGTAATTATATGCATTGTGGCGCGCTCGTAAATGTCAATGTTAACCTTGTCATTTCACATTACTTGTTATTATATTCTCATTTTATGTACATTGGTCAAATTGGTCATTGTTGTCACAGTCACTGTCAGCATTTGATATTCTTTAGAGTGTTTGCCAAAACTAACCTAACATAGGCTATCCTATATCGAACCAATATTGAGCATTTCATGCAAGAAAGTCGATTTTTCCATGATTTTTTGCGAATTATAAAGATTGAGCAGTTTGACTGTCGGACATGTAGGATAATGAGCGCAGCGAAAGTCAGTCCGTCGGGCTAGACCATTCTGACCGTAACACATATAAACGGCAGCTTTTGGATCACTTTAGTTTCTGCCACGTCGTTTTTCGCACAGAGCTCACATAACCCTGCCTTCCTATGACGAGCCAATAGCCTAATATACTTTCCACACACGACTGCGAAGTACAGTCTAACCCCTTTATCTAGCCCCTCGTTATCTCGCCAAACTCGCTTCTCGCCAATACCGGCCGAGGAACAGATTTTCTTTCATGCTATTTACCACTTTCGCGTCTCGCCCTCGCCAAGTGATGAAAAGATAACAGCCCACGTGAACTACACCCGATATCTCGCTATTTCACCTCACTCAGGCTCGCTTACTAATCACTAGTCAGTTTCAGTGAAAATGCACGACATCATGTCACTCATAGCAGCTGGCTGCAGCGACCCACAGCACTTGTTTCCAATTATACAGTGTACTGATCGCGATCACCAGACTCGCTCGGTGGTACAACGGCGTTGTAGTGTCACTCACTAGTGGGGACTGAGGAGTTGGTGAATCAGTTGCAGCAGCAGCGCAATCTGTTGTGTTGTCCGGCTGCCAAGTCTAATTGATAACAGAGAGCGTGGGAACAG
>Ga0209782_1001895_pt1 | contig 11308 bp, 2 predicted proteins | sample WorMetmaBAHAMAS1_FD_187390 | JGI IMG/M metagenome (GOLD analysis project Ga0209782, IMG submission 187390) | Marine gutless worms symbiont microbial communities from Max Planck institute for Marine Microbiology, Germany - Inanidrilus... | ecosystem: Host-associated > Annelida > Digestive system >...
TAGCTTCTTACCAAGCAGGTGCCTGTAAATCGCAGCCGAGATAATTCTTTCCATGATTTTTGACGAAACACATGTAAGTGAGACTGGCCGGTAGTTGGACACATTTCCTGCTAGACCTTTTTTAAAGTTCGGTGTCTTGGTTACTTTCGTGCTGAAGCCGGCCCCAATCATAGTATCCTGTCATCCCGAATTCTATGGAGGAAAACTAATAAGTTACTTCAGCGGCAATAATCCGAGAAACTGTGCAAGTTAAGCATTAGGTCAATATGAAACGCATTCGGTGAATGAAATGGTACCAACTGTGGTCGCCTATGACTACTGGAAGTGCCCACAATCACGTGTGGAACCAGTCGAATTTGTATCGAACGTGTTGCATGTCATGCTATGTCAGCATCTGCAGAGATTCTTGTATGGTCCGGCCTGTGTATGCAAATCTGTCAGTCAGTCACAAACAGGGGTTCTGAAAAAAATAGCTATATATTATCATTACATGCAAGCAACGTAGCAGCATGGCGTACGGTACGTTGATTCTAGTTTACTGACGCCGAATAATTAAGTTTCGGTGAAATTCCAACGGGGTCAACATGATCAATAGAAGCCATATCACTGGCAGGGAACTATAACATGGTGGCATTAAACGCAGAGGTGCATTACTAGCATAGAATATTTCGATAATGCATTGTTCCGACCCCGATATGAGAGCACTGAGTAATGTGATGTGATAAGTGTCTCTGTCTGTCTGTAGGTATGTTTCGGGAACCATACATCCAAACTTCACCAAATTTCATGTCTATGTCGCCTGTGGCTGTGGTGTGATTCTGCTGTGGCAACGTTGCAATATGTTTTGTACTTCCAGTTTTTTGGATGACGTCATGTTTTCCAATAATAGGCCATACGCCGGCGTGAGGCTAACACAGCAGCATCGCTGCAGTGTTGTGCAGGGACTAACACCCCTGCTGCATGGCATTGGTTGCGTCCTGTCTTAGGCAACTTCGGGTGCCAAGACTAGACGAGTCCTTTGTGCATGAGGTGCTGGAGTGAAGTATATGATGCAGCATTGCCCTGTTGTTTAGGTGGCATGAACAACTACACAAGTGAGCAGGCTGGTTCAATAAGTGGTCTGACTCTGGGATTACACGTCCACCAGGACGACTACTTTTATGCCAGTTCACCAGCTGCGGGATTTCGTGTGATTACTTGTCATGTACTACAAAATTAATCTAATCAACTCTATGCTGCTCCATAGCCTGTATTTTCCAAAAATCTGTTTACTCACCCATTTAATCTCTCCCTCAACTCTTCCACGGTTCCCTCACAGTGGAAAGCCAGTAGAATCACTTTTATACCGAAAATTGCACTACCATCAACATGTCAAGATTATAGACCTACCTCCATCATGCCGATAATGTCCAGACTTATGGAGAAAGAATTAGTCAGATCTTTTCTGTATCCCATACTGGTCAGTCCTGAATATTCCCACTAATTCTGTGACCAGTTTGCTTTGAGGCCAACTGGCTCCACCTCAGCTGCTCTCGTTTATCTACTGCACCAGATCACAAGTCTTCTCCAACACAATGAATATGTCCACATCATTGCTATGGACTTCACAAAAGAATTCGACACCGTCAGACACCATACTCTTATCTCCAAGATGCCCACATACACTGTACCACACTTTTTCCATTACCGGTTATCCTCAAGGACAAATCAAACAACAATCTCAGAAAACAAATCAACGTTTTTACCTATTAATGCAAGCATGATACAAAGGTCTGGACTTGTACCAGTGTGCTATATTTTGTTCTGTAGTGATCTCCATACTGTCCACCCCACTAATCTCCTTGTGAAATATGCCTACAACACCTATCTTATAATTTCTGGTGCAAATTCATCACTGATCCCCGATGAACAATAACACCTCTACATTGTATTTATTGGCGAGATTTTGTTTAGTGACTCTGGAGTTTAAGATGTAAGAAATGGTACAACCGGTGTCGATAATTGTTCAGTTAGTTCAGCCACGTTCGCCAGTGGGCGGGCCGCGGGGCTGTTAGGCACTGTGATAATCAGTAATTGGGTATGTTTTATAAGTATTCGTTAAGGGGCGACATTATGACGATGGGCTACAAGTTACCAAGCTTTGGGCCCAGAGCTGATCCCTGTGTACAGGCAGTAATCCTGCAGGTAACTAAACCATCCACCTGGCGGTAGGCTGCCATTACTTTTCGCCAGGCCTGTAATTACCTTCGTAGCTTTCACCAGATGGCGCAAACCATATACATGATAGCACACATCCAATTCCAGCTCACTGTTCATTTATCCACACTGAAAGAATGAAAGGCTGAGTTGGCCTAGTTGGCTGACCTGTAGAGGTTGGTTTACCCACGTCCCACAATAGTGGTCACCCATTAGCTGCAAATCGAGCGTGGGACAGGGAAAGTTCGCCGGCCAGAGACCGACGTTCTACCGCTGTGCCATGCAACCAACCATTCCCGAGTTACTTTGGGCAATCTTGTTATACAGATACTGCTACACGGACCTGGAGAAGAACCGATGATGATTGAACGAGGACTGAAAGTGGCGCCTGGATTCTCGACACAGATTGCCGTCGCCGCGTCGTACGTAAGTTGGGAGACGAAACAAACGTTGGCTGCGTAATCACAAGCGTTGTGACTGGACGGGACAGACAGACAAACAGGCACCAGATCTTTGCTTTACGCTTACTTACCGGTATATGTTGGTGAAAATTGGTTTTATAAACAATTTCCGACGTAATCTTGCAGGCTTACAAAAACGAACTTAAAGTTGTGTATGTCATTTATTGTCAGCTGTTAATAAACAAAGATTGCATTGAGTCTTATTATGGAGCGTTCATATCATTCATCTCATCTGATATGACCTCATCTCAACTGATCTCATTTCATCTGAACATATTGCAACTGACTGTATTAGTCTGCAGATGTTGGCCCATACCTGTGCTGTTTTAGGACACCGGTAAGTGGACTGCAGTTTTCGTGCCAGGGTGTTCCTACTTTATTCGATGTATTTTTTTATTCTTATCAGGCAAATAAAGACAAATGAACAGAGAGTTTGCTGTGAAGCGACTTAGTTCGCCGTCGCTGTGATCAATCGGACGAGACAGTGTGGCCTGCTTCGTTCTGATTGGTAGAGGCCATGGCAAACTGGTCACTTTACTGTGCACTCACTGACACTCAGTTCAGACGAAATAAGGTCGGTTGAAATGAGGTCAGATGGGATGAGATAAAACAACTGATACGAACGCTTGGCCATTAAACATGCAGGTCAGAGAACTAGCGAGTCCATACGGAGACTGTGAGTCGTCTGAGGACTACGATCAGTCGACGTGTTTGAAAGATTGTATCTCGAACTACGTCATCAGCAACTGCAGCTGCAAAGAGACACACATGGCCGGTAAGGCATACAGAATGTAAACAAATGTGTCCGATACACTGTAACCTTTTGATCGTATTTCGTAGTGTGGCTGTCCTAAGAGAAAATTTTGTGGATTTTTAGAATTAGTGGAAAATAATTGAAATTCAATATCGTCACCGCGATACAATAGCTATAGGGCCTACAATTTAGGCGTAAAATATTATGTCTTGCTGTTGATGATTTTCTGATTGGCGCAATAAATGGTTCTGTTGATCCTTATGTTTCATTAGTGGGCTATTATTGATATTATAAGATTACACTTACATGTAAACCGTTGTTATCTGTTATAAATGTAACTAGAATACCTAGCGGTGTATGGTCGCGCCTCTATGGGCTCTTATCACCATTTATGATTTTTGCAGTTTTTGATACGTCGCTTTTAACGTTATGTATATACTGTTATTTTTTACATTTAACATATTTGCTGTTTTATTGCCAATTTCAATACTTTTATAGCCCTACAGTAGGAGGGCCATTATGCATCAACATACCAAATTGGGCTAAAATTGGTCTGTTTTTGAGATATCATAATTTTTTTTGATTTTCAAGATGGCGACCGTCCACCATATTGGATTTGTTTGGGGCGTATTTCAACCACCCACAAAGAGTACTTGGTGTTAACTATCGTTGTGCAAAGTGTGATTATGATCGATGCAGTTTCGATAATATGGAAGTTCTAATGTTTGGCACGACTGGTTTGAATAAAACCCCCAACATTGTTTTTTTTTATCAACGAAATGCCCCAATGGCACATCAATGTGAGTCTGCGTGTTTGAGCCATCGAGCACAAAAATCTGTTGATCGGTCTCACCTGTAGTGAGTTTCCCAAAAATGAGTATAAGTAAAAAAATATGCAACAATTATTGTTATATATTTCACACATTTGCCCACAAGCCTCCATCGACGGATGTGCACCAAATCTGACATGGGTAGGGGTCGCGAACATAATCACCCGTGCAAAATTTTACGCGATGGGTTAAGGACGTCGATTCTGTGGGGGTCGAAAATGAAGTAATGTCACTGACAAAGCCAGTCGCTTTTATCACTCTGCTGATGCTACCGCCCAGTGAGTGATTGTGATGAGTATGTCGTTTGTTTATGTGTTTGCTGGCATAACTCAAAAACTATACGGCCGGTCTTTCCTACATTTTTGTGCATGCTGCCCGTAGCCATGGCTCAATCTTCGATCGTGTTGCTGTGACGGTGCTGAGATGCGTTAAGTACTGCTGGTTTTGTGAATGACACCACGTTTTTATAGCATGAGGCCAATTGGCAAAATCAAGCATGCCATTCGATAAAATTCACTATGTGGTGGCAGCAGTTGGACGTCAGACAACTAGTGTTTAGTTTTTATTTCGAGTCTCTCTGTATTTCTGTCCACAATCATGTCTCAAAAACCCGATGTCCGAACTAACTTTAAGAATTTTGCATTTAGTGTTGCTTGTAGTCATGGCTCGATCGTCCTCTGGCAGAATTGCGATACGTTATGTATATACTTGCAGTTTGTGGATGACGTCGTGTTTTCCCACAATGGGCCCTGACAATAACGTAATACTTTAGTTCCGTATCTATGCCAGCTGTGGTCACTGCCATGATGTGGGGCAACCACCGAAAGTCTGATATCACTTCCTTGCTAAGTTAACTATTAGGCATATGTATGCACACTACTCCATGAACCGAAACACATTTGCCTTCAGACAAACGGCAGGAATAAAGTTTTACTGATTTCCCAATTCACACAGTACGGTACACCATGTTGTCCCACAACATGGAGAGCGAATCATGAATCTTGATCATAGATTATTTGGCGTCACTGCACCCTGCTATTTACGAGAGTGTCCTGTTTAAGGGCAGTTTCCAGCCTTGCAACCAAAGCTTGCGTATAATTTTATGCAAGCTCCTTGAGTACGTTGCATGCAATGCGTCAGACTGGAAACTGCCCTTTGTCTGTTTTGTTCTGTTCTTCGGTCATCCTAGATCCAAGGGTTGGCCACACCATGAACGTACTTTCTCCATTTATCTCTGTCCTCTGCCATTCTGACTGACTCTTCCATGGTGAGTCCTGTCCACGTCTTGATGTTGCCCATCCAGGCTGTGCGTGGTTTTCCTTGCCTGCCTGCACCTGGCATTGTCGCTTGCATTATCTTTTTCTCCAAGCAACTATGATATATGCATAGTATGCTAGCTTCTGTCCTTTGATAGTCTTTAATAGGTCCTTCTTTACGCCAGCTTTGTTGAGGACCCACTCATTTTTTTCTTCGCAGTTCACGAAACTCGTAGTATCGTCCACCGCCCTTTATATACTTTTGTGTACTGATGCAACGCAGGCAACGTACCGGTCTGCAATCCAAGAAGGTTTTACAAGTGCCTGCTGCCGACTAAGGCGAGTTACGTACGCGACAACGAGGCGGAGAAGTGCAACTGTCGTCGTCGATGTCACCAGTTGGTCTACGAGCCAACTATCAGCCAGTCACTGCTGGCAAACTCCGTCGCCGACCGTATGAAACGAGCCTACAATCTACCAGGCACCCTGGACGATATAATCGGCGACCACTGCATGGTCGAAGTTGGTAAACCAGCACGTTGTATTGTTATACCCTTGCCCACGGTATGGTGGGCATTGAGCAATGCTGTGACCTACCGTCCATCTCTTTGTCTGTCCCATGCTCAAAACGTGGCATTTTAGGGCTATGGTTACTATAGAACACTAAGAGGAAGCCTCATACTGGAAGTGAACCCACTGGTCAGCGTGGAAGTGGCCAAAACGACACCAATGCCATTGCCAGCCCCGATTCCTAAGCATTCTCTAGATGGCTGCAGCATCGATATGCTCCGACTAAGTGCCTTTGGCAGGAGATATCCTTTCAACACGCGATACCTTGTCTGTGTTCAGAATAACCAGCAACAGAAATTGGTGTATGCATACATTATTTCTAAAAAAATGCCAATTACTTCTGTGGAATAACTCAAAGTCAAAACTGAACCGATTTTAATATTTTTACCACGCGATGCTATGCTAGTGCGGTATGTAGTGCTGTCGTGGTGTGTGTGTGTGTCCGTCTGTCACACGCCAGTATTGTCTCAGAATTTGCTAATGCCGATGGACTGCGCGACGCTGCCAGCAAAATCGACCGAATCGAGCTGCACACAGAATGTAATCTCCAGGCAGCAAGCATTGCAAGCGATATTTAAAGCACATTACCACAATACCGTGTAGCTGTCGGTTATTAGCACATATGTGCATGCTGAGGCTCAAACTCCACTTGGTCGATTTGTTATCGATATATTATACAAGCAAGTTTGCAACAAATACTCAAGAAATTGAACCGATGGAGCTTGAGCCTCAGAGTATAGCATCATTGGCGTCTATTGCTTAACGTGCAAGCAACAGAGGTCCACCGTCGACGGCATTGTTGTTCTCACTTAACGTGTTCACCCAATACGAATATACGAAAGGCAACACAAAATGTAAAAATTGGAGTAGTTTGGGGGTGGGTGGGTTACAGGTTACCCTGTTTTGGAACAACGAAACATGTTATAGCCAATTCACACAGCCAGACGAGTTGCGTCACGTCTGGCGATGTAACGGCAACAGTCTGCGAGAGTCTGAAGTTCTGAACACAATCAAAATAATTATGCGACGCCGTCGTGTCGGGCGATGTGTGAAATGGGTCGTATATAAGAGACACGTCGTGTGTTGTGCAGATATTTTTCTCGGAGATGAAATATTCGCTGATTGAGACGAAAGCGGCGTACACGTTCCAGTCGCTGATGTGTGATGTCGGTGGAGCTCTGGGCCTCGTCATTGGCGCCACGATTCTCACCCTCTGCGAAGTCGTCGACTTCCTCTTCCGACTTTCCTTCCTGTTTATAAGAGCTCGGGCACACGCTGTCGCTGACTTCGGACCTTAAGACGTTGTTTCGTGTGCAATTATTGCATGCAACACCGTGCAATAATTGCAGCCATTCCAAAATGTTGTAAGGAAGCGTAAAGCAGTTTGTGCTACACCCGGCAGAGGTGACATTCCTGCCTTTACCCCAGCCAATTAAGGCTGGTGCTCGATTTAGCGACCCCAGAGGGATGCAAAGCTGAGTTGACCTAGTTGGCTTGGTTACATACTAAGGTGGTATACCCGCCCGAAGACGGTCACCCATCCCAGCACTAACTGGGCTCAACGTTGAGTAACTTCGTTCGTGCGACGAACGACGCTACCACAGCGCTAAACCGCCAACTTTGCACATAAAACCACATCTGTGCAATACTCTTAGCAACCTGTAGGAATCGTACAATTAGGATTATTACAGCGTGTTGCATGCAATAATTGCACTTATGAAACCACGTCATTAGAACGAGCGCGTCAGCATCACCGCTAGTCTGAAAGAAAACCCCGGAAAACCTAGAGACAAAAAAGTCCGGAAAATTATTGAGTCAGGAACTGTCAGGGAAATGTTGCACCCGGAGAAATACATTACAGTTGAACTATAGGCTAACTGCAGCATAGTGTAAAGTTGATCGGAACTCTTATGTCCAGTTCACATCGCTTCCTCCGACGCCATAGGCTAACTGTCGTGTGCATGCACTTCGAGGACGTTCTGAAGTGCGTTGTTGGCTTCTCGTCGGGGAGAAATGGACGCAGCTCGCGCCCGATTTGGCTCAAAGAATTCTGTACAGACTGACGGCGACGGAGATGGATGTCGACAAAGCCGGCAAGAAGTGAGTTACAGTAGTCCAGGCAGCCGCGACAACTCACACAAGTATATCTGCTAACGCCGATGGACCGCGCGACGCTGCTTCACGCAAAATCGACCATAACGCACTGCCCGCAGAGTGTAATTACCAGGCAACGAGCGTCGGCTGATAGCAAATTGCTCCACAGACCGAGAAATGTCGGTTATTAGAACATATTTGAACGATAATGCTCAAACTCTACTTGGTCGATTTGTTGTCTATATTTTATACAAGCAAGTTTGCAACAAACACAGTGACAAATAGAACCGATGGAGCTCAAGCCTTAGTTTATGACCACACAAGCGTCGACCGTCTAAGGTGAGATAAACAGTGGTTCGTCGTCGACTTCATTGTTGATCTCTGCTAACAGCATGCTGTGGTGAAATTTTTCTAAGTCCACAGTTGCGCAAGCAAAAATTGATCACGTGAACATAACTATGCCCCTTTTGTGGGCGATTTGTCATCCTTTTTGGCAAGACTTGACATAGTCTGCCTTTGTACAAAATTTGACAGCTCTAGATTCAGCCATTCCTGTGATATGGATGGGGCCCCAAAAATTTAAATAACGCCACACGATAGCCCCGTGACTTGGGTGACCCCTAACCCCCAAACCACCTCAATTTTTGCATTTTTCGTCGCTTTTCATATCTTCATAGTGAGCAAAAATAGACTTCATATATGATGTATAGGTTGACGGTAGCTAGTCCCAGCCGACGGATAACAAACCCTCCCTGAAAGGGGCGTGGCTACGTCACGGAATGGCTGAAGCCAGCGCTCTCAAACTTTGTACAAAGGGAGACAAAATCAAGTCGTAGTCTGGCCATAGGGATGACAAATCACCCCTTAAAGGGACGTGGTTTTACTCACGTGACCCATATGCGCAGCTGTGAACATAGAAAAAATCTCGTCACGGCACGCTGTTATAGGTGGGATCAACAAGATCTACGACGGACCACAGTTTGTCTCACCTTCGACGGTCGACGCTGCTGCCATACACTAAGGCTTGAGCTCCATAGGTTCGATTTGTCACTGTATTTGTTGCAAACTTGGCTGTATAACATATAGACAACAAATCCATTAAGTGGAGTTTGAGCATTATCGTTCTAATATGTGGTAATAACGGACATTTATTGGTCTGCATAGCAATTTGCTATCGACCGACGGTCGTTTGCCATGGTAATTATACTTGACAGTGCAATATGGTCGATTTTTACCGAGCAATGCTATGCTAAGTGCGGTATATGCCGTCGTCGTGTGTCTGTCCGTCTTTCTGTGTGTGTGTGTGTGTCTGTCACACTCTGGTATTGTATGAAAACGGCTAAACGTAGGATCACGCAAATAATGCCACACGATAGGTCCGGGTCTCTAGTTTTCAAATGAGATGTTTTGTAGTTGCAGGATTTCTATTGACAAGCGCGTCGTGCGGTCCCTCTGCAATAGCAGAGCTTCTTGTAAATTTTGGGGGCCTCATCCATATCTGAGGAATGGCTAAAGCTAGAGCTCTCAAATTTTGTACAATGGGAGATTATATCGAGTCTTGCCAAGGGGATGAAAAATCACTCCTGAAAGGGGCGTGGTTTTGCTCACGTGACCATTTTTGTATGCACAACTGTGGACTTAGAAAACAAGAAGCTCTGCTATTGCAGAGGGACTTCGCGATGCACTTGTCAAATCCTGCAACTACAAAACATCTCAGTTGAAAACTAGAGTTCCAGACCTGTCGTGTGGCATTATATGCGTGATTCTACGTTTATCCGTTTTGATACAATACCGAAATGTGACAGACACACACAAACAGACGGACAGACACACGAGGACGGCACATACCGCACTTAGCATAGCCTCGCGCGGTAAAAATCGACCATATTACACGGCCCACCAATTAGGCCTATAATTACCACTGCAGGCAACGAGCGAAGTCGATAGCAAAATGCTATGGACAGTAAGAAATGTACGGTTATTATCACATAGACCTATTTGAACGATAATGCTCACACTCCACTTAATCGATTCACTGTCTACACGTTATACAGCCAACAAATACAGTGAAAATCGAACCGATGGAGCTTATGCCTTAGTTTATCGCACCTATACGTCGACCGTCGCAGGTGAAACAAACCCGTCGTCGGTCTTATTGATCCTAGCTAGCAGCGTGCGGTGGCGAAATTTTTTCTAAGTCCACAGCTGTGCAGACAAAATTAGTCACGTGAGCAAAACCACGCCCCTTTTATCGGTGATTTGTCAACCTTTTTTGGCAAGACTTAATATAGTCTCCCTTTGTAAAAAAATTTGAGAGCTTTAGCTTCAGCCATTCCTGAGATATGGATGGGGCACCCAAAATTTAAAACGTGTCACGTGACGTAACCACGCCCCTTTCAGGGACGGTTTGCTGTCCGTCGGCTGGGACTAGCTACGATCAACCTGTACACAAAATATGAAGTCTCTATATTAACTCACTACGAAGATATGAAAGGCGACGAAAAATGCAAAAATTGGGGTGTTTTGGAGGGTTAGGGGTCACCCAAGGTCATCGGAAACATCCCCATTTGATAGAGTGCATATTACTTCCTATTAGACTTTCATAGAAACTATAGGCCTACGTCTATCGTGTACCGTTTTCGAGTTATAGCGCGTTTTTCGTCGAAAGTGACCAATTTTAACCCACCCCACCTGCATTTGTCGCCCCCGTAGGTTTGTTATCCGTCGGCTGGGACTAGCTACCGTCAACCTATACATCAAATATGAAGTCTCTATTTTTGCTCACCATGAACATATGAAAAGCGACGAAAAATGCAAAAATTGAGGTGGTTTGGGGGGTTAGGGGTCACCCAAGTCACGGGGCTATCGTGTGGCGTTATTTGCGTGATCCTACGTTTAGCCGTTTTGCCTACAATACTGGAGTGTGACGGACACACAGACAGACAGACAGACAGACGGACACACGACGACGACATGCGCTTAGCATAGCGTCGCACAGTAAAAATGTGTCACGTGACGTAACCACGCTGCTTTCAGGGACGGTTAGTCATCCGTCGGCTTGGACTAGCTACGATGAACATGTACACCAAATATGAAGTCTCTATGTTTACTCACCACAAAGATATAAAAGGACGCAAAAATTGGGGA
>Ga0209782_1001896_pt1 | contig 11307 bp, 4 predicted proteins | sample WorMetmaBAHAMAS1_FD_187390 | JGI IMG/M metagenome (GOLD analysis project Ga0209782, IMG submission 187390) | Marine gutless worms symbiont microbial communities from Max Planck institute for Marine Microbiology, Germany - Inanidrilus... | ecosystem: Host-associated > Annelida > Digestive system >...
TTACATCTCTGGATAAACATGTGTAGTAGGTAAAAATGTTTAATCCCGCATTAACACATGCCATTCCAGAGCACCTTATTATGGGTGACTTATAATATGGCACTGTGCAGCTTACAGAAATGTCCAGTTTACTTTGCAGACTTACTTACTTATTGTTTTACAAAATCTTCCTACTATACTTTGCTATACTTCCTCAGGATTGCCTTCATGGATTAGGACTTTGTGATCATTTTTTTTTAGTTCTGTTTTTGTATTTTTATTATAATTTCATGTGGTTGATTAAAATAGCCATCATTGACTTTTGCCTAGGTTTATTATATTGCTATAGTCTTTTCTCATGGCTTTAATTTTGGTTTTCTCATTACTAGCCAAGAGATTGGCTAGGAAGAGTGTCTCCAGTATGACCTATTTAGTGTCGTGGGACATTAGTTCTTAACTCAGTTAATCATTTGGCTTTTGATGCAAATTATGCATTTCTGTATGACATTGTATGTATGCTATACAGTCAAATTTGTAGCAGCGTCCATCACAATAAGATAATAGGAGCAGGTTTTTTTACAGGTCAAAATTCCTTCCTTTCACCCAGCTAATAGTATCAAAGCACTGAATATTTTGACTTGTAATAACAGTAAGTAGAAAACTTCAGCAGACATATCGACCTGCAAGCCCACACTGACGGAGTGTTGTATAATCATCTGACTTTGACATTTGACCTTGTAAACTCAGGATCAATGCATATTGAGAGTCTGCAATGCACTATATGTCCACCAAGTTTGGTGTTGATAGCTCACGCCATTTTCCTTTTAGGTCGTGGACAGACAGACACAGAGACAAGGTCACAGATGCAATTGGTCACCCTACCTGCAACTCGGCTGCTGCTAGCATAGGTAACAGTAATACTGATGATGACGATGATTGATGAAATGACAGGTGAATGGTTATAACTGTTGGCGTGTGACGACCACCTGTAGTGCGTTCAGTCGCCGCGAGCTGACATCACGACTGGCTTTTGCCGCTGCCGTCAGATACTTCAAACCACCGCGGTCAGTTTACTTGCTTCTCACCTTCTGAAAGTACTGATAAACGCCTACAGCGAGATACTAAAGGACGGTCATTACCAGTCCAGTAATATGAAAGCACTGTTGAGACATTTATGTTACCAACTGTCCCACAGCACTGCTGGTTTTGGCCATTTGCTCAAAACTTTTAATGTATTAGAGGATTAGGTGATATGTCGTTTTACATTACATTACACAATACAGCAAGGCCCATACAGGAGACAGCGAGTACCACTGCTCTGGCATCTTCTGCCTAACATGAATGCACTAGCTGCTGTCAGGAAGGTCACGTGGCCAGTAACACTTTGCTCCAGTAAAATTGGCCACTTCTTAGCTGATGTTACCAATTAATATAGGTCAACGACTTGTATAGTATAGATGTCTGTAGAACAACACATGACGACTAATGGGACAACCTGTTACCAGTTGGTGATATGTGATAGTGTAAACACTGACTGCCGACCGGTTTGAGCATGAATCGTGAACAGTATTGGTCAATGCTATTGGCAAATGTTAGTTTTAGCTTAGTTCCACTCAGCAGCGGTGTTGCTGGATATTGTTCTGAGTTGCAAAGGTGCGACAGAGTACAAAAATAATTGTCAAAACAAGCTTGATTCACTTTCATCGGTTGTGTTTATTTTAATCTATGAGTTAACTGGAGTTTGAGCTTCTGTTAAGTTTAAGTGACATTTGAGTTCATAACTAGCAATGATGAAAAGAATTGTTGCTAGCTGTAGGGTAGCAGCTGAAGTCACCAACAGTTAAAGTTAACTGCACTTGGCACAACCTGGCCTTATTCAAGCATAAATCATGATGAATGATGTTGGATGTTTCTTAACTTTTCCATCAGTCACAGTTTTCACAATACATGGTGACCGCTAGTTTGGATTACCTGGAAAAGTAAGAGAATTAGAGATAGGTTAGGATAACAACATTTTTATTTTGGGGACTTATAGGGAGCATACTGACAGACGGAGAGACACTTAACACTCAAACATCAACTTATTAATATTTTAGTTATTTTTTATTATACAATAAACACTTAGAACTGTAAATTGTACATTTTGTTGGGGTGAGTGGGGAGCAGGCATCTGATGGGGGCATGGCCATCCTGTCACCCCTCAGAACTGCCATTGTATCAAGTCTGAAAAACCTGTAACTTGATTTTAGGTGCCACTTAATTTGCAAAAGGACAGTACGTGCAAATAATTAGCACCTGTTGCTCCTGCAAGTGAATGAAAAGGTTGGGGAATTTTTGCCATCTGGGATTGTGAAAACTAAGACTTTTTCAGAGTTAAATATATGTGTTTGTTGGTGTCTGTTTCTGTTCAAGAATTCACCGAAGCAAGTCTGGAGTGGACGATGCGTGTGAGATTTCGTCGACAGAAGCACAGGGTCGTGATGATACGCGGCTGGCATTTGACATCAGTAAACAGTTGTCTTCGTCTCCGTTTGCTGGAAAGGCCGTGTCGTCATTTCCACTAGCTGCAAAGCCCACTGCACACAGCATATCGCCGAAGAAGTCTCCACTGTCGTCATCAGTGGGTATTTCGCCCCGGGCGTCTTCAGGTATTTCTGGTGCACACAAATTCCCGGCAGATCGCCACGTCAACACAGGGTCGAGTTTTATGAAGTCGGATCATATTTCACGGCTGAATTTCAACTCGGTTTCAACATCGTCAACGTCCACTGATCTGGACTCGGCCACCCACTGGCTCAACAGTTTTGTTGAGGCTCGTACTCCCGGAGAAGGATTTACGTCTCCACAGCAGCCAGCTAGCAGCTTCTCTCCACTTAATGGCATAGACGACATGAGTCCACCGATACTTAAACCAAAGGTACGTCGAGCGTCGCAGCGTACGCCCGATAAGTCGCCACTTGTGACAAGCTCGTCCGGAGACATCCTGGAACTGGGTAAGCCTTCTGTTGGACTAGGTGAGCCGCCCGGATACACTGATTCGGACATTATAGATTTCGAGTCAGTACTTAGCCGTAATTTCACTGATACAGATTCTGAGATAAATTCGACCTCACGGAAATTGTCTGTGTCCGTCATTGATAGTGATGCGGACGAGCAGCCACTGTGTGATCGGCTGTCAACAAAGAATACTAAACAGTCGTCTTCGTCGAGACACGGCAGTTGTTCATCAGTGGCATCTGATCATAAAAACAGTCCCAAGATCTCCAAGCCGAGTGCAAAAGAGAAAGCGTCGTCAAAGTCGGGGTCACGGTCCTCTAAGCAGAAGGCAAAGTCGCCGGCAGCAGCAGAACTGTATGAAAAGCAGCGCTGTGAACAGAATGATGCATTTGAAGCAGCATGCCGACTTCCATCGACTGTCCGCGGTCAGCCGTCTATGGCTCATCGTTCGTCACTCAACAGTTGGAAAGTACGTTGCTTGTTTGTTTGCCAGAATTACACTAGTAAATATTAGAAAGTGCTGAGTAAAGTAAGTGAAAACATTTACAAAGCACAGTAATCATTTAGATCAGTGTAATGTAAGTGAATCAGAAATGCAGTTTTATTCATTGGTTAGTTAACTGCTAATCAGTTATATGCTTTTAGTTTTTTCTGCAGTTCTTTTACGTTGTTAGTTACGTGACTGGAATAATGTCTGGCTTGTAAAAACAACCGTTAATACTAGCCTGCAAAGGTTTACTATTGCAACAAATGGAACAAAAAACTGAGGATGAAATGGCTGACTCAGGTTTACCAATCAGGAGGTAGGTAGGTACGTGTACTATGTGAACAGTTTTTTATTCGGTGTATCAATGGCAAATGGCACTAGCCAGTTTTGTGCTGGTAAAATAGGATATGGACACTCTACAGTAAAAACAAGAATAAATAAGTTGTACATAAAAACAGAATCATAGTGACAAAATGAATACATGAAGTTACACATACTTGGAACCAAGCTGTGAACATGAATGTGCTTCATTGCCGTGATAGCATTGATGAGCCACCAGTCTTGTTAGAAATTATTGCTGTAATTTCTCAAGAGATTAGTTGGCTGGCATTACTTTATCTCCCCCTCATGGTTATTTTTCCAGCTTTGGAATGGCACCACCCTTGGCTCGTACCGGTTTATACTGCTTAGTAAACAGATGTACATGCATGTGAACAACTTGTCTATAGTTACTGAATGACAGCAGAAGGGCCTGGATTGAACCTAGAAACTCCAGATCTCTTATCCTGTTTATTGTGCTACCACGTTTGGAATTTGCAACAGAAAATTAGATTGGGTTAATTGAAAGTGGATAATAGTAGTTTTAGTAATAGCTGTGAAGATAATGATGAAGAATGATTAAGTATTGTCGTGGTGTGTAGAGTCGATCAGGCGGCCTTGGTGACAGCATTCTGACGAATGGCGTGGAAAAGTCGCTGTACGGTTCATCTAGCAGTTGTCACGTCTCACAGTCTCATCAACAGAAACGTCGACGTCAGTCCAAGTCTTAGCAACCAGCAACGTCTCAGTTAATCACAGCTACTTAGGTTAAGCATTGCATAACCTAGCCTGGCAAAACTGTGGAGAACTTGGCCTGTTTAACAAAAATGGAACGTACTTAGGCCTAGTTTTCATTTAGAACTGCTTTTTAAAATTTCATAAATGTGGACTTATTTCGAGAATTTTTAAACGGACCATCCCTTTCTTCTATCTCATACAGACTTGCTGTGCATTTTGTATAATTGTGCCATGATGAGTTATTGCCATATGCAGTCCTAATTGTTATCAGTAGTGGCCAGACATGGCTTCTGAATTCTGTTGTTTCCTGCAGCTTAGGGCCTGCCTATTGTCGGTTTAATACTGCTGCTACGTCCAAGTCAGGTCGTGCATTGCAGTTAAGTTTACGTTGAATTTTGCAGTGAGATGTTGGCAGCGATACTCAATCCATTGAATGCTAGTCCGATGACATTGCCTGGTTTGCTACTGCTGCAGAGTTTTGTTAACTGCTGGGCATTTGTTCACAGACATTGCAACACAAGTATTTCTGTGTCATACAGGTTGTTGTTTTTAGACAGTTATAATGACTTGATGTATTTGTATCACATTAATAGAAGCAAGTAGGAAAATGTGACCATTGTCAGTGGCTTGTGAACTTGTGAACCAGGGGTCGTAAGATGATCTTAGTACAGAATTACCACAATGAGCCAGGTTATGAACATCATAGGAAAAAATTGTGATTATGCTGATTTTCTAAAAATCCTGTCGGAAAACTGCAAAGAAATTACGTCATCACTTTACGATAACAACCTTGTAGTCTAGGACCAAATTGCAATAAAGTAGTCCTACCACATTGCCTTAAATTTACAATCAAACTTTACAGTTACGAACAACAAATGTCGCCAAGTGAACTTTAGTTGTTTTAGTCTATACATGTTACATGTTTTATGTTATTTACATAAAACATCGCGTCGTGACAAATGTTCGTCATGAAGTAAGTAAGCAACTGACACTGGCAGCAACACCCGTCACCTCTTGTGATTGGCTGCAATTTTTAATTACGATAAATTAAGAGAAAGTTGGGAGAAACTTGTGATGTGCTAAGATTATTTTTGAAATTTAGTTTATGACGATTTTAGGATAATCTTAGGATTTATAAAGTCCATGAGTTATGATAATTTTATGATAAAGTTAGGACAGATTTAAGAAGATCTTAGTAACATCTTAGGAACTTTTGAAAATTGGGGCCCAGATTAATGAATCTCCATCACTGACTTCTCGTATAGTAGTTTTGCAGCTTAAAATAGCAGTTTTGAGCACATCCTTCTTTCACATCACCAACGACCATATTGTCTCAGCAGCAATTAAGTCAGTTTCAGTGCAGGTGAGAGTCTGTAATCATAATAATAACAAGTGGTCAAAGAATTTTGACGAAAGGCTACATCACGGAGTGGATTATTTTGTGGGGGAAAATTTATTGTAACACTCAACTGCACCAGTGTCCAAGAAACCGATACGTGCTGTTGCATCTCTTCATGCTGCCGTATGTCGTACCTGTACTGTGTACGTGACAGGTGCTACAGCTGAATGGTATTCTTACTTGCCAGGTGGCACCAATGTGCACCCTATACTACTACTAAGGTCTGGTTTTTCCACAGCAAATTAATCTCCCATTGGACGATTTAATTGACGACTGCCGGTGGAAAAACGACATCTGAGTAAATTGATCATTATCTGCCGGATTTAATGCCGGATTAAATTTATGGGAGATTAATTTGCTGTGGAAAAACCGGACCTTAATAGTAGCATAGGGTGCACAGGCTCACACGAGTATGCTCCTCCCAAATAGCATCTCAGTCGGTTCAGTTGTTTTGCAAAGCTCACCCGAGCATGGATCATTCAGTAGCATTCATCAGGTGGCGCCACTGTGCACCCCATGTGACACGTGGTTGCTTTGGTCCGCTGTGGTCACCAACCAGCTGGCACCTCAGTTGGTTTAGCATTTGTCAGGACTTATGCTCATGTCTAAAAGACCAACAGTTAGACCAACCCAACAGTAACCACACTGCTCTGTTACAATTGGCTGCTTTGTTAGATAAAGCTACAGTGTGAATGCAGATTAATAATAATCAGATTTGCATATGATGGTGATGATGATGATGGTTGTCAATTTTTATAGTGCATTTCGCATAAAACACTTCCACTGCGCTACGTGTGCATAGTGCTGTAATGTCATAACTTCACCAGTGCTGCATTGTTGATATGTCAGGATTATTGCAGTTAAGATTTAAATATCGTCATACTTTAGTGCTTTACATTGTTGGCTGGGTAATTGCAGTTGGTGATGCTGCAAGAGACTGCATTCATCCGTAACATTTATGCAAACTTAGTCATGTCGAACATCAGGCGTCTTGTGGAGATGATATGTTGCTTGTTCTGTGAGTCATTTTGTAACTAAGTAAGATAAATGATGTTAAACATTTGTGTCTGACGGCAGTTATGTGTTGTGTATATTTGCATTTGTTGTATATGTGTGTAAGCTGTAAGTAATTGTTGGAAATTGTAATATGTATTTGCATTACTGCCGAGCGTGATGGTGCAAGTTGTGCTGTCTTTGGCCATAATAATCATGCAACCAATCCAACTGAACCCAGCCCACAGAGCAAAAGTTTGTTTGAAACATAGCCAACATCAAAAATAAGAGGAAAGGAAGAAGAAATAGCCTGTCTATTCCCATGACTAAACTCTCGATCTGCCCATTTAGTATTGAACCTACATTGGGAAGTGGAGCTACATGTACAAATTTTGCAGAGTCTCAATAGTTCCTGTAAGAAGACGCTACCCTAAGATTACAAGAAATAAGATATTACTAAGGCAGCATGATTGTGATGATGTTGGTCATATATTATACTCATTTAATGTGAAGTGTTGATTGTACCGACCATTTCTGAAAGAAAGACAGTAGCAGGTAACTCTTGTCTAGGTAATACTTATTGTTGTGTTAAACTGTTCTGTGCTGTGTTCGGCTTTCAGTGACTTATGCAATCCAGTGTCTGTCTAACAATTTGTTATTTTGCACTGAATGTTTAATTTCAAACTGCTCGTCATTTCTAATGAAATTTTAAGTAAACTGGCAATGATTTTTACTGTTGTTTTTTGCTGGAAATGTACTTTGCTGTTCAGCAGATACAATAAATTATTGTTATTAATCAGCATTTCAGAGTATGAAAGTTTAAACATTTAATTACAGTACCATGCTAAGACAGTGCCGACATTCACTTCTGTTTTATTGATGCTGTTTAAAATAAGACAAATGAGTTTTTTGTGTCTCAAAAAAAATTACATTGCTAGTTTATTTTATTGCTCACTTCTATTTGTGTAACACCTAAACCTGACCTTGTGTGACTGGTATTTTTGTTACGAGACAAAAAGTAGTGAGGTTCACTTGTTTATTTCAGACCACGACAGTATACAACATTTGCATTGAACTGGCATTGAAAAAATAATCGAACGAATAAATAAGAAGTAAGACTAATAAACTGTATGCAATTGTAAGTGCATTGTATGATAAAATATGGCAGTCATGCATTTGTACAATATTCAAAATTGTTCATAACTGTCAGTATTAGTAACAGCAGTATAAAGAGTGTTATAGTGTTAAAGCTGTTATATAGTCACCATGTTCCTATATGATTGTTGAACATCCTCCGACTCAGTGACTGCATAAGTTTCACTGATCACTGAAGTTTGAGCGGGTGATTATACATTACATACCCGAAATAACTGATCGGCACAACACGTTAGCGCCTTAGCATTGCATTACATCACTGATGACTGTTCATTGTTCAGTCATAATTGTGAGACACTTTTAAACCAAAATTGGTTTTAAAGTTAATTAATGCCAAAAGTGTAAAGCGACACAATAAGTTATAATGATAATAATACACTGACGTAGTATTTCATAAAAGGAGATGCCTGTGCCTATGACTATGGGGACTGCCTAGCCATACTCTTAGGTCACGCTGTAAATTTTTATTTTGAAATACAAATCATGTGACTATTTCACAATCTCTTTTACAAAATTTACTTTCAAAATACGGGACAATGCGTAAATTGCACTCAAATCATGTGATTTGTATTTTGAAATAAAAATTACCAGTGTGAAAGGGGCCTTAAAATGTATAAGCTACAAGTGTCTAGGTAAAACAATGGTCATCAGAGTGAGAGAAGAGCACAAACGTGCATTATATAAAACAACTTGTTCGACAACATACTTGGCAATAAATTGAACTAAATTCAAATGTGAACTGTTCAGTAATTTAGCCCTCTCTGCAAGTTCGACTAGGCTATATAGTTTTACTTTCCGTAATTTCTTCTTATTCTTTGAACTTGAGCCAAATTATCTCAGGATCTACTGTACCGATTTTCACGATCTTTTCACCAAATGAAAGGTATTTGCGTGAATTTTATTGATCCGGAACTATTTTTCCGATTCCTCGAGGGACATTGCTATGGCAACCGATTTTGGGAAAAATTTGCGAAATGACCATGCAACACTCTGGCATTTCGAAACGGATTCGAATATCGCAGTTCCGATTTACAGGTGTTAAGGGCAATATAATTGGAAGTTTGATAGGATCGGTCCACTAACCCCAGAGATTATGCAAGGAGTTTGTAACTTTTCGGATGAGACGACAAAAATCGACATATTTTACCAAATATCTCAGCAAGTACTGGACTGAACTTTACCAACATCTCAGCGTTGGTAGACACCTGTATGGGGATTACAAAACTGACATAAGTTTTGCGGTAGCCCAAGGGACGTTGCTATGGTAACCAATTTATTTTGGGGCCTTTTTTGCAGACGTTGAAATTGACCGCCTTCACTTTGCTCTGACGTTCCAAAACAAAATGCAATCATTTTTTAAATATATGCATTAAACGCAGTACGAATGCCACTACATCGTGTGAAAAAGTGCTGAAGATAGGCTCAGTAACTTCGGAGTTTAAGAAGGGAGTTTGTGGAATTTTTGAAAAAAAACTTAGAAAAAAAACTGGACAAATATTGGCATATCCCACCAAATTTCTCGGCAACTAGTGGGCCGATCTTTACCGAACTTTTAGTAGTCATATATGTTAGGATTATAAAACTTGCATTAGTGTTGTGGTCGCTCAAGGGACATTGCTATGGTAACGAATTAATTTACGGCCTTTTTGCAGATGTCGAAATTGACTGCTTTCACTCTTTGCTCTGGCATTCTGAAACAGAAGGCACTATCGCTCTGTGAATGCACGCATTAACAGTGGCACTAAAGACGTAAGAAATTGTACAGCTGGCGTCGAAAATTTTACTGGGGTGACCAGCTACGTTCACTGAGAGACGGGGCTGCTAGGCACAGCGGCGATCAGTAATTAGTGGTGTTTCATTAACATTCATTAGAGGGCGACACTGCGACGCCGAGCGGGCTATACGCTAGGCTTTGCCACGCATTTTTAGTTGAATTTTCTTACACGAAAAGTCCGTCACCACTGCGACGTCGCCGTTCGTCAAAATTCTTTGATCACTTGTTACGTTAACCTAAAAACTTTTGTTGCAAAGAGCTGGAAATTAATCTCTCCAAAAGCATATATAATTCAGACGATGATGGAATGGAATCGTTTGTCAAGCGACTACAAAGCATCAAGAACAAAAACGATTGATGGACGCAATATGACGCACAGTTGGTGTCGAAAATTTTACCGGGGTGATCAGCTACGTTCACTGAGGGGCGGGGCTGCTAGGTAGGCTACATCGTTCAAACTGACTAAAAAAGGTCAATACCTACAATCTAGGCTACATGGTTATCCAGGCGCATGCAAGTGATCACAGACGCATTTAAAGAGGCCATGGTATAGGCCTACCATAATGGCGCCCTTATGTGCTGAAAAAAATAATGTAAGAAACAGATAAAAATATTCGTATGCAAAAATCACGTCCAGCGTGACGCAGACATAAAAATAATTGTAACATTTAAATACCGTACAGGCTAATAAAAAATGCCACTGCCGCTTTCTAAATCGAGACATGCAGTTAGGCTACAACAAGACTAGCTGAATCAGCTCGATACTGTCTACCGCATTGCATAGCGACTATTATGGACCAGCGAGATGAAATGGCATGGCTACAGTCAGTCATTCGACAGACTGAGCTACATGTAGCTGTCGAAACCACAGAGTATATATAGCAGGGGCGTGGACAGGGAAGGGCTGGTGAGGGCTAAAGCGGTATAACCCCCCCCCTCCGAAATGTCAACAATATTACTTACAATGAGCCAGAAATTTCAATATGAAAATTGGTGTGGCAATGCCATACCAGTAAAAAATGTTTACCTGCAACTCTTCCTGCTCTTGAGAAATCTACATGGCGTGTCGAAATTCTGTGGCATCAAACTACATGTAGCTGTTCGGTGTTTACCGTCTAAAATGCACCCAAAATGCGTCACTTAAGAGTGGTGCGGAATCACAATTTTTCCTCTGAACTGGAAACAGCCGTCTGCCCTGCTCCACCGCCAGTAAGGTGAGGGAAACCTGTCCAAATATCTCGGCGCCTCGAAATACTCGCGCATTTGGCGCGCGCACTGCTTGCAGCAGCCTGTCTGTCTGTCGCGAAATTGTTGGTTGCTATAGGCCTAGTTGCTAGGCGCGTGCAGACTGCAGGAGACGGTTGCAGCTGAGCCACGGATGTTGCAGAATGTCACTGAGCGTTGGTCGATCTGTTGGCTTGTATGACAGACATCGACTGATGAGATCGCGACACTCTGAAGCACATA
>Ga0209782_1001897_pt1 | contig 11306 bp, 5 predicted proteins | sample WorMetmaBAHAMAS1_FD_187390 | JGI IMG/M metagenome (GOLD analysis project Ga0209782, IMG submission 187390) | Marine gutless worms symbiont microbial communities from Max Planck institute for Marine Microbiology, Germany - Inanidrilus... | ecosystem: Host-associated > Annelida > Digestive system >...
ATACTGTCTAATGACATACACTGGACTACTGTGTATGTCATTAGACAGTATTGCAGGAATATCTTATTATCTCGGCAGTTAAATTTCACATTTTACTAAACAAGGTATTGCTGATAGTTTTGTCTTTTAGCAACAAATTGAATTAATGCATATTACACTCAACAGAGTCCACTTGCTGCAGCGTAAAACTCTCAATTTCCTTTCTCCTAAGCTACTGCTCCATAACAGTCCAGAGCTTAGCTCCACCGACTCAAGATTTAGACACCTCTACCACAGAAGGAGCATGAGTCGTGGGTAACCGAGTTAATAAATTAAGATTACCTGAAGTCTAACAGTGCAGTAATACAGCATTTTAGAGAAATGATGACGATTTGTTCATTTTGTTGTTTTGCCAGTAGCACTAGTTGGTGATGGGATAAAATAAAGCATCTACTAATTGCATATTTTGTTGGCAACATTTAAGCCAAAAATTACTAAAATAGGCTACGTTCATGTGTGTATATGTTATAGCAAACAATAAGCATGTTATGTGACAGTGTAAGTTTATTTGTTACATCCTGTTACTCCAGAAAAAAACTTTGTGCTGTGTGAGTCTAGAGTGTTTGTGAATGAATACTGACTTGAAAAGGTTTTCCAAATTCATGCTATTGCCAGTGCCACAAAGCACTATAATGTAACATTAACTTTTTACTGAGAAAATAATTTATTTATAATTACTAGAAAATGCATGGCAAAGCCTAGCGTATAGCCCGCTCGGCGCCATAGTGTTGCCCCTCCAGCGAATACTAATGAAACACACTTACTTACTGATTGCTGCCTTGCCTAGCACCTCCCCTCCTACTGAACGTACCTGAAGTCACCACAGAAAACATTTCGACGCCAACTGTACAAATTCTTATGTCTCAAACTCCTGGGTCACAAAACCGAATCTCACCAAATTTCTACAAGATATACAGAAATAACTGATGATTACTCCACTGAAATCAAAATTGTGATCCTCCAATCTGTTTTCAGGCGCCAACGTGACGAATGAAGATCGTCGTCAAATTGCGGGCGGATCGCGGCAAAAATTGTGCATTTTAACAGCGTAAACTCCGAGATTACTGACGGAAGTTCACCAAATTTGGACATGATTTACCCTGATTATTGCCACTGAACCCGTTGAAGGCGGATTTACAATCGGCCAATCCGTTGTCGAATGCCGAAGCAAAGAGTAATGGTCACTCCACCCGACGTTTGCGAACATCTCCCATATTTAACTGGTTGCCATAGCAACATCCCTTGGATGATCACCAAACGAATACTTGGAAAAGCATCCATACTAATACGCCTAACAAACCTGTAAAGTAAGTCAAGATAGGTCTAGGATATTCTGAGATATTTGGCAAGATACGCAGATTTTTTCCGTATTGCTGCAAAAGGTGCTATTGTTAACGTCGTGAACTCTGGGGTTTCTGGACCGAATGTCACCAAAATTGTACACAATGTAGAGAAATTATTCTCTTGAATGTTTCGAAATTGGAATTGCGATATTGCAATCTGTTTCCGAATGGCAGTAAAGTAGATTGGTCCGGGAAAAACGCCAAATTTTTCGACTTTAATTGGTTGCCATGGCAATGTCCCTTGAAAAATCAAAAAAGCTCAATGGTCTTATCAAGCCCTTTCACCTGTCTACCATTCCTGAAATTTTGGTGAAGATCGGTCCATTGGCTTCTGAGCCAGTGGGGCTCCGGAGGCGACCACTAAAAAAATTTTTTTAAATAAAAGAAAAAACATTGGCAAAATATATAGCCCTTCCGGCAAGTTTGCCGAGCGGGCTAAATAAGGTAAAATTAATGCTAAAGTTTAAAATAGTTATTAAAAGAATTTTCTCTGATGCAACTGTCTCTATTATGACTCTATTGAGTGCAACAAATACAAATGTTAACTAATTTTCACATGCAGGCAACTTGATTCTCAAACAGATAGTTTTTAAAGTTTCATATCTTATAACTACAGTTTACACTTTGTTTAACATAACTGATGTGGTTAAATGGTATATGTGTTTAGTTATCTTGTATTTAAACAGATTTGAATTTTGGCACAATGTTGCCAGACATTATGTCACAGCAACACGTACAGAAAAACATGACAAAGTTTTGATATCTGGTTTTTAGATATGTTTGCAGACAGACATAAGACAGACATAGTAAGTCATTGCAGTATTGTGTGGTCCCTACTGATGGTGAAGTAAAAATTCTATGGCATATGTGACATAACTCATTAACTGCATTAAAGATGATACGCAACGATTTTTTTTGGTTTTTAAAGTAAACAGCTGGCCGTTTTCCTTTAATATAATAGTTAGAAATGTCTAAAAAAGCTTAAAATTACCGCAAAAGCATCTAAAAGTATGCAGCCGAAGATTTGTTTACTTCTGCAAGTGACGACGTCATACCAGGAAACAAAGAACCGAACGAGAACGGCTGTAGATATTCATTGCTTGTGTATATGTAAACGTTTTGTTCTATTTTTTCACTTTAAAAGTAATAAGTGTTCGTTTACAACAGTTTTCAATAGCAGACATGTTTGTATTCAACAATAACAACATCGTTCTCCTGTTATGACGTCACAGATGACGATGATTTTCGGAAATTGCCCAAGAATAACTAAACTAGTAAAAATGACCATTAAACTGTACTTTTCAGCATTCTTAGATGGAATTTATCAAAATCTATTACGCAAATGCGTTTATATTGCAATAAGCAGTTAGAAACTACTTTTCATCAATTTTGTGAAAAACCGTTGCATATCACCTTTAAAGCAACTATTTTGTCACTGCCTTTTATTAATGACCTAACGATGACATTCTATGTTTGGTGTGAGAAAACTAGAGATGCTAGCATATAGAAAAGTGTTGACAGCAAGACTGAAAATATGCATATGCAAAACAAGCGTAGCGTGATGGTGTAACGGTGAAGGCAACCCAACAGATTGAGAATTCAACTTCCGGCCATTTCACTGCTAGGTAGCTAAAGTTGTTCACAAACTTGTGTCTCTGTTACTAAGCAGCATAATTTGGTGGGAAACAATGACATGCGACTGCGAAAGTAACCATAGATCTGGCAACACACTAGCCATGCGTCACAGGCTTAAGTGGTTTATCAATCTATGGGCGCAAGGTCCAAATAAGGGAGATGAACACCGATCTACACTTCTCACGGGGTACAGAAATAATCAGGAACTCACATCATTTTCTCGTCCTTTGTCCTGGCCGCGAGGTTGTACAGGAAGGAATACCGTCGCGATTCAGTCTTGGATGCCATGATTAGAAAGAATCCGTGTTTGTCTGAAAATGACAAAAAACCTTGTTACCCGAGTTTTGGTTTTCGACATACTGCTCATTTGTAAACTTTGCAATGTAAATATTGATAAAAATGCACATTCATTTATTGGTTCAGCTATGCTGTTAATTAATAATATTCTTAATTGGCAGAACTGTTCACCTGGCGCCATTGTGTATGTATTGTATATACGGATATACTGTGTACTTACAAGAATAACTACTTGTCTTGCACAGAACTTCAGCTATGTCACTGCTTATTATGCTATTGTGCTTATATACAGATGAGCATTTGCCTGTTGAAATACCGATGCTTTAGTAGTCTAATCTGGAGTATACCTACTTACAGCGGTTTGTCTGTTTGTTTTAAAATAAAACTACTACTACTACTACTAATTCATATCACTGATTAGCTGGCCCAAAATGTTAGCTCTGTACTGAACCAAAAAGTTTACGTGGAACACTTTCCTCAGAAAAAAAGGTTACAAAATTTGACTGCACAAAATCACATGTTATTTACAATGCATCTTTCAAGTTAGAAAATATGGGACAAAAGAAATCATGTGACATCATACGAAGGATGCATCAAAAATGAGGTCGGAAGCTTGGTGATAAAACGTCAGTGATATATAAGTGCATGCTGATATTGGTGCAGACCAATGGCATTGTCACGCAGAAGCAGATATCGTAGTTGATTCTTTGAGTTTTTGTCCAAGTTAATTTCCGTTAAAAAGAGGGAAATAACCAGTGGTGTAGTCGTAAATTTTTGTTTGGGGAACCAACTCCCTCCCCCACCCTTCCCTTCCATCCCTTGCCTCTTCTCCCTCCTCTAGCCCTTTTCTTACCCCTCCACAAATCTTCCCGTTACTCCAGTTCCTTACCCTTCCTGGATATCAGAGGTCTGGGGTCCTCCCCGGAAATTTTTAGTTTTAGATTGCTGCAGGTGAGCTTCAGTGCATTCTGCCATGCTAAAAATAGTTTGGAAATGTGTGTGGTTTTAGGAACATTTAGTGCCATTCCCCCTCAGAAGTATTTACAAGGGTGTCACTCCCTCGTGCTCCCCCACCACAACATAGTGGTCCGTAGTGGTCGCTGGGGTTACTTTTACTTAGGCCAATTCTAACTGCATCCCTGGAAAGGACATTATCACGTGAAGATGCAGTTGATAATAAAGTTTGTGAGCCACTGTGAAAGATTACGGTGCTATCGGTAAGTACCTGCGGCATTGTCTCTGACGAGGAGATCTCGTAGTCGTATGATCGGACTGAACAGTATCCTCGTGTCCTCCTGACCAGTGACCAGCATCGTCGACTGACAGCGGAGTACCAGCCTGTGGTCGTCACGGCGACCGTGCATCAACAGAATGATGTCGGCAAACAGCGCGACGTAGACAGTGCGCAGTTTGGACCGACTCAGTCGCCACTTGAGCCAGCCGTCATGAAGCAGACGGTGACGAGTCACGTTCAGATTCTCAAACACAAATTACACTACCCAGATAACTATCGACCGCATAGCACGGGCGATAATCAGGGTGACCACTCTTTTTCAAAAATGATTTTCCATGACTTTTCCATCACTTTTCATGACCAAAAGATGAATTTACATGACCTATCGGCACAGCATATTTTTTCTCGAAATTAACGATATACGATATCTGAATGCTTACCAGAATGAAAATATGTAAAATCAACAGTGGTTATCATAATCCTAGGTTATCCTAATTTAGGTAGCGCGATGAACACGGGGTCTCGGCATTTTTCATATCATTATTTTCCAGGACTTTCCAGGACTTTTCATGACCTTGGCTGTTTTCCATGACTTTCCAGGCCTGGAAAATGGTTTTAGTAAATTCCATGACTTTCCATGACTTTCCAGGAGGAGTGGTCACCCTGGTGAAAAGCCGTTACTAATATTTAGCAAACTGTGACGTAATACAAACCTGTTAACCCACCAGAACGTAATACGAGACAGAAAAGATGCTTTCACCAGAGGGCATAACTGTATGAACAATTACACAACAAAGACAAAATGTGTTACATAATATTCCAAACAGATAATAGACAGCATAATAAAAATGAAAAATAAGTTTATAAAAGTCACTTACATACTTTACAGCAAATCTACACTAAATAAAAATAATAAAAATTGTAAATTAATCAATAAAAAAGTTACTAGACATTAAAATAAACTTTACATCATTCACCAAACAGCTCAATAAGATATGAATGAAAGAACTTAAATGAAACTAATATTTAACATATAACAAATGGATTAAGCATTAGCACTGACCATGATTAAATTTTCTTAACATATTGCTATTCCAAATTAGTGACTGATTAGTCACTAATATCTACAAGTAAGCATATTTCCTTCCAATTTGTAAAAACATAAATAAACAAATCACTGAAATATATATATTACATGTAAATATCACACACACCCTTGGATCATCAACATCGGGTAACACACTGCTATCCGCAAAGCTGAATAAAAGCAATTCAAAAACACAGATGATGTAGTAAAAGATGTATATGATCATCGCGTAGAGCTCGAGGTTCGTCAATCCCTTTCACAGACAGTAACAGTGTTTAGTTATTACTAATACTAATAATTGTTCACACCCAAGTGCCTCTGGCACCAAGCAGTATAATTTGGTACCGGCCAATGGGTGGTGATGCTCTTCAGCTGGAAGGTAACTGCAGGCCTGGCGAAAAGTAATGGCAGCCTACCGCCGGGTTGATGATTTAAAGTCACCCACGGGCTGACTGCCTGTACACCGGGATCAGCTCCAGGCCCAACGCTTGGTAACGAGTATGGGAAAACTTTACCTTTTTTAATACCAATAATATCATAAAACCATGACCATGTTATTACTGCAAGTCTCAGGAATGGCAGAATCCAAAAACAGCATTTCTGGCAAAAAAGGAAGAAATTATTGCCAACTCTATAGCTTAAAAAAGGTAGGATTGCATCACGATATTCTAGTCTGCTCTCAAGGATAAACAATCATTCAGTGTTATACGATGCACATTAAAACTTGCAGCATCAGTGACAATAACGTGTGACTAGAGAATGAGCATCGGAACTTCATAAATTCAGTTTACATATATCTACTGCCAGTGTCATCCTTCAATAAACAATATGATGATGAAAAATGATCCGAAACTGAGACTAAAAAACAACACCCATTAAACAGCCGAGGTAAGCCAGTACAAGAAAGGTAAACAAAATCTGGATTTTACTGTTAAGCAAGAGAAAATGCGTGGCAGAGGCATCAGCTGGACTATATGCAAGTCGGCATCTTGCTTAAGACCAACAGCCCACCACTCAATTGGGACTAAAACAGACATCAAATACATAAAACATCAACTTACCCCAACTGCATGTAAGACATACGTATAAAGTGGCAATATTCCAAAAACTGATAAAACCAAGAAGAACAAGAACATCACACCAGATGTAACAAATGCCTTCCTCTGTTCAAGGTAGACAATGATCGTAACTATCACCTACACAAGCAGAGAAATCTCTGTCACTCACTGATGACTTTACACAGTGCAAGTGTAAACATAATAAACGAATGTAACAGAGGCAATCTTTCATCAGTCAATTTAGATCAGCAGCAAGCAATTTAAATACATATATCAAATTACTACTTAGTGACTAATATGCTACTTATAATGCACTAGATTCCATGGATTCTGAATGCCAATGTTACCATTTCATTCAGGCATCCGACTGCTGCATCATCATGGACTTAGAGATCAGCCAAATTTAATCTTAATAAGTTCATATGCTATTATTAGTTGTTTTATTGGTTGTTGTTTTTGCCATTTTGTCAACTAACTTGATTGACTGAACTCAACTGTGAAACAGTTACTCACAATGCAACATTATGATTTTGTACTGTAGGCTCAGTTTGTGATCCTATATCCAATACATGCTTCCAGTAAAAAACAATGGCACTTAAGCCCTGACATAACAAATCCCCCAAGTGGGGTAGACGTATCTATTTTTGCTGCTGTGCACATTCATCTTTGTTTCTACTGTTATTTAATCCAACTTAATGTTTGGCGATCCATGGCTGGTCCGATAATATTGAAGTCACAACCAGGTAGTGTTCACCAGTCCTAAATCTTCTTTTGACAGTTTCAAGCAGGCTTTTCCTTTTCTCAGTCTACCAGCATAATAACACACTTCAATTAAGATAGATAGATAGATGAGCAAGGTTTAACGTCCCACCAAACACATTATAGGTCATATCGGTTAAGAATTTTACATAAAACTGGCTCATCTGATAATGCACTCACAAAAGTAAACAGCTGTAGTAACGGAGACACAAATGCAGCTGCATAATGCCGAGCACCGGAAGAAAACTGTAACATTCCCTTGATTGAGTCAGTCGCACACACAAGAACAAGAGCAACACAGCCAACCTGCATTCACACATAACAAACATTCTAGTCTTGTTAAGTTATCCAAAATGGTTACCGATACCTAAGTCTTTTCAAAGTTTGTCCATTATCGAAACACAGGTTCATTCCACAATATGTGAAGGTTTTGAGGGTGACCTATATGCAAAAATTGTATGGATGAATTTGATGAATTTATTCCAGCAGATTTTACTCACCAAACAAGTTTACAGTGATGTTTCAAAAACTGGTGAAGACTGTAATGAATATCATTATTAAATATTCGACAACATGTTAGCTCACACCATTGTTTGATTTTCAAGTGGACTATTAGATGTGTGCAGCTGAGTTGTCTGCTATTAACACTAGCGTATTGAATTGTAAGGCAGGTTTACAATGCATTCATCAAGAGAACTGAAACCGAATCCAAAAATACGTATTTTTGCCCAAAATACTGAAACCTACCGTCAGTTAAAATTTAGAAAACATAAAAACACTAATACTGTCAGTGATTTTTATAAAAAAAATCACTTAGCAGGAAAAGGTTCTAACACAGAAATGCTGCCTGTCAACAGCATTCACCCTTAATTAAAGTGTTTGGATAAATCTAAATCTATGGTAGATGCCAATATAGACCCCAAACTTTACTCCCAAGGGAACTTGCTGTAACTGTTCCATAGCTCATACTGAAGGCTTTACGAAATGGAGCACTTTGATATATTGCTTTATCTTCTCATAAAATTCTGGGTAACACTACATTAAATACTCACCATCTTCAAGTAATAAAGCCAACTCTTCCGAACCAAATGAGCTGTCTGAAGTTTAGAGAGGTAAAAAAGATACAATAAGATGACAATTAAAGGTACTCCAAATTCACCCAATATGATAACTGTTGTTCTGAAACATTCAGTAAAGTCTGGATGGTTGGTATACCACGACTGGCTAGAATTCTACAACAACAATTATAAACCTGCAAATTCAGAATTCATACTGACACAAAAATATGAAATAAAACAAACATGCAATGAATTTTTGCATTAATAGTCACATAAATAAATATGTGGTAAAAAACAACGAGTCAGGCTTACTCAGTATTAGGGTTGTGAAACGATTATCAATTTTTTGATTATCGATCTTATTATCGTTCTCAGTTTCATTTTCCAAAAATTAATTATCGTTTCAAAATGGCATCAGGCGATGATGCCACGTTTGCATGATGCTATGCCCACCATTTTAGTACAACAATGACTGTGATGGGCAGATGGATGGACAACAATGCATATGCTATGCAATTCATGCCATAAGTTTGCTTAAAGTGATAAATTCCGACAATAATTACATAAATTTGCGCATTGGAATGAGTGCATTAAACAGCATAGAATACTTAATGTGGCGTTATCACGCTGAATTTCTGCAACTGGACTGGAACCCAGAGTCTGGCATGGCATTGAAGTTACTGCACACATGATGGTATTGGCAGTACAGGTCAAAATAAACTGTAAAAGTGAATGCTTTTGCCTTTGTTCTTTCGTTGCAAAATAACCTGATATGATACGAACTTGCGACACATATTAATCAAGATGGAACCCAGAGCAACAAAAAGTTAAACAACAACAACCGAGATCAACCAACTGAGTGGTGACCATGAACTTGCAGTTTGAAAACAAAATGTTTTCGCTGTTTAAAGTTTTAAATCAGCGATAACATTAGCAAGTTTATGTAGAGCCTTTGTCTTTATCACATATAAGGATTTGCTCTGCATTACAAGTCGCACGCATTCGTTTTTTTATTGCTTACCAGTACTTGCGTTCAATGTGGCAGTGGTGCAAGCTTGAGACCATTATGTTTAAAATTCGATAATCGTAAAGATTAATTTTTTCGTTTCGATCATAAAATATAAAAAATTGATTTTAACATCCCTACTCAGTATAATTTAACTTATACAAGTATATCTGCTAACGCCGATGAACCGTGCGACGCTGCTTAATGCAAAATCGACCATATCGCACTGCCAACCGAGTTTAATTACCAGGCAACGAGCGTCGGCTGATAGCAAACTCCTAAACAGACCGAGAAATGTCAGTTGTTACCACATATTTGAAGGATAATTCTCAAACTCCACTTGGTCGATTTGTTACCTATATGTCTACGTGATTTTGGTAATTTCCATCCTATGCAGAGTTCTGGCTTAGGCACTATAGGCAGTCGAGGCATATGACTAGGCTAACTGCGAGTAAAAGTGCCAGATGGCAGCGTACACAACAGCAGCATTAACAGAACTTGAAGGCATAAAATGCACGTCTCACTCAACTTGACCATGCTTACAGTAATTGCCACATTGTGGGTGTGGTGTGCACTTCGTCAAATGCAGGCGTTTTTTGCAATTTTACTATTATGGTTAGTAGGGTTTAGTTAGCTTAATGAGGTCAGGGTTAGGGTTAATGTCTGTTAGAATTAGCAATTGGTATATCTATATCGGAGTATTGTTATGGATAGGATAGTCTAAAATACAGTATACCGTGTTAATATACTGTTCTAGGTACTGTTTAGACGACCTGTAAATGGTGCAGCCTGTTGTAATGTAACAGTGCTGAATAAAAAGTAGAAAGTGGCTGCGTACCGGGCCGGAAGTAAATAGTTGAATGAGATAATTTATCTAGGGTCTATAGAATTATCTGTTTGTGTGAACTGTGTGAAAATTATATTTCACTGTATAATATTGTGCTTATTCAGTAAATAAAGAACTGGAGTGCAATTTTAGAGCTAGGGTTAGGGTTAGGGTTAGTGTTAGGGTTAGGTTTAGGGTTACGGTTAGGGCCATACAGCGCCCGTTAACACTCGCGAGGGATGGCGAGTGGTAGCGTGGTGGAGGGGCAGCCCGGCACGCAGCCATTGCCAAAATAAAAGGACAAAGTGGGCTGAGTTATCGAGGTATTATTTATACAATTGTTTTGTAAGGTAATTTTAGATTGTTGAAGCCTAACCGTAACATGATGCATTAAATATTGCAATGACGCCTGTACACAGCTTACCCTCTTTCACCGGAAACAGAAAAAAACATAGATATATTCTTATATAACTGACGCGCCCTATTAGTAGGCTTTGCCTCTACTGCAGCCTAAAACTCAGTCAGCAGTATTATGGTGATTTCCTTCACGAAATCAGGCAAAAATAGATAGGCCTACCGTTTGCATTCAGTTTGACCCGTTTTACGACGAACTTATCCATTATTCACTCATTATAAAAAATACAAATAACGTAAACAAACGTCACGTAATGACGTCATCTAGCCCACAAGTTTACTGCAATGCTAAGTAAGTAAGAAAATTAATATGATTATATGGGATGGGTAGTGTTGCACGCTGTGGTTGCGTTGTTAATCGAAACCTAGTGCTAAAAAATTCAGTGATTTTATTTTCACTTCAAGGCGTATACCCGCGATACCCCCGACTACAGCCCTGGTTGGGGAGGTTTAACCCCCCACTGGTCGAAGACGACCCCCACACTGGTGACTGAAAATTTTTGTCTGGGGGTCGGCTTCGACCCCCAGACAAAAATTTTCAGTCACCAGT